>ERZ808246.394-NODE-394-length-37565-cov-19.554279_pt1 | contig 37565 bp, 28 predicted proteins | sample MGYA00521083_ERZ808246 | MGnify/ENA primary metagenome ERZ808246 (study PRJEB31516, sample SAMN03275577) | gut metagenome | biome: mammalia-associated habitat; material: feces | host: Papio cynocephalus | place: Kenya | collected 2012-07-07 ...
TGGCGACCTGCTGATGGAAATATTCCATAGAGATGTAGGTCCAGATGTCGCGGCAGAGATCAATCAGGATCGTGTTTATGCGGCGGAGGCAGTCGAATATGGCCGCGAGGTTGTCGTAGTGGTCAATCTGGGTAGTCGGGAAGGATCTCTTGAGGCCAAGCGAGGCCACGAACCTGTCGGCGAAAGCCGGCCAGTCGAAGTCCGGGAAGGCCACCTTGTGGGCGTTCATATTTCCGGTCGCGCCACCGAACTTGGCAGGCCAAGTCAGCTGGCCGAACTGGCGAAGCTGCTCGTCAAGCCTTGAGACAAACACCTGAAACTCCTTTCCGAGCCTTGTCGGAGTGGCCGGCTGTCCGTGCGTCCTGGCAAGCATCGGAACATCCTTCCACGCATCCACATCGGCAGACAAAATGGCGATCACTTCTTTCAGCGCGGGAATATATTCATTCTCAAGAGCTTCCTTTAGCATAAGCGGCTGAGCCGTGTTGTTGATGTCCTGGGAGGTCAGACCGAAGTGGACGAACTCCTGCCAGCGGGATATCCCAAGAGCCTTGAAGTTGTCCTTGATGAAATATTCAACGGCCTTGACGTCGTGGTTGGTGATCTTCTCGATGTCCTTCACTTTCTGGGCGTCCTCCAGAGTCATCGACTGATAGAGTTGGCGCAGACGGGAGAACAACTCCTCTCGTGTCATCCCCGTGCCTTCACCGAAATCGGCAAGCTGGGGCAGAGGAATCCCGCACAGGGCGATGAAATATTCCACCTCCACGCGGACACGGTCGCGGATCAAGGCGAACTCGCTGAAGTACTGTCTCAACGATGCGGTTTTGGCAGCATAGCGACCATCGATCGGAGACACTGCCAGAAGAGAATGAAAGTCCATATTCATGTAAAATTATTTTTCTATGACGTACACATCATCGCCCGGCTCGGCGAATCCGAAGTTCTCACGGGCGAATTGCTCCAGGGAATCCTTGCTGTGGGTCAGTCCGTGGATCTGGCGGTCCATATCCTGGATCTCGGTTCTGTACTGCTCAATCAGCCTTTCCTGATTGCGGATCTCGAAACCGGCCTTGACCCAACGGACGATGTTGTTCTGGTTCACAAAACCGACCATGACAACGAAAATGGTGGTAGCCACGATGGCATATCTGACAAAGGAACGTTTCTCCGCGTTCCCGCCATCCTTGCCGGTGTCCCAGATGTCCTTGAACTTTCCCACTTCAAATAGAACAATATGTCTGCAAAAATAGTTATTTTTGTAGAATTAAGAAGTCGGTTTGATTGTTTGTTTGAAGTTTTTCTCTTCAAAACATTTCAAACGGACCAAAACGACTCCGAGGGAATGACAGTAATCATTAATATTCAAAAATATGAAACCTACACTTCTTGTACTTGCAGCCGGCATGGGCAGCCGTTACGGCGGCCTGAAGCAGATGGACGGACTCGGCCCTAACGGCGAGACCATCATCGATTATTCCATCTACGATGCGGTTCACGCCGGATTCGGCAAGGTCGTTTACATCGTCAGGGAATATTTCCGCGAGCAGTTCGAACAGACCGTGAAGGAGAAGTACAGCGGCATCACCTGCCCTGACGGAACTCCGCTTGAGTTCGACTTCGTGATCCAGGAACTGAACAAGATTCCGTCACAGTTCACCCTCAACCCTGAGAGGCAGAAACCTTGGGGAACCGCCCACGCCGTGCTGATGGCCAAGGATGTCATCCACGAGCCGTTCGCCGTCATCAACGGTGACGACTACTACGGGAAGGATTCCTTCAGGATTCTCGGAGACTGGCTCAGGGCTCACGAAGGCGCCACCGGAACGTGCAGCATCGTCGGCTTCGAGCTTGACAACACTCTTTCCGAATATGGCAAGGTCTCCCGCGGCATCTGCTACTATGACAAGGATCTCCACCTCACCGGCATCGCCGAGCACCTGAACATCGGAAAGGAAGCCGACGGCAAGGTCTACGGCGACAACTCCGTCAACGGCGAGACCCACGTCGAACTTGACGGCAAGGCGCTTTGCTCTATGAATATGTGGGGCTTCACCCCTGACTACTTCCAGCTCAGCGAAGAGGTGTTCACTTCCTTCCTGGAGCAGAACATCAATGAACTCAAGAAGGAATATTACATCCCTTACGCCGTTGACATCCTGATGAAGGAGCGCGGCTACAAGTGCGAGGTTCTATCGACAGACTCACATTGGTTCGGCGTCACCTACAAGGAAGACCGCCCGGGCGTTGTGGCCAAGTTCCAGGAGCTCGTTGACAAGGGCGTGTATCCTACACCGCTCTGGAAGAAGTAATGTCCTTTCTCAGACCACGCAAGGTCGAGAGAAACTACGACCTTTTCTCCGGCTGCGCCTGGTACACTCCGGGCGTGGCCGGTGTTTTCGCTGTGCTGGGCTGGTTTCTGGCCGGGATGATACTCGGGAGTCTGGTCAATGTGGGACTTCTGCTCTTCGCACCTGGATTTCCGCTATATTACAGCATGCTGATCATTTACCCGGTTCAGTTCATCCCCGTGCTGATGTATGTCAGGCTCAAGAGCATGCGGAACTCGACATTCGACAGGGGCTACGCTCTGGACAGCAATCATTTCGGAGCCAAGGGTGGAGCGCTTACAGCCATCCTTATGGCTTTCGGGACAATCGCCTTGGCACTGATGCTCGAGCCGCTGATGGCGCTGATGCCCGACATGGACGAGACCCTGGTCAAGACCATGGAACAGCTGCTCGACGGGCCGCTTTGGGTCAGTCTCCTGAGCATGAGCGTGTTCGCTCCCGTACTTGAGGAGTGGATGTGCAGGGGAATCGTGCTGAGAGGCCTGCTGAACTATTCCCGCAAGGGCGAGCCTGGCGAGGACGGCGGCCGCAGGGGAATGAATCCGGCACTGGCGATAGCGATCTCGGCGATCTTCTTCGCCACGATTCACGGCAATCTCTGGCAGGGACTCTCGGCGTTCATCCTCGGAAGCTTCTTCGGCTACGTCTATTACAAGACCGGCTCTCTGAAGCTCACGATGCTGATGCACTGCGTCAACAACACTGTTTCAGTGGTGTCATCAAAATTGCCGGCGTTCAAGGATCTTGAGGCGGACGCGAGCCTTCTGGACATTGTTCCGGCAGGAACCTATGTGATCATATTCATAGTCAGCGCGGCTGTTTTATTCTTGGCTGTCAAGTATTTGTCGAAAATCAAGACAGATTCGCCGCAGGGCAACTGCGATGTGATTCCCGGTGCGGATGAGTTGACGAATGGAGAAAATCTTTGACGACCTGGACGCCGGAACCGTTACAATCCGGAAAAATGTACGCTCCCGCAGGGTGACACTTCGAGTGAATCCCCGCAGGGGCGTTATCGTTACGCTCCCCTACTTCGTTCCATACAAGGCCGGGCTGGATTTCTTTCTCGCCAAAAAGGATTGGGTCCTAAAAGTCCAGGCGCGGCAGCGTGAGCGGATCGGAGCCGAGCATATTCCCTCTCCCGAAGAGATCGAGGCGCTTCGCAAGGTGGCGAAAGAAGTGCTCCCGAAGCGCCTGCGGGAACTCGCGGAAAAATATTCATTTGAATATAATTCCGTCCGCATCAAGCACAACTCCTCGAACTGGGGAAGCTGCTCGCGCAAAGGCAACATCAACCTGAATCTCAACCTCGTACGCCTTCCGGACGAGCTTCGTGACTACGTCATCCTCCACGAGCTCTGCCATCTCCGTCACCCCAACCACGGCCCACAGTTCCACGCCCTCCTCGAATCCCTCTGCCCGGGCCACCTCGCCAAGCAACGGGCACTGCGCGGCTATCGGTTGTACTGACGATTATCCTACCTTTAAAAGAATCGCCCAGCAAAATCTTTTTATTGGCGATAAAAAGATTTGACCATATTTTTATATTGGGATATAAAAATTATATTTGCATTGTTGATTAGAATGACCATTCCCTAAGAATGGTTGACACTTTAGAGTTTGTTTACCTGACATCCTAATCAGCAATATTGAATCTCTTTATATGCTTGTCCATCCAAAGATTGTCGAAGACTCTATAAAGTATTAATAATGAAACGGTTAATCACTCTTCTTTTAGCACTCATAGTATGTTCTTCTTTGGCCGCGGAGACTGTGGTCAAGGGACGAGTGTTTGAGGGTAAGGGGAAGAAGACTGTGGAGTTCGCGAATGTGGGGATTTACAGGTCGGACAACAAACTGGTCGGAGCCTGCGCGAGTGACTGTGACGGGAACTTTGAAATCAAGGTTCACAAAGACGGTGACTATCAAGTGTTGGTCTCATTTCTTGGATGCGGAAGTTGGACCAAGAAGATTCACTGCACAGGTGGAGAACTGGATTTGGGAAAGATAAGTCTCAAGGAAGACAATGAGGAACTGAATGCCGCTGGGATCTCGGCCAAGACTCTGATCAAAAGAGAGTCGGACAGGATTGTCTATGACGTGTCCGCTGATCCTGACGCTGCAAGAATGAATATGTCTGCCTTCATGTCGAAGGTTCCAGGACTGAAGATGTCTGTCAAGAATGGCGATCTCGAGTTCAGGAACGAGCCTCTGGACAAGATCCTCATCGACAACAAGGACAATGGCATGATCAACAAGAGCAGACAGTACCCGATGAGTTTCATAAGAGCCGACTACATGTCAAAAATCGAGCTGATACTGCCGAACTCCCCCGAGTACAACAACTCCTCACCAATGGTAGTGATCACACTGAGCAAGCCACTTCCTTACGGTGCAGCGGGACAGATCAAGGAACATTCAACATCATTCAACAGCCACAGCGCCACACCCGATGCGGTGATAAACATCCCTTTGATCGGGATAGGGTTAAGATATTCATTCAACTACGCAAGTGAACCATCCACTACGAATGAATATTCCAGAACATCATTTGACTCCGATGGGCATAAAACCAGTGTTATGGATGGCTCTGATTATGCAAAAAGCAACTCAAGGGGGCACAATCTAAACATGAACCTGTTCCGTTCCATGCTAAAGGACAAGGCCAACGTCAGCGCGAGCATAAGCGCCAACACATCTGACAGCAAAACGCACTCTCGCTCCAATACCGAGACTTTGTCCTCCGGATCAAACACAACATCCTCGTCATCTTCTGAAAGGACTTCCTACTCTCCATTCAGGCTCAATGCAGGATTCAAAGCCAATTATGAATGGAAGCGTGGCAATGACATCACAATCAAGTACACGCTGAAAAATTCCGACAGTGACATCAATGAGACTCTCACTTTAAGTGATTGGGACCGCGCGAATCATTCCTCAAAAAGCGACAGGCAGCAAAATGTCTCAGTCAAGGCACGGCTCAGGCCAAACCGCAAGATTGGGATGCTCCTAGAATCAGGCTATATGTTCCGGGACTATGACGACAAGACAACCTACTGGAACGGTGACACAGGAGGCATGAATTACACACAGGGGGTTGCCTACTCAAACGCTGTAATACTTGGCAGCCTATTTAAACGAAAGTTGGGTTACAGCGCGGCCTTCAATGCCGAAAGAATTACTAACAGAGGTGTCAATCTACTCACTTCCAAATCACTGGACTACGATGAGATCAACTTTATCCCACAGCTATCCCTCTCATGGAGCTTTCTGAACGACTACCGCGTCTGGGCATCATACACCAGCCGCAGCAGAAGACCTCGTCAAGATCAATTGGATCCATACATAGACACCTCTGACCCTTACAACATAAAAACTGGAAACCCTGACTTGAAAGGAGAAAACACTCACAGTTTCTCCGGATCAATCGACAGGAATTTCAAGGCCAGATGGATTGATTATCTATCTGTGAATGCAGACTACAGCATCACCCCGAACTCAATCGAGATAGTCTCCAAAGTCAATGACAATAATGTCAGAACCACCTCCTACGAGAACATCGGAGAGCATTCAGTTCTAAGCATCTCGTTGTTAGGAGCGTTCAAGCCATTGGAGATATTCAACATAAATTTCAAGGCCAGCTACAAAAGAGCGCATTATCAAGTTTCAGGAAACGAGATCAACAACATAAGCACGTTCAGTCTTACACAGAGCGCCTCGTTGAACATGAAATTCGCCTACCTGTCCCAAAGCCTTATCATTTACCCTGCCGGACTGTCGGCCCAGTCAAAATCCCTGAGGCCAGAACCTCTAATGGATGTCTCCATCTCCAGATACTGGGACAAAGCGCACTTCGGAGGCACCATTGGTGTCGAGGACGCGCTGCACAGCCGCTCGCATCGCAAATCAACTCTAAGATCCAATGATTTCCTGCAAGAATCATGGATCCAGAGGGCCGGAAGAAAGATTTACATTTCCGTATATTGGCGAATAGGCAAATTCAAGCAGACGGAAACTGTGAAACACACCTCGTACGACTTGGATTGAGAATGAATATTCAGAAAATATTTTGATTATCTGAAAATTATGCCTATCTTTGCACGCTTTTCCGCATGGTGCGGGGAAGAAGACGTTAATTAATCATCAACAAAATTTTTTGCGAAAATGGCAGAGTATTTACAAGCCGACAAAAAGCAAGAGATTTTCGCTAAGTACGGAAAGTCTAATACAGACACCGGCTCACCAGAGAGTCAAGTTGCTTTATTTTCCTACCGTATCAATCACCTCACGGAGCATGTGAAGAAGAACAAGAAGGATGTTGTCACCCGTCGTTCACTTCTTCGTCTCGTAGGTAAAAGGCGTCAGCTTTTGGATTACCTCCAGAAGATCGACATCGAGAGATACAGAAAGATCGTCAAGGAGCTCGGTCTCCGTCGATAAATTCACGATAGGAACAGAAAAGGGATTGGCCGCGCTATATGACGCTGCCGTCCCTTTTTTATTAATCCGGCTATTGTTTACAGACCGTAAACGATCAGTGTTAAAGAAAATGACGCAGAAGTTTTCAGATATATTTTGTTGAGGACACGCGGTAAAAACAGTAAAATGAACATCATCACAAAGAAGATCGAATTATCCGACGGTCGGGTGATTGAGATCGAAACCGGCAAAGTTGCCAAGCAGGCAGACGGTTCAGCGGTGGTCAAGATGGGAGGCACGATGCTCCTGGCCACTGTCACATGCGCTAAAGAAGCGGCAGAAGACACAGACTTCCTTCCACTCCAGGTGGACTACAAGGAAAAATTCTATTCCGCCGGACGTTTTCCGGGCGGATTCATGAAGAGAGAGGGCAAGGCCTCTGACTACGAGATTCTGATTTCACGCCTTGTCGACAGGGCTCTGAGGCCTCTGTTCCCGGAGGATTTCCACCTCGCGGTGTTCGTAAACATCTGGCTGATCTCAGCCGAAAAAGACATCCAGCCAGACGCTCTCGCAGGACTCGCTGCATCAGCCGCGCTGGCCGCCAGCGATCTTCCATTCCTCGGACCTATCTCTGAGGTACGTGTCGCAAGGATTGACGGTGAGTTCAAGATCAACCCTAACTTCAGCGAGATGGAAAAGGCTGACCTTGAGCTTATGGTCGCTGCTACAGAGGAGAACATCATGATGGTAGAGGGCGAGATGAAGGAGGTTTCTGAAGATGTGATGCTTGAGTCCATCAAGTTCGCCCACGAGGAGATCAAGAAGCACTGCCGCATCCAGAAGGAGCTCAACAAGGAGCTCGGCAAGGATGTCAAGAGAGACTACCCTCACGATGAGGAGGACGAGGAACTCAAAAAGAAGATCCACGACTTCGCCTACGACAAGTGCTATGCTCTCGCCAAGTCCGCAAGGCCTAAGCACGAGAGAGAGGACGGTTTCGAGGCCATCAAGAAAGAGTGCGTGGAGTCCCTTGGACTGACCGAGGAGGAGCAGGCCGAGAAGAAGATGATGATCAACCGCTATTTCGGCCACGAGCAGAGAGAGGCTCTGAGGAACCTTGTCCTCGACGAGGGGCTTCGTGTAGACGGCCGCCAGACCACCCAGGTACGTCCTATCTGGTGTGAGGTTGACTGCCTTCCTTGCGCTCACGGCTCGGCTATATTCACCCGTGGAGAGACCCAGGCGCTTGCCTCCGTCACCCTCGGAACCAAGATGGACATGAAGGAGATGGACGAGGTTCTCGTGCAGGAGACCCAGCAGTTCGTCCTCCACTATAACTTCCCTCCGTTCGCGACCGGTGAGGCCAAGGCCCAGAGAGGTGTAGGCCGTCGTGAGGTCGGTCACGGGAATCTGGCCTTCAGAGCCCTCAAGGCTGTCATGCCTAAGGCTCCGGAGTTCCCTTACGCCGTTCGCGTGGTTTCGGATATTCTTGAATCCAACGGTTCTTCATCACAGGCTTCGATCTGCGGAGGCTGCCTTGCCCTTATGGACGCCGGCGTCCAGATCAGCAAGCCGGTTGCAGGTGTGGCCATGGGTCTCATCACCGACGAAAAGAATCCTAACGGCCGTTATGCCATCCTCACCGACATTCTTGGTGACGAGGATCATCTCGGCGACATGGACTTCAAGGTGGCCGGTACCAAGGACGGCATCACCGCCACACAGATGGACATCAAGGTTGACGGTCTTTCCTACGAGGTTCTCGCCAAGGCTCTCCAGCAGGCTCATGAGGGCAGAATGCACATCATGGGCGAGATGATGAAATGCATCGACAAGCCTCGTGAGGACTACAAGCCGTTCGTTCCGAGAATCAAGTCCTTCGAGATCGACAAGGACTTCATCGGAGCTGTCATCGGAAAGGGTGGCGAGACCATCCAGAAGATCCAGGCCGAGACCGGAGCTGTCATCTCCATCGACGAGGTTGACGGCAAGGGCGTTGTGGACATCGCGACCAACGACGCCGCAGCCATGCAGAAGGCTTACGACTGGATCCAGGGCATCTGCGCTGTTCCTGAGGTTGGCCAGACCTACCACGGAAAGGTTGTCTCAATCCTTGAGTTCGGCGCTTTCGTCGAGATACTCCCTGGCAAGGAAGGCCTTCTCCACGTGTCAGAAATCGCATGGAACAAGACCGAGAATGTCGAGGATGTCCTCACTGTCGGCCAGGAGGTTGACGTGAAACTCCTTGAGATCGACCCTAAGACAGGCAAGATGAGACTCTCGATGCGCGCCCTCACACCAAAGCCGGAAGGCTACGTTGAGCCGGAGCGTCGTCCACGCGGTGGCAACGACCGTGGCGGTGACCGCAGAGGTGGTTTCGACCGCAGGGGTGGAGATGACCGTCGCGGTGGAGACCGTAGAGGCGGTGATGACCGCAGAGGTGGCTTCGACCGTCGCGGAGGCGATGACAGAAGAGGCGGCTTCGACCGCAGAGGTGGCGATGACAGAAGAAACGGCGGCCACCGGAACTTCGGCCCGAAGAACGACTTCAACGCCAACACCGAAGACCACTCCGACAATCTCGACAAGAACACAGAGGAGTTCTTTTAATGAATATGCCGCCTCCACCAACGAGGTGACTACTGAATAGAGGGTGACTTTCAAGTCATCCTCTTTTTTTGCGGCAGAAAACGTACAGCAGAAGGTCTCTGTGCGCACCAAATGTACTAAGACACGCCATTGGTACAGGGAATGCGTTTCTGACGTACAAATCAAGGATAATATACACCGAACTGAAAACTATGATGCTGTGAGCATCCATCAGTAAAAAGAAAATTGTGTATATTTATAGCCTAAACCAACATTCGGACAAATGACTGAATCGGAAATCAAACAACTTCTTTCCGGAGGTGAGAACATCAACTTGGAATGCAAGAAAGCGCAAGGTGGACTTCCCAAAAGTATTTGGGAAACATATTCCGCTTTTGCAAACACTGATGGTGGAAACATTTTGTTGGGAGTGGACGAAGTTAAAGGAAATGGAAGGTTCTTGACAACCGGTGTTGCCAACGCCGAGAACTTGATCAAGGAGTTCTGGAATACTATGAACAGCAGCAAGGTCAGCGTCAACATCCTGCTGGACAATGATGTGGAGATTATCAAAGTTGATAATGTAGATGTAATTGCCATCCATGTACCGAGAGCTCCTTATAATTTCCGTCCTGTTTATATCAATGAGAATCCTGCCAAAGGAACATACAAGAGAAACCATGGAAGGAGAGAAATATAGTGACCGGCTTACGTATGATGGACGTTGGGAAAACAACCTTTACAATTTCATAAGGATGGTTTATCCTAAGTTGACGATAGGATTGAGGGTTCCTTTCCATCTGAATGGGGAGGATTTGATGCTGAAAGTCGATAAGGAGTTATTTATGGCCGATAAATCGTCCGATAAATTATCTGATAAATTATCTGACAAACAACATTCTGTCATTAATTATTTAAAAGAACACCCTTACGCCACGAGGCAAGAATTGGCTGACAATATTGAGAATCTGTCTTTCGCGAGTGCCAAATATCAAGTAAACATTCTCTGTAAAGCGGGATTGTTGAAAAGAATCGGCAGCAATAAAACCGGACATTGGGAAATCTGCACAAATGCTGAGGAATAGCGGGAGTTCACATCACACTGCCATCCTTTTGCCGCCGCCATCTTGAAAAGCATGGACTCCGAATTGGCGGAAGCCAGAAAAGCCGACATCTACAAATCCGGATTCAAGGATGCGCCAGAAGGCTCTGGAGATGAGCTGTTTGACAAGATCATCGCTCCATACAAAGGGAAGATCGTCCTCGTGGATTTCTGGAACACGTGGTGTGGCCCGTGCGCCATGGCAATGAACTCCATTGAGCCTTACAAGTCCGGAGAACTGAGCAGCGACGAGATTGTCTGGCTCTACATCGCCAACACGACTTCCCCGTACGTTGAAGTACCAGAAAAGGATCAAGGAGATAAAAGGCGTGCATTACCGCCTGGATCAAGAGCAGTGGGACAGCATCGCCCACAAGAAATTCAAGATCTACGGCATCCCCGCCTACGTCCTTGTCCACAAGGACGGCTCCTACGAGTTCCACGAGGACTTCCTCTTCCACGACACGCTTATCTCGACATTGAAGTCCATGCTGTAGCATGAATAAAAGACATCAACGCGAAGATTATTCAGTGTACTTCGCCGGGAGGACCGGCATCGCCCCATTCTGGGTGCAGACGAAAGCGGAGACCTCAACGGCCTTGCGATGGGCCTCGGCGACTGGAAGGCCTTTCAGGATGCTTGAGACGAAAGCAGCAGTGAAGGAATCACCGGCGCCTACGGTGTCGGCCACCTCGACTTGAGGAGTCGCCAGAAATGACATATTCCCGGAAGTGAAGATGTAGCTGCCGTTCACTCCGCAGGTCAGGATAAGCATCTTCAAGTTGTAGCGACCGAACAGAATCCAGCATTTGCTTTGCAGATCCGTCCCCGGATAGCCCAGCATACGGCTGATGGTGATGAGTTCCTCATCGTTAATCTTCAAGACGTTGCAACGCTTCATGGATTGGTCAAGAATCTCCTTGTTGAAGAAACATTGACGGAGATTCACATCAAAGACAATCAGGTTGTCTTCGTCCTGAGGCATGGCATCGATGAAGCGGTTGATGGTGTCCCGTGACACGACATTCCTCTGAGCCAGCGAACCGAAGCAGACAGCGCAGGTGTTGTGCGCAAGTTCTTCCAGTTCAGAAGTGAAAGGGATGTTGTCCCACGCCACGTTCTCCTTGATGACATATTGCGGAACGCCAACCTGATCGATCTCCACCTGCACTGTTCCTGTGGGATATGGCACGACCGCCATGATGTTGCGAAGTCCCTTCTCCTTGAAGTTGTCCAATATCTGAGCGCCCAACGGGTCATCCCCCACAGCGCTGACCACGCAACTGTTCAAGCCGAACTGCGAGACATGATATGCGAAGTTCGCCGGGGCACCCCCGATCTTCTTGCTTTCGGGCAGTACATCCCACAAAGCCTCGCCTATTCCTACGATTGATTTATTCTCTTTCATAATGTCGTGTGTTTATGAGTTTGCCAATTAACATATTCCTGGTATTTAATAACGAACCAACACCAGCATGGATCACATTATCAATATTAAACTTATGGGATTCAGTCGATTACGGCGAAGGTCATCAGGGAGGAGACGGAGAGGGCTACCAGAATCATCAGCCAGATGACGAAGAGGATGAGGCCGGGATGCCATTTCGGGGACTTGAGGCCGAAGATGAGCATCACTCCCCCGTAGAGCATTATGAACAGCGGGATGGCGACCACGAGGATGGCGGCGATCATCACGGCCGGAACGGAGATGAAGGATAGGACCTCGGGAGCCTCGATGGCGATGTGCTCAATGAATCTGTTGTAGAAGAAGCTGTTGCCAAGGATTTCACCGCCCCACCAGAATGAGCACAGGAACGCTATGCCGGCGACTCCGGCCAGAAGAAGGAACACTCCGAATATGACGGAGAATATCCTGCTGACATTCTTCCATGTCTGCGAATCATGAGTCCTTGGCTCCTCTCGGGGGGTATTGCGCACACGTTCGCTGATGTCATCGACGGTGCCGCCCTCGCCTCTGAGTTCGTCCCGCTGGCGGACCGTCTTCACCGCAGGCATGCAGATCCATAGGATGATGTAAACGAGCGGAATGGAAATGTGAATCCACGGCTCAAGAGGCCAGAAACGGAAGTCAAGGCCACCGAGCAGGGTCAGGACAACAAATGCGACCCTGAATATGGCTGGGTCGACATTGAGATAAGTGGCGAGGCCGCTGCACACTCCGGCCAGTTTTCCGTTGGCGGGATCGCGGTAGAGTCTGCGACGTGGTCTGGTGTCTGTTCTGCCGGATGTTTTTGACGAACGGCGGGACGCTTCGGCAGGCACAGCGTCCGATGATGCCGCGGTCCGGCCTGATGTGCCGTCGGTGGCTTCGGAGGACTCAGCGTCCGAAGATGTACCGGACGCTGAGCCTGTCGAAGCGCCATGGACATCAGTAGCCTCCTCCTCTATCGTCTCCGGACGGCCAAGCACAGAGATGACTTCATTAACCATGGCAAGTGTGACGACTCTGCCACTGCCGGATTTTTCCAAAAGCAGCTCGGCCATCCGCTCCTCTATTCCTTCCATCACCTCTGCGCCGCTCTCCTTTCTGGAATAGAAAGCATCGAGTTGGTCAAGATATTCCTTGGCGGCGAGACTTGCGTTGTCCTCCAATGAGAAGACATAGCCACCTATGCTGACATATTCAACTTGTTTCATTGCCTTTCAATATTATAAAGCAGGCCAAAACTGGCTGCTTCGCATTCATATTCATTGTTTTATGGTCTTGATGGTCTCCACTATCTCCTGCCACGCCTGATCCATCTCGCGAAGCTGCTGACGGCCTTTCTCGGTGATGCAGTAATATTTCCGCGGAGGCCCCTGAGTCGACTCCTCCCAACGGTACGACAGAAGCCCTTGATTCTTCTGGCGGATGAGAAGCGGGTAAAGCGTGCCCTCGACCACAATCATATTCGCGGATTTCAGGTCATCCAGAATCGAGGAAGCGTAGGCCTCCTTGCGGGCCAGGATGCTCAGGATGCAATATTCAAGAACCCCCTTGCGCATCTGGGAACGTACATTGTCGGCGCTATTTTCCATAACCGCTCCTCCCCTGATTGAATCTGGCCATATTCTCGGCATTCGGCTCAAGTCCCCTCATCATACATTTGTCGGCAGGAGTCTTGGCGACAGGGACAACTATCCACAGAACAAGGTAAACCAGAAAACCGGTGCCCCAAAGCAGCAGGGTCAAGAGCGACACGATCCTGACAACCGTGATGTCCACATTAAGGAACGCGGCCAGCCCGGCGCAGACTCCACCGATGGTTTTATTGTCCAGATCACGGAACAACCTCCTTCGTGATGTCCCTTGGGCTCCGTTATAAGTAAAGTCAACACCCAGATCAGACTTTGGATATTCATCTTCAGTCTGTGCTCCTTGATTTTGCCTTTGGCCGCCATCGCCTGACACCGTTGATTCGGGTTCTTTAGAACCGTCCGGCATACCAAGCTGCTCCACGACCTTAGTGACAAGAGCCAGATTCACAACCCGATAGGACGCACCTCCTGTTCCCTGATCAAACAGTTCCGCGATCCGGTTCTCCAGATCCGCCATCACCTCCTCCTTCGCAGACTGGGTGTCTCGATCCAAACGAGCCCTAAAGTGATCAAAATAAGCGGTAAGTCTCGCATAAGCATCCTCGTCCAAAGAGAAACTTCTGCCACCCACACTGACGTTCACAACTTTTTTCATTTCAGTAATACATTATTTATCAATATTTTCGCATTCCAATAATCACCGATTGACATCAAGCGACCTTGCTTTGCAATTATTTTTACAATGCAAAGATATGAATATTTTTAGATACCTTGCAAGACAAAGTACTAAAATTTCACGATTTCTATAAAGATGTATAAACTGATTCTAACTTATTTTTTCCGAAAGAATGCTTTCAAACGAGGTGGAATAGTCCTCGCCGTAGTCCTTCTTATATTTAGTGATGAAAGCCTGATAGAGGCGGCCTGCCTTCTCCTCGTCACCCAAAGCTGCCAAGGAGCGGACGGAGTACATCAAGGCATCGTCGTCAAGAGGATCCAGACTGAACAGGATGTCGGCGCACAAAATAGTGTTCTCGTACTGTTTTATAGAGAAACGACGGGAAAGTTCCACTGTCACAACGGATTTGACCCGACGCTCTGTCTCAGCCTTCATCTTGTCGAACATTGGGTCTGACTCGTTCTTGAGAAACTTTCCTCTCGCCACGATCGCAAGAATCGCGTCCATGTCCGGGTTCTCAGAATCAAGGAGCCGAAGGAACTCAAGATAATCGCAACCAAAGACAGGAGACAGCTCAAAATTGAATTTACCGTCCTCATAGACCAATCTAATCCCATCGAGACCACCGAGGAACTTCCTTAGGTTGTTGGCGGTCACTCCCCTGAGATTCTTCGCCTTATCCTCTTCCTTGTCAGGCCAAAGAAGACCACTGATCTTCTTGGACGAAGCGCCCCCGTCATCCAAACTGTTCGTGACTATCAAGAACATCTGGCGCAGCTTGGTGGTAAAGTGGGTGGAGATGTCCTTACCGTCCCGGTCAATGACGGTCAAATCTCCGAAAAGGTAAATGGAATTCGGTTTATCCTCATTGGACCTGATGAATGCAGGAATCTTGACGGAACCTGAACGTTTTCTTCTTGCGGAGGTCGCAAGGTACAGCCTGGCTAAAACCAATGCCAGAACCAAGACAACCACAAGAATGATCAAGAAAACCCTCTGGCGCATTCTGGAGACGACTGTCGAAACTTTTTGGCTTCCGGGAGGATAAGAAATGCGGTAAGCGGTGATGGAAGAAGATCTGTCATCAGGAGATTCCTCCACCAATGCTATCATCACACCCACATCACGGTCAAGATAAAGATTAGCGTTGGTCGTGATCTTGTCTGAGTTGATAGGAATCTGGTCACCAAGGATTTCATATTCACCGGTTTCCAAAGAAAAACGGTAAAGATTCAACTCGGAGAATGTCTCATACTCAGGATAACAAAGCGTGTAGAAATAATCCCCATCCACTATCATACCTCTGACGGCGACACAATTGTCCCCTTTCCAATCCGCCGTCCAGACCTTGCGGGAACTCCTGTCACGAGGATTGACCTCGAAAAGGTCGTACGAATATTCCCTACCGACAATCTGGTCGCCACTCTCATTTCCCATCCCACCGAAAATCAAGAGATTGCCATTCCGCTCGTCATAGCCCATGGAGCAGAAAAAGCGCGGGAAAATCACATCACCTTCCTCAACATCCCACTTTGACCATGAATAGCCAGAGAGATCAAAATCATAGAAAGATCCGTTATAGCGGCGATTGCCATAACCACCGAATATCGTAAATCGGCGCCGCTCTTCATCAAACCACTGGGAATGGTGGTGCATCTGCATGTCAAGGGATTCGTCAGAAAGGGGCTCCCACTGATGTGTGACGGGATCCAATCTTGCCACAGTCGGGGCACCTTTGTTGTCATCGTCATCGTAGTAAACCTGATAGGCATAGATAGCTCCATCCTCAGGATCAATGAATGAAGTGGCGCAGGCGTTGATGACAGGGCAAGGATTGACGGTCCTACGGGCGGTCACGCTCTCGGTGACAAGGTCAAGGAATATCAAAGAGTCGCGGTTGAACATATATATCCCGTGACGCGTCCGGTCAAAACCAGCGCACAACATCCGGGAGGACCTGCGAGTCGAGACTTTGCGGAAATGATAGGAATCATTCAGAAGCCAGATCGGATTGACGGTCTTGCCGCGAATGTACCATCTGGAACTTCGGGCGACATCACCTGAATCCTCGTTCAACGGGAAATAAACCGTGTCCCCGTCAAACGAGATAGCAAGATTACTGATAGCGAAAGAGGGCACGTCAATCAAATACTCACTTTTGCCGAACCAGATTCTCGGCCTGATGGTTCCAGGTAGATCCACTTCGCCGGAAGCCTCCCAAATGTCTCCGACACGCAACGTCGCCGAATCATTGGCGGAATCAAAGACAAGCGAGATAGCCACCCAATCCTTGGAAATGGAGACCTGGGATTTGGGAATCTCAAGCTGGACAATGAACCGTTTGCCCTCCAGAATCAACTTGAAAAGGTAAGAGTCTGACGTCTGCTCGTAAAAGAAATTAAGAATTGGAGAATCATCCCTACGGCCAGATTTCATTCTGAATATGTAGCCGTCCGAAGCCCCTGGCAAAGCCTTGAAATCAAAGGTAAGGCTCAAGGTCCTGTGACAGCTGCCGAACCATCGTGGATTGATCTGAAACGAGGTCCTCCTGTCTATCTGACAGTCGTGCCCATAGAATCCAAGACCTTGCGCAAAGCCAGGGATCGACAGTAGAAACAAGAGCAGCGAAACGACAAAACGACGGATCATGTTGAAGATTTTCTGTAAAAATATCAAAAATTAGCCGAATTAACCTAAAATAACTTATCATTTAATCTTAAATTAACCCAATTCTTAACCAAGGCCAGTTTATTTTGCAAAACGTTACAGAAAAACGCATGACAAAATTAGTAATACTCAAACAAGCATGAAGACACTAAAAACTTTCGCCGCTATGGCGCTGGCGGCCGTTCTGATGGGGACGGCGTTCACATCCTGCAAGAAGGATGACAACAAGGAACCGGAATTAGAAACTGGAACCGTCTCCGGTACAGTAAAAAGTGACGTGGGCTCTCCGATCGCGGATGTGACCGTGGAGATCGCAGACATCAGCAAGACAGCAAAGACCGACGCTTTCGGATCCTACAAGATCGACGGAGTGACAATCACCAAACACTCCGTTACCTTCAAGAAAGACGGATTCGCTGACGCGTCTGTGTCAATCACGGAAAAGTCTTTCGTGGACAAAGTCGCCAAAAATGTTGACGCGATCATGGCTGTGGCGTGCGCCTCAATCAAAGGTACGACCGTCGACGCAAAGAACGGAAACGCTCCGCTCGCCGGGGTCACCATTTCACTCAACGGGGCGAAAAACATCGAAACAGGCGCTGACGGAACGTTCAACTTCGACAACCTGACAATCGACGACTACACTCTGACCTTCACGAAGGCAGGTTGCGTCACCGTCGAAAAGAAAGTCGAGAAGGCTTCCTTCACGGGAGACTTCGTCGTTGATCTCGGAGAGGTTCTGATGGGAAGTAAGGAACTTCTCAGAGGCCTTACGCTCGAGCAGATCGCAGCCACCGCAAACACTTTCTACTATAATGAATATAGGGGTGGAAAGAACGGTGACGACTACCCTCACTTCGACTGGTCGACAAACTTCCTCTACACCGTTACAAGCCATCAAGGATGGATCCAGGAGCAGAATGAAGGCACAACCATTCAAGTGAGGAATCGTGAGGAGGACGGAGATTGGAACAATCCAGCAGACCTTGACACTTTCGATTCCTACATCTACGGAAAGAAAGCGATCACCGCGGACAACTGCAAGATGTATCTCAAGGTACGCACACACGATGCCGACAACGATAATCCTACACATTTCGGCGTGATGGTAATCGATCCTGCCTCCGCGGATCCTGAGGCTGTCAGAATCGGTGATATTCGTAAATATGGCAGCGGAGAGTACACGAAAGGGAACGATAACGGCAGTCCAGACTTCGAGTTCGACCTCACACCTTACATAGGCAAGGAGATTTACTTTGCGATCGGCACCTACAGGGTACAGACCGGAGACTACTACAAGCAACTGGTCCTCCGTCGCATCGTGTTCGCCAAGGAGTGTCCTGAAGACTGGGGATGGTGCCCTGGCGAGGAGGTGCAGGGACTCGGAACCAACTGGAAGATGACCAAGGAAATGGTTCGCTCAACAATGCCTGTAACGGAGATCGACACATTCAATGGAATATCAAATGTCGGCCCACAGGACATCGACGGACCGGAGAAATACCGTGACGCCTACCAGACCTGGAGAGAGCAGAATCATTTCGCCGCCTACTGGGCCTGCATGCCGATCCACAAGGACAACGAGCCGTTCGCAGGTGAGGGATTCGTGATCAAGACCAACGGAGGCGGAACCCCTGTGACGCTTGACGAGCCACAGTCATATTTCTACGCAAAACTTCCGGTAAACGCGAAGAAAACCCTCTTCATCAAGGCACGCAACTTCAACACCGAGCATCCTACCTACTTCAAGGTGGCCGCCATCACCGAAGACTGTGCTGTCTCATTCCTTGAGCCGAAAGTCCACACAGTCGGCAACGGTCACGAGGCCAATTTCGCGGAGTCAGCCGGCAACGGAGCATGGAAGTTCATCAACGAGGGAGGCGGCAAGGATGAGCCGGAGCTCTACGCCAACTTTGAATATGACCTTTCAGCCTACAGCGGAAAGAACGTCATCATCGCTCTCGCAGTCTTCAAGGGAGACGACAACGGTGACGAGAACAAGATGTCGATCCACTCAATCGGCCTGAAATAATGAGAAAAACTTTGATGGTTGTGCTGCTGGTCCTTGCGATCGGCGGCACAGCCTGTTCACATAACACGAAAGATCCTGAGCCTGTTCCGGAGCCACCGGCTCAGGAAACGAACCTTGACAAGGCTGAGGAAAACCTCAAACGCTCGCTGACGCTGACTCAGGCAGCCTTGGAGCATTGCTTCAAGGGCAACTCGATGCTGATGATGCGCTACTACTACCCGTTCGCCGGAGTGACTTCTCTCGAAAAGGCCAGCGTGTGGATGTACACATCATCTTTCGAGGCCGTCAACGCCCTCCTTTCCGGAATGGAGGAACTGAAAGAGGCCGGGAGACCGGATCTCTACAACGCCAACAGCGAGGAACTTAAGGGTACTCTCGGAAAACTTTTCGAGGGTCTGGACTGGTACAAAGGCACTTACACCCTCACGTCATACACCCAGACAAAGGAGTGGTCGGTCTATGGAGTCAACAGGGGCAACAGTCCCGGCACCGCAAAGGTCGAGGGCGTGGAGAATGTCTATGACGATCAGGAATGGCTTGTCAGGGAACTGCTCAACGCCTACCGTCTCACCGGTGAGTCCCGTTATCTCGAAAAGGCCGAGTACCTTGCTGAATATGTCCTCGACGGATGGGACTGCACGCTTAAAAGCGACGGAACCGAACATGGAGGAATCACCTGGGGCCCAGGCTACTACACCAAGCATTCGTGCAGCAACGGGCCGTTTGTCAGTCCGCTCGTCTGGCTGAGCGAGATATATTCAGGCAAGAACGCCAAAGCCACTCACCGGTACATCGGAGCGATGAAGCAGCGCCTGACCGAGGAGATGGACAAGAGCGAGTACTATCTGATGTTCGCGAAGAAGGTCTATGCTTTCCAGAAAAACAACCTGTTCAGGAAAGCCGCCGGAGTGTATTACGATATGCTCGGTGCGAAAGGATCGTCCCTGAGCGAATCAGGAATAGCCTACGAGACCGTCGGAGGAGTGCGCTACAGGGCCAACAACCAGGAAGAGGGGCCGACCGGAACGGCATATTCATACAATTCAGGCACAATGCTTTCCGGAGCGGCCGACCTCTACAGGGTGACAGGTGACAAGGAATATCTCACCGACATGACGAACCTGTCCAATTCCGCGCTGGTCTATTTCGCAAAGAAATCAGTCACCGTGGAAGACTGCTACGACTACGACGTCACCGGGTTCAACAACTGGTTCAACGGAGTCCTCCTGAGGGGATGGGTGGATGTCTCGGCGCATTATTCCAACGTCTCCCTGAACATCACCACGTTCCAGAACAATCTAGACTATGGCTACTCGAACTACCTTCACGACGGATTCCTGCCTCCGAGCCTTCTGTACGGCTGGAACACGGATAACACCAAGAACAAAGTAGAGGGGATGTTCGCTTTCGCGTTCGCCGCGGAATACGCCGAGATCGCAAGGTATCTCATAAGCACAAAATAAACACCAACAATAGATTATGGCAAAAAGAACATATCTGGCTCTCCTGCTGCTGTTCGTGGTCTCGTTCTGTCTGGACGCACAGAATCTGATCACGGTCACGGGAACTGTCCGCGACGCGCAGGGACAACCTGTCATCGGAGCCAATGTGATGATCAAAGGCTCCACGACCGGAGCGGCCACGGATCTGGACGGAAAATATTCACTCTCCGTTCCAGACAACGCGCAGATTGAATATTCCTGCATCGGCTACACGACCGTGGTAGAGAAAGTCGGAGGCAGGAAAGAGATCAACATCGTCCTGAAAGACGACAACACCTACCTTGAGAGCGTGGTCATCGTGGGTTACGGAACCCAGAAGAAAGGCTCGATCACAGGCTCCATCTCAGGAGTCAGCGGAGAGAGCATGCTCCACACCAAGTCCGAGAACCCGCAGAACATGCTTACCGGAAGGGTCGCCGGAGTGCGCGTCTGGCAGAAGAGCGCCGAGCCTGGAACCTATAGCAACAGTTTCGATGTCAGAGGTTTAGGAACACCTCTTGTCGTGATTGACGACGTGCCTCGCTCCATCGAGGACTTTCAGAGACTCAACCCTAACGACATCGAGAACGTGTCCGTCCTCAAGGACGCCTCGGCCGCGATCTACGGAGTCAGAGGCGGCAATGGAGTCGTGCTTGTGACCACGAAATCCGGTGTCAAGGGCAAGGCGAAGGTGAACTACAACGGCTCCTACACGTTCCAGTTCCCTTCCACGATGCCTAAGCTGGCCGGGGCGGTGGACGCCATGACCCTCTACAACGAGATGACGATGAACAAGGCTGACGGAAGCGGTTCCAGAGTCTATCTGGACGCTGACATGGAGCCTTACATCAACGGCACGAAAAAGGCTGCCGACTGGAACTCGCTCGTGTTCTCCGACTGGTCTCCGCAGACCCAGCACGATGTCAGCATCTCCGGAGGCAGCGACAAGTACCAGTACTATGTGAGCATGGGTTACCTGTTCCAGGAAGGGTTCTTCCGCAGCAGGGACCTCAACTATTCAAAGTACAACCTTCGCTCGAACATCAACGCCGAGATCGCCAAGGGGTTGGACTTGAACTTCAGCGTCAGCGCCTTGGCTGACGACCGCCGCACACCGGACTCCGACGCTGTCACATTGATCAGGAACCTCTGGAAGCAGGGCGTACTGTTCCCGGCCTACGTCGATGAGGAGCAAACGATGCTGAACTACGACGGACTTGACCTTGAGCAGAACACCGTCGCGATGATGACGGCAGACATCTCCGGCTACAAGAAATACCGCCAGAAGCAATTCCAGACCTCCGCGTCTCTTGAATATGACTTCGGCACCCTCACGGACATCCTGCAAGGTCTGACCCTCAAGGGTTTGGCCAGCTACGACTACCGCTTCGACGACAACGAGATGTTCCGTAAGTCATATTCCCTCTACGCAAAGAACAGCCTGACCGGGGAATATGTCTCCAAGGAGTTCGCCGACCATTCCGACAGGCTCACGCGCGAGCATTATTCCAAGCAGCAGGTTCTCGGCCAGATTCTCCTGAACTACAACAAGAAGTTCGCCGACCGCCACTCCGTCGGAGCGACATTCGGAGCCGAGGCGCAGCGCAGGAAAGGAGACAACTACTATCTCTATGGAGACCTGGCGTTCAGCACTCCGTACTTCACAGCCCTGAAAGACAACACGGAATCGACATTCGTGGGCATCAACACCGGTCTGGACGCTTTCCACGACATCGAGTACAGGGCTCTCATCGGGAGGGTCAACTACTCATTCGACGACCGTTATCTATTTGAAGGACAGTTCCGTTACGACGGCTCGTCAAAATTCGCCCCGGGACACCAGTGGGGATTCTTCCCTTCGTTCTCGGCAGGCTGGAGAGTGTCTCAGGAACCTTGGTTCAAGAATATTCCGTTCCTATCCTTCATCAATCAATTCAAAATCAGAGGCAGCTACGGCTCGCTCGGAGACGACAGCGGAATCAATTACGAATGGGTGTCCGGCTACACATACCCTGCGACATCGGGAGACGCGGAGAAAGGATATTACAGCAACTACGCCCCAGGCTATCTGATCGACGGCTCGTTCATCTACGGCGTGGGCACATACCCGCTGCCTAACAAGAACATCACGTGGCTAAGGTCGAAGACCTTCAACATCGGTGTGGATTTCGAGGCATGGAACGGTCTTCTGGGCATCACGGTGGACTACTTCGAGAGAAGGAGAAGCGGAATCTTCGCCCAGAACTCCTCGTCACTTCCTACGGTTGTGGGAGCCTCCGCACCGATCGAGAACATCAACTCGGACATGAACATGGGTCTTGAGTTGGAACTCAGCCACCGGAACAAAATCGGAGACTTCTCCTATAATGTTAAAGGAATCGTGACCGTCACCCGTCAGAAGTACCTCGACGCCCTCAACCAAGGACCTTACGGCAACTCCTACGATAGATGGCGAAACGACAACCTCACACACCGCTATCAAGGAATCCAGTTCGGCTACGAGAGCGCCGGGCGATTCACCAGTTGGGAAGACATCTGGAATTACGACATCTACAAGGAGGGCAGCACGCTCCCTGGAGACTACAAGTATCTTGACTGGAACGGAGACGGCGAGATCAACGGGCTGGACATGCACCCCTACGCTTTCGACCAGACTCCGTGGATGAACTACTCCCTGTCATTTGACGCGCAGTGGAGGAACTGGGATCTGAGCATCCTGTTCCAGGGCTCGGCGATGGGTTCCTACATGTACTCCGAACCGCTGTACTCAATCTGGGGCAGCAACGGAGGCGGTACCCTCGACCTGTTCCTCGACAGATGGCATCCGGAAGACCCGACCGCCGATCCTTACGACCAGAGCATCAAATGGATAAGCGGCGAGCACGCCTACACTGGCCACACACCGGACCAGAACTCCGAGTTCAACCGTGTCAGCACGGCATATTTGAGGCTCAAGAGTGTGGAACTCGGATGGACTCTTCCGACGAAAGGCAAGACGAAGAACGCGCTGCGAATATTCGCCAACGCCTACAACATATTCACACTCACCGGTATCAAATATGTCGACCCGGAACATCCGGATTCCGACTACGGACGTATGTACCCGCTCAACAAGACCGTGACCATCGGACTTGACCTGAATTTCTAAATATTGAAAGAATGAACAGAATATTCAAATACTTATCAGTCATCGCATTGCTGGCTCTTTCGGCTTGCAGTGACATGAACATCCCGCCGAAGAACACTGTCACGGACGATGATCTGTTGACCTCTTCCAAGGGAATGCAGATCTACCTGGCAAGGCTCTACAGCCAGATGCCGTGGGAGGACTTCAAGTATATGGCCCAGTGGGGCTTCGAGTTCAACGGTTGGCTCGGCACCCTCGGCATCGACGGATGCGGAGAGGCGATGAACAGGGACGATGTCTTCGAGACTTTCAGGAGCGAGAGGACTCCGTTCTGGAAGCAGGCTTTCGTCCTTCTGCACGATGCCAACCACCTGATCGAGGCTCTTCCTGAATATGGAGGCAACTTCTCGGCGGTCGAGATGAATCACTACCTCGGCCAGGCCTATTTCGTCAGGGCCTACACATTCTACCAGATGGCTCGGCGGTTCGGCGGAATCCCGCTTGTCACACAGACAATAGCCTATCCTGCCGAGGCTGACAAGCTCGAAGTCGCAAGGTCCTCAGAGGAAGAGACTTGGGATCAGATATGCAAGGATTTCGACACTGCTGCCGAACTGCTTCCTGAAACCTCTTCGATGCAGGGTCTGCCGAACAAGTACGCGGCTTTGGCTTTCAAGGCGGAGGCCATGCTCTACGCCGGTTCCGTCGCCAAGTACAACGACACTGTCACCGGCCGTCTCACCGGAGTCGGCTCTAAGACCGGCGTGAGGGTGATCGGATTCGACAGCGACAAGGCGGCGGCTGCCTCGCAGAGATATTTCTCAGAGGCCTACAAGGCCGCTCGCGAGGTGATGAAGAGCGGAAGATATTCACTTTACAAGAAAAAGTGGAGCGCAACCGACCGTGAGGCGCAATACCAGAACATGGTGGACATGTTCAGTGATGTCAGCAGCCCGGAGAACATTCTCGTGAAGGAATATTCATACCCTTCCCTCACCCACGGTCTGGATGCATACAGTTCGCCTTTCATATTCAGAGATCCGCTTTGCTCGGGTTCCTGCCCTTCGCTTGATTTCGTGGAATTGTTTGACGGGTTCGACCGCTATGCCGACGGCACCATCCGTGTGACCGACGGTGCGTCCAACACTCAGGGACATTACCTGATGTACGACACCACGATGGATTTCTTCAAGAACGCCGAGCCACGCCTGAGGGCTTACGTGATCCTGCCGGGCGACATATTCCGCAACGTCGAGATCGAGATCCGAGCCGGAATCTACACCGGAGAGACCCCTGTCTCCCCTCTTTGGTCAGACTATTCCTACAGCAGAGCCACCCAGAATTACTATCAGCTTCTTCCGCAGTTCGGCAAGACACTCTTCATGAGCGCCAACGCCCTCGCGACACAGCCGGTCATGGATGTTGACGGAGTGAAGATGACTCCCGCCGGAGCCAACGGGCCGTTCTACAACACGCAGGACAACGAGGCAAACCTTTCCGGATTCTACCTCAGGAAATATCTCAACCCGGATCCGGCCTACATACGTGGGGAGGGCAAGTCGGCGCAGCCGTTCATCCTGATGCGTTATGCAGACGTGCTCCTCGCTGCCACAGAGTCTGCAGTAGAACTTTCCATCGCCGGAGCGCCTTGCCCTGTCGAGGGTGACAACATGCTTTCTGTCGCCTCACAGGCCATCAGGGACATCCGTGAAAGAGCCGGAGCCGATGCCTTGACAAGTGATCTGAGCGGTGACATCGAAAGCCGGAACATCGTCCGAAAGGAAAGAAGAAAGGAACTCGCCCTTGAACACAAGACCAAATGGGACGTAAGGCGCTGGCGGGTACAGCATTATGACGCCCGAGACGATTTCTGGGGAGAGCACAGGGAAGGCTACGCCTCAAGAACCGGGGCCGACGGAGAGTACCGTCTCAGAGGCCTTTATCCGTTCTACAGTTCCAGGGAGCACAAGTATTTCTTCGATGCCAACTTCCAGATGGCCAGAGAGATGCGACTGCTTTACAGCGCCACGGACTACTACTTTGAGATTCCAAGCGGCGAAGTCGCCAAGAGTCCAGTCATCGACCAGCAACCAAACAGATAAGGAAGTATGAAAAGAATAATATACTCAATGATGGCCGCAATGGCTCTCACATCCTGCTCACTGTTTGAGCTGGACAACTACGACGCTCCATCTGAGACAATTTACGGAAGCGTGACTGACGTGAACACAGGAGCTCCGGTCCTTACCGACCAAGGTTCGGAAGGAATCAGGGTTCGTCTCATCGAAACCAGTTGGGAAGGCAATGTCACCCCACAGGATTTCAACTGCATGGCTGACGGGACATTCCGGAACACCAAGCTGTTCGAGGCGGACTACAATGTACGTGTTGACGGGCCGTTCATCCCTATCATGCTGGAGACCGAAGACGGGACCGTCATTTCAAACGGGACCAAAGATGTGCATATAAAAGGCAAGACAGAGGTAAACTTCCAGGTGCAGCCGTTCCTCAACGTGGAGTTTGTCGGCTCACCGATGGTCAGCGGAGGAAAGATCACGGCGAGAGTGAAGGTCACAAGGGCCACAACTCGTGATGAAATCCGCAAAGCGATGGAGCCGACAGGTTTCTGGAAGGAAAGCATGGCCAACGTCACGGACATCCAACTATTTGTAAGCCAGTCATCCAGTGTCGGCTACAGAGCCAGAGACAACCGCTGGTCCAGTGAACTGACATATTCAGGACAGGCGTTTGAGAAACTTCTGGGCACGGACGTGACCATCAAGTCGAACGGAACATTGCCTTCCGGCAGGAAGGTGTTTGTGCGCGCGGCCGCGAGAATCAACTTCGACACACCTGTCGGAAGCGGAACGAGACGGTGGAACTACTCCGAGCCGATGGAAATTGATGTACCTTAGAGGAAATATTCAGAATAGATGAAAATCAAATCAATATATTTGGCCGTGGCGTTGACAGCCGTGGCGTGCGGCCCTACGGAGAAGCCTCACATGGAGGAGCCGGTGGATTATGTAAATCCGCTTATGGGCACCGCATCAACCTACGAGCTTTCGACCGGCAACACTTACCCCACCATCGCCCTGCCGTGGGGAATGAATTTCTGGACTCCGCAGACTGGAGCCAACGGCGATGGATGGACGTACACATATTCCTCCACAAAGATCAGAGGCTTGAAGCAGACGCACCAGCCAAGCCCGTGGATCAACGACTACGGCTCGTTCTCGATCATGCCGGTGACCACTGGGCCAGTCTATGACGAAGAAGGCCGCCAAAGTTGGTTCTCACACAAGGCCGAGACCGCGAAGCCTTACTATTATCAGGTTTATCTCGCCGAGCACGATGTGGTCGCCGAGCTCACTCCTACCGAAAGGGCGGCGGCGTTCAGACTCACTTACCCGGAAAAAGAGATGTCCTACCTGGTGGTGGATGCCTACAACGGAGGCCGTGCGGAAGTCTTGACAGACAAGAATATGATCGTGGGATACTCCACGGCGAATCACGGTGGAGTGACGGAGAATTTCCGGAATTGGTTCGTGGTGGTCTCCGACACCCCTTTCGAGACCCAAACCATTGACGGACACATCGCCATGGTCGGATTCAAGACGGTCAAAGGGCAGAAAGTCAACCTCAAGGTCGCATCCTCATTCATCAGCCATGAACAAGCCGAATTGAACCTCAACGAATTGTCCGGCAAGTCATTCGAAGAGATAGCCGAGGCCGGACGGGCAAGATGGAACGAGGTGCTCGGACGGATTGCCGTCGAGGATGACAACATTGACAACCTGCGCACATTCTACTCCTGCCTCTACCGTTCTGTACTGTTTCCCCGCGACCTGTCCGAGATCAACGCCGACGGCGAAAGGGTTCACTACAGCCCTTATGACGGAACCGTCCACAAAGGCTATTTGTTCGGCGACACCGGTTTCTGGGACACGTTCAGATGCCTGTTCCCGCTTCTTAACCTTGTCTATCCTGACGAGAATGTAAAGATGCAGGAAGGTCTGGTCAACGCTTGGAAAGAAAGCGGATTCCTGCCGGAATGGTCAAGTCCGGGTCACAGGGGATGTATGGTAGGAAACAACTCCGCGTCAGTGGTGGCCGACGCATGGCTCAAAGGCCTTCGCGGCTACGATGCGGAAGAACTCTGGAAAGCCGTCACCCACGGGGCTCACGCTGTTCATCCGGAGGTAAGCTCGACAGGCCGCCTTGGTTGGGAGTATTACGACAGCCTCGGCTACGTTCCTTGCGATGTCGGCATCAACGAGAACGCCGCAAGGACACTTGAATATTCCTACGACGATTGGTGCATCTACCAGTTCGGGAAGGCTCTGGGCCGCAGTGAGGAAGAACTCGCGCCATACGCCAAGGCCGCCTTCAACTACAAGAACCTCTATGACCCTGAGTACAAATTGATGGTCGGAAAGAACGCCGACGGCTCGTTCGAGAGGCCGTTCAGTCCTCTCAAATGGGGTGGGAATTTCACGGAAGGCAACAGTCTGCACTACACGTGGTCAGTGTTCCACGACCCTCAGGGCCTGATCGACCTGATGGGAGGAGACGACGTCTTCGCCGGGCAGCTCGACAGCATATTCACAATCCCTCCGGTCTTCGACGACAGCTACTACGGCTTCCCTATCCACGAAATCAGAGAAATGCAGGTGATGAATATGGGAAATTACGCCCACGGCAACCAGCCAATCCAGCACATGCTCTACCTCTACGACTGGTGTGGTCAGCCTTGGAAGGCACAGCGGCGGATCCGCGAGGTGATGGACAAGTTCTACAACTCCAACTTCGACGGCTACTGCGGAGACGAGGACAACGGACAGACTTCCGCCTGGTACGTCTTCTCGGCCCTCGGATTCTATCCTGTCTGCCCTGGGTCCAATGAATATGCCATCGGAACTCCGCTGTTCAAGAAGGCGGTCATCAAACGTCCTGACGGATCTGTCATTCTGTTGGAAGCTCCAGACAATTCCAAAGACAACTTCTACATCAAAGGTGTGAGGCTCAACGGGAAAGATTGGACCCGGAATTATTTCATGCATCAAGACCTTGCCGGTGGAGCGAAAATTGAGTATCTTGTAGGGTCTGAGCCTGACACGGTGCGAGGGACCGCAAAGGAGGACAGACCATATTCATACACTAATGAACAATAATGCGATGAAACACTCATTACTTCTGTTTTCGACTATTTTTATGCTCAGCGGCGCTTTGATGCAGGCCAAGGCCACGCTTGCGGTGGTTCGACAGGCTCACCAGCCGGTCGCTGAGCTTGTCGAAGCGACTTCCACCAAAAGCACAAAGACCTACGAGTCGCAGCGTCCGGCCCCCGAAAGAAGGCTTTTCCGCTCAGAGGCCGTCGAGAACAAGATCACCCAGATGCAGGGCCTCCTGAAGAACCCACGCCTCGCATGGATGTTCGCCAACTGCTACCCCAACACCCTTGACACCACCGTCCACTTCGGCAAGGACGAGAACGGCAACTTCCGGACATTTGTCTATACCGGAGACATCCATGCCATGTGGCTCAGGGATTCCGGCGCGCAGGTCTGGCCTTACGTACAACTGGCCAATGAGGATGAACACCTTAAAAATATGCTCGCGGGAGTGATCAACTGTCAGTTCTCGCTGATCTGCCTGGATCCTTACGCCAATGCCTTCAATGATGGTCCTACCGGCAGCGAATGGGAATCCGACCTGACCGACATGAACCCTTACGACCACGAGCGCAAATGGGAAATCGACTCCCACTGCTACCCTATCCGTCTCGCCTATCAGTACTGGAAGGTGACCGGTGACGACTCAGTCTTCGGTGAGACCTGGCTGAAATCCATCCAGGCCACTCTCAAAACCTTCAAGGAGCAGCAGCGCAAGGACGGTCCGGGACCTTACAGGTTCGCCAGAAAAACCGACCGTCAGTTCGACACCAAGTCCAATGACGGCCGCGGCAACCCCGTGAAGCCGGTCGGCCTGATCGCATCGGCTTTCCGCCCGTCAGACGACGCCACGATGTTCGAGTTCCTGGTTCCTTCCAACTTCTTTGCTGTCACCTCATTGCGCAAGGCGGCAGAGATTCTCACAGAGGTCAACCACAACAAGAAACTTGCGAAAGAGTGCCAAGACCTCGCAGCCGAAGTCGAGAAGGCTCTCTATGAATATGCCGTCGTGAACCATCCGAAATACGGCAAGATCTTCGCCTTCGAGGTGGACGGTTTCGGCAACCAGCTGATGATGGACGACGCCAACGTTCCGAGCCTTCTTGCCATGGCCTATCTCGGAGACATCGACGTCAACGACCCTATCTACCAGAACACCCGCAGGTTCGTCTGGAGCGAGGACAACCCTTACTTCTTCAAGGGCAAGGCCGGAGAAGGAATCGGCGGCCCGCACATCGGCTACGACTACATCTGGCCTATGAGCATCATGATGAAAGCCTTCACATCCCAGGACAACAAGGAGATCAAATGGTGCGTCGAGACCCTGATGAAGACCGATGCCGGCACAGGATTCATGCACGAGTCCTTCCACAAGGACGACGCCAGCAAGTTCACCCGCGCCTGGTTCGCCTGGCAGAACACCCTCTTCGGCGAGTTGATACTCCACCTCACCGACACCGGCAAGCTAGACCTCCTCAACTCCATCAAAGTCAAGTAGCATTATCCCTCATTTTTGTTGCCCGAGAGTGCCAACAGACACCCTCGGGCAACATTTTACCCCATAATCGTCGCTTAAGAGAATCAGTAAGCCACGACAAGATCATTTTTAGGCAATATTGCTCCCGTCGCGGTGAAATTTCACTATGACTGGAGCATTTTGATGAGAGAATGATCCAGTGGTTTTCATTATCAGACTTCACACTGACAAATAGCCTTTCTCAAAGGCTGAGGGGAAGCGGAATTTGGATTCGCGGTCGGAGAATCTGACGGTGAGGTAATTGTCATCTATGAATATGACTGTGCCGTGGCCGAGGCTTTTGTGGGTAACGGAGTCACCGGTCTGCAGGTGATCCCAAGAGTTGTGTGAAGGCAGATCCTCCTCCTGCTGACTGGCTTTGGAGGCATCGGGAGGCAAGTTCTCCGCTGAACAAGATTTAGCGGCATCAATGAAGCAGTTCTCCACCGGGCCTGCCTTGGAGGTGTCGATTGCGGTGTCCCAAAGCCCTACCACTGCGCCGGAGTGCTTGTCGATTCCGGTATATTCAAGGGACGAGTCCTCGTAACGCTTGAACTTATAGACGGCGTCGTTCATCAGTTCGCTGTTGAAGACACCGAGGCTCACCAGAAGGCTGAAATCCCTGAGTGTTAGACCTGTGACCTTGCGGAAGAGTTCCGGCTCAAGCTGCTCTATGACATCCTTCAGGCAATATTCCCGGAAATCCGTCAGGTACATGAAGACCGGGATGCGGGTCGCGAATTTGATCAGTTTGTCCTGGATCTCCTTGCGCTTGCTCTTGAACTCCTTCTCCTCTTCGGTCAGACGCTTCTTTTCCGAGGCGGAGAGATTGTCGCCTTTTTCCTTCTTGGTTTTCTTGACGTGTTCGGACTTGTTGATGATGGTCTCGATGTCGGAATTGAGGTTGCGGAAGCCCTCGATGTTCATCAACGCCTTCATCGCCTCCGGGTTGTTCATCAGGCGCTGGAGCGTCGCGTTGTCCACATTGACCAGCACGGCGCTCTCCCAGCGTCGGGCGAGCAGGGTCGCAGTGGTGCCGCTCATTGCCATATCCAGCACACCTGCGGCATCAATCTCCTTCATCGACGAGCCGTCGAAGGCCAGGATGGGCAGGAACTTGATGAACTCCTCGACCTTTTTCTCCGGGTTGGACTCGTGGACGTTGAGCTGACAGCTGTATTCCTGCACCTGTCTGAGCGCACGGTTGGGAGCGAAATCAAAGACGTAACAGAAAGGCTTGAGTATGACCTCCTTTCCGTGTTCGTCTTTTGTCGTCCACGGGGACTGGACACGGAACGCGGCCTGAAAATATGTCTCCGGGGAGGTCGTGTTGCGAAGCATCAGTATGCCGGTCCAAGGCTTGACGGTGACACCTGTGGATAGTTTTCCGCACGACAGGGTGATCGTTTTCGTCTTCTGCGGGTCTTCCATCGCGTCATAAACCGGTCCGACCGCCTGCGCTCCCATCCCGGCCTCGTTACCGGCCGCAACGATAACTTTATATTCATCAAAGAAACGGTTGCATCGCCTCCTCAGAAGTCCGGACATCGCGCGGCAGGCGGCCACGGACGGCAGGAACCAATAGGTGTGCTGGAGGTAACTGAGCAGGCGGCTGTCGGAAAACGGCATCGGCGGTTTCTCCTTGCCCAGTTTCAGCTCCGTCACGATGTTCTCGGTGTAGGCTCCGCGGATGAGATCAAGCCATTTCTGGACATATTCCTCGTGCAGGAAATGGTCGTCCTCCGCCCGGAAGAACTCGTTCAGGTCGAACTCGTCGAACTCCCCCTGCGATGCGATCCTGCTGATGCTGTCCGGCAGTTGGTAGGTGAGCATCACCATCTTGGGAAGCTGGGCGTAAGGGTTGCGATCCCCCTGCCAAGCCTCCTTGGCGGCCTGTTCGTCCGAGTACGTCCAGTTGAAGATCTGCTCCTCGATGAACTCTCCTGTGGAGATCGCCCGGAACGGCGTGCCGGAAAGGTAGAGATAGGCACCGGTACGCAGAGGCATCAGGTCTTCGTCGTACATCTCTCTGGCCTCCAGCTCCCTGATCGAGGATGCGTCCTCGGTGAGAATCTCGCCGACCTCCTCCGCACGGCGCAGGGCTGGGTCCTTCCTGTCGTAAAAGTTCTTGGCGTTCCTGCCCCACGCCCCATAGTGGTACTCGTCCAGAACTATGCAGTCCCACCCGACGGTCTGGATCCATTCGTTCGTGGCCTTGATGCCTCCGGCGGCATTCCTCCCCAGGACATCCTGAAAGGACGCGAAGCACACGAAAGGCCTGCCCTCATCGACACGGTTGAACTCCCGGTCATCCTGCTTCTGGCAGAACTGCCAGCCCTCGAAGTCCTTGTGGGTCAGCAGGTCCTCTTCCCATGCTGTCTTGACGGCCGGTTTGAAGGTGAGGACAAGGACTTTCGTCCAGCCCATCCTGAGTGCCAGTTGGTAAGTGGTAAATGTCTTGCCGAAGCGCATCTTCGCGTTCCAGAGAAAGTGCGGGATGAGTCCCCGGTTGGCGGGGTCTTTCTTGAAGGTGTTGAAATAGAGGGCGGTTTTCTCCACGGCCCGTTCCTGCTCAGGGCGCATCTTGAAATCCTCGGCCCTGTCCATCATCCTGTCCTTCCCCGCCACGGCGGCGGCGATGGCCTTCTCGACTTCCCGCACACCACAGACACACCACTCTCCTTCAGGATTAGGAATATGGTCGCTCTTGAGAATGTTCCGGACCAAACGGTCATCAAACGTGGAGCCGTCCTTGCGCATGGCCGGGCGCTCCAGGACGATCCGGTACCTCACATGGCTCGTCTGGTTCTGTTCCCTCGCGCGAATCTCCGCCGTGCGCGTGGTGTAGCCCACCTTGAGCCACCCCTTGTGGGCCGGATAGTCAACATGCTCGTAGGCATAGATGGTAGGGGTCGCGGTGACCCTGCCACGGAGTAGGTCTTGAGCTGGCATCTTTCGGATTATATTTTTTGTTAAATCATAGGTTCTATTCCATCGGGCGGATCATAGACTCGATGAACGCGATTTCATCTTTGTCGAGGCCGTACTTCTTGTACAGTTTCTCATCAGTCCAATGCTCTTTGAAAGACACAAGAGGTATAAAATCAAAAACGGCTTTTGTAACCTGCATTGTTCCATGTCCGTAGTAAAGGAGAAACTGAAAGAAACGTGTATGAATATAATCATTACAATTCGTCATTTCCTCTTCATTTGCAAATGGGCCGAGAAGCAAGAATGTTTCCGTGCACACTACGCCTGGCGCTCCAACAATCGGTTCCGGAGGAACGGCCGCATTAGTTGAGTATGTTGTGGTAAAAAAGAGTTTGTATTTATCAATAGACTCTGTGTTTTCCGTCACTGTTTCACGCGTGATATAACCTTGACAACGGCGAGCGCCTCCCTTTATACCTTTTACCCCATGTATCAATACGCTTCCGGAGAACTTTGTATCTGACAACTTTGCTTCAGGGTATCTTCCTGGCTCGTTGAATAAGTATTTTCTGATGCCAAATGGACGTGTCGAAGAGACAATCGACGAAAACTTTCTCTCGTTTTGAAATTTGTCCAGAATTGAGATTATTCGGCTATCTCTAATAACGTATTCAGAGAACGTATTATGCAAATAATGCTTAAACGTTGATTTTGTTCCATCGTTGGTAGTATATACGTGTTCAGTTTTGCCATTATAGTTCTCATCCCACAAAAAATAACAAACACCGCCATCAATATGAACACCTGGGAAACAACTGCTTGCATCCTCATAATCACATAAATACCTCAAATGACTATCATTTGCCATCCTTTTTCTGAACTTTTGAAGCCCTCTTCCTCCGACCATCCACTTAGAGGGAATAATCATTGATAAAAACCTTGGCTTAAGTTTTAAAGCCTGTTCAACAAAACGATTATAAACAGGCATAGCTGCATCAGTTGATGCTCCACTACCATCACTCAGTTGATAGGGCGGATTTCCGATGATTACGTCAAACTTCATATTTCCAAAGAATTGATTGGGGTTGTCTGTGTGGATGAACATGTAGGCGTACTGCTCCGCCTCGGAGCCGCGGTCATAGACCGCCTGGGATGCACCGCAGTACTTGCATCTGCCGTTCTCCCAGGTGTGGTAACGGTTGGCGTACAGAATATTCCCGCCTTCCGTGTCGAACCGGGAGACGCTGAAATCCCCGTTGGCGAATCTTGAGCAGTAGAGCGAGCGGCGGGAAAGATAGGATGTCAGCTCTGTGACGGCGATGCCAAAGACCTGATTGTGAAGAATATGATCGATCCGGCTCTGGCGATCGGGGATATTCCTTTCCAACCCTTTGTCCAGCCGCTTGACTATCTCGCGGAGGAAGACTCCGCTCTTGCTGAACGGATCCAGAAACTTTGTGTCCGGACTCCGGAAGAGTTCCAGCGGGAGAAGGTCGAGGATGCGGTTCGCCAGTTCAGGCGGGGTGAAGACCTCGTCGTTGCTCAGGTTCGCCAGGCAATTGAGGACGTCGGGATTATAGTTGTTTGTCGCCATAGGTCTGCGCGTTTATATTCAGGAAATGGACGGGAGCGAATGTTTCCACCGGGATGTCCGAGAAGAGGCCGTCGCTTTCATATTCACCGACCAGGTAGGAGAATTCGTAGTCGCGCCGGTTGACTTTGTCGCCTCCGATGAAGCTCCATTCGCTGATGTGGATCCATTCGTCGGGTTTGTCCGCGCGCCTGTAGGTGAGCGCGTCGCCGTGGATTATGTTCTTGGAGAGGATGTAGCGGACGGACTCGATGCAGGAGTCCTTGCACTTGGATTTGAACAGCCTCCGGTACTGCTGCGTGAAGTAATTCAGGAGCCTTTCCCGGCAGGCGGTGGTGTTGTCGGAGAGAATCTCGATGCCGTAGATGCTGGAGACTGCCCAGACGGCATCGTGCTCGTACTGGAGCTGGGAATATTGCCGGGCTTTGACGCGGGCCTCGCAGACCGCGAGCTTGCGCCGGAGAATCTCGATGAGGAAGTTGCCGTCACCGCAAGCCGGCTCCAGGAAACGGGAGTCTATCCGCTCCGTCTCCGGCTTCACAAGGTCGAGCATCGCGTTCACCTCGCGGGGGTTCGTGAACACCTCGCCGTGAGCCGACACCCGTTCCTTGGACTTGATCTGGGTGTCCATTCTGCGCTTTATTTGGGCATTTGCGTCTTATTCGGGAAAGCGGTAACCTACGGCCACAAAAATAAAGCGTGAACGTTCTACATTCACACTTCAGGGCCGTAGGAGACCGCAATGATGAATAAGTCCGTCCACGCAAAGCGCAGACATTCACTGACTTACTCGGCCATTGCTTAGAAATTTCCTACGTTTCTGAAGTACCGAATAAATAGCAAATGCTAATTATAATATTTCCACAATGCTCTTTCGAACCATTGCAGCCACAAACTTACATAAAAATCTTCGATTTTCACTCCAGCCGCACAAGAAAGAAACGATTCCAGAGTGAATCTTCCCAAAGACACCACAAGAAAACCAGAGAGTGACAAAAAATATCATTATTTCTTTCAAGTTCTCTTGACATTACGAAAAAACATCCTTACATTTGCATCGACTAACGTTATTTGGAAAAAGGAAAGTAAAAGCAAGCATCTTTTCCCTAAAAGGGATGCTTGCTTTTTGTTTTTATGTCACATACCGAGGGGGTACTACAAACAAGGGCGGCTGTTCTCTCACCTTTTTCACTATTTTTAAATAACGCTAGTAAAATGAGAACAAGCCAACATCTTGTGATAGTCGCCATTGAGGTGGAGATTATCAGACTTGTCAGGGTACGGGTCTACAGGCGAGTACGTTTCGGCAAGGTTGAGAGAGAGTGCGAAGCCACTACCGACGTTATTAGGGTGATTTCTGTAGTCTCTCCTCACTCTGAGCCGTAAGGCTCTCCGCTTTTTATTCACAAAGACATCAAACGTCCATCAGAAGCCACTTCCATACAGGAACCAACTCTACAGTCTTGCCAGAACGCAGTTCAACAGTCCTTTCCTCATCAAATGTGACGACAAGCATCTTTTCCAAAGGGTGAATCTTGTCAAGACTTTCCAATGCGGAAACTTCTCTTTCAAAAGTGTTCAAGTCCTTGGTCGTAGAAAAGCAGACCTGAACGCCGATCTTTGTTTTCGGGATATAAAAATCGACCTCGGCATTTTTATTCCAAAAATAGAGATCGTCTTCGTAATGCCGATGAAGGTGAATGGCGCAAAGGTTTTCCAAAAGAGACGTTTCAGGATCATTTATGAATATATTCAACAAACCGTTGTCAACGAAGTAATGCTTCTTCACTGTTTCTTTCTCCGCGAATTTGGAGGCGAAATTGTCCACACTGAAAATCAGGCAGGCATCCTTTGCGAATTTTGCATAATCCATAACAGAGGCCGGTGTCGTACGCAAACCGACAGATTGTATCAGATGGGAGATCCTATTAAACGAAATCGGCTGCTTCACTGATTCCGCCAAGCGTTTGATTGTAAGGCGGACAGCCGTTTCATTCTGTATGTGGTTTCTTTGCACGATGTCCCCAAGAAGAATCTTCTCATACAGTCGGTTAAGCCACCGGCGCTTGTTCTGGTACATCACTAATTCAGGGAAGCCGCCCCAGCGGAAATATTCATTAAAAGCATATACCACATCGCTCTTCTGTCGCCCGTATATCCAATTCGCCCCTAAAGTGATTCCTTTTGCCCCCAAATACTCCTTGAACGAATATGGGTATATGTCAGCATCGAGATAGCGATTGCCTAGCACTGTCTCGATGTCCCTGCTGAGCATTTTTGCATTGCTGCCTGTGATATAGACTTGATACTTCTGATTGGCTAGCCTTCTGGCAAAATGCTCCCACCCCTCAATGTTCTGAATCTCATCAAGAAATATTATAGGCTTGGAAGTATACATCGCTGAATATGCCTGAAGGATTTCATCCAGATTCTCTGCCTTCACCGTACCAAAAAGCCTTTCGTCATCAAAATTGACATAGAGCATTTCATTTATATCATGCCCTTCGGACAGCAGTTGCTTTGCTTTCTGGTACAGCATATACGACTTCCCGGCATGGCGCACACCCACCATCACATAACGTCCGCTTTCTTCAAACTCAAACGGCCTCTCATACAACTCCACAGAAAGGATATCTTCCTGTCCTTCCTTAATAATTGTTTTCAGAATTTCCTTGTCCATAACAATTGGCGGCTTATGTTACAAATATAATATTTATATTCTCAGTATAAAAATATATACAAATATTTATACTGACGATAAAAAATAATATCATATAACACGCCATGCTACTGCCTGTCGACGAATGTCTGACCTTCCCTGAGAATGGTTGACACTTTTGGGGTGGTTAAACTAAGATTGTTT
>ERZ808246.395-NODE-395-length-37426-cov-5.033529_pt1 | contig 37426 bp, 48 predicted proteins | sample MGYA00521083_ERZ808246 | MGnify/ENA primary metagenome ERZ808246 (study PRJEB31516, sample SAMN03275577) | gut metagenome | biome: mammalia-associated habitat; material: feces | host: Papio cynocephalus | place: Kenya | collected 2012-07-07 ...
GGAAAAGTCGGCACATTCGTATGGCTCCGTTTCTACCGCACGGGCGGCAGACGCGATGATTTGAATATTCTCCGGAGCCGTCACCGGAGCCGCGCTGCCATCGTCCGTGGTTTCAGCGTTTCCGCAGGCGGTCAGACCGAGCAGCAGGCATATGGAAAGAAGCGATGAGATCAGGCGTTGCTTTTTCATGAGAGCACCTCTTTTCAATCAGTTTCACCGGACAGTGCGGCGGGATTTAGATGGGAAATATTATAGCAAATGTGGCATGCTATGTCCATATATAACCCGACCTGCTGCAATCTGCATTGGTCAGCGATCACAGACGCGGCACTCATGCAATTGGCACACGGAAGTATCGTTCCTTAATCTATATCTCTTTCAGACGCCTGTAGAAGGTTGATCTCGAACGGATACCGGTGCGAAGCATGGCTTCTTCTTCTGTTACTTTATGGTTGCGGAAATCCTCAGCGACTTGGCGGAACAAATTTGGATCGACCACGATCTTCTTCCGACCAACGTATTTTCCGCTGTTCTTTGCCTGCGCGACGCCTTCTTGGTGACGCTGCTTATTCTGCTTCGCTTCCATCGATTCCTGAACCATGAGCAGGTTTAGTAGCAGACTGCACTCCTCTTCAGAGAGCTGGCGCGATTCTGTTTCATCCCAGATATGAGCACCACTCCTCAAAATCTGAAGGAGAATCTTTCTAAGTTGGTGGCTGGTCTTTGCGATACTTTGAAATCCCTGAATCGTAACAAGGTCGGTTGGCTGGAGATCAGGCGGCAGGCTGTTGATCGATTCAAATGTGATAGTCCGAGCAGCTTCTGCTCGCTCAACGATCAGATTATCGGTACCGCAGCGCATATCCGTCCGGAGCAGCCACTCAAAGCGGTCATAGTAATCCAGACCAACTGCTTCAAGTAGTTCCCATAGATCCTCTCGACTTTCGCTGGGGGTACGCTCAGAGATGAAGTACGGCGTCATATTAACACGATAATATCGCTCAAGCCGCATGGACATGTCGAGTCCGGGAATACCTTGAAAAATGGAGGACGGCAGGGTATCGATTACACTCCATTCAGGAGTAAAAACATACTGGAAGTTCTGATCATCAAAGCGCTCAAGATCAACTCGACCCACAGCATACTTATTGCCGTTGCGGTCCACGGCATAGATTATGCCGCTGCTGCGGTAATAGGGCTTTCCCTGCAGGGGAAGCGTATATTCGTTTAGGCTTTGGTAATCATGCGTAACAGGCCTCATGAGCCACTCCTTTCCATGTCACAACTGGCGATATGCGTACATAAGGATCATTTCATATCGTTGCTGCAGCATGACTTTATAGAAACGCTTACGCACCTCTGAGATCCCTTCCACTTCGTCAATAAGAGTATTGATTTGATTAAAATCGATGCGAGGAACAATTCGCTTTAGGGCATCATTGCAGGCTTCGAATTGCAAGCTGCTGATTACTTCAAAATAGGAACTCTTGCGATTCTTCACCTTGATGTGGGAGGCGGGGAACTTGTAGATTCGTTGATCAATTTCTTCCTCGGAGGAGAGTACGGCCTCCAGCTTTTCGTCCGTATTCAGCTTTGGATACAGGCTTGAGCCATTGTCATATACTGGGGCGATCCGGTATTGATTATCTCTCTTAATGAAGCCCCAGTTCCCGCCATGTCGGTCAAAATTCCCAATCAAAGCATCCACGACGAACATATCCCAGAAACGATCGATTGTCTCCTCGACATTTGTTGACTTCATATTCTCACGCAGCATTGCGGTAATATCTTCATAAGTGTACTGATAGAGCTCTTTGTCCCTTTCCAGCGAGCTTTCGCCGACACCGTTGAAGGCAACAAGATCATCTTCGGGCTCTAAGAAATTCTTCATAACGACTACATTTTTGCCCTCATAAGTGCCAAGAAAGGTTTCCTGCACGGGAATGCCAAGTAGTTGAAAAATATGGCTTCCCAAATACTCAGAAACATAATTGAAGGTCAAGCCGACTTCGGAATTCTTCTGAAACTTGACGATATAACGAAACCCGTCGATGATGATTTCAAACTTTTTTTCTGCCCCAGAGAATAACACGGGTGTCTTTTCGTACTTACTGTAATCTCTCATGATAGACCTCCGATTTTGATCTTCACCATTATTATATCCACAACGAGCGAAAGTGTCAATAGAACTAATATATATTTTGATACATATAAACTGGTGAGTGTGAATCAAATGAAAAAGCCGCACCATTTACATGGTGCGGCTTAGGGGATAGTATGAACCGTGTCGAAATCGATGCGGTTAGTCTTTTTCACCCTTACGGGTCTTATAGTCCGATTCAATTGGCGCTTTCCAATCGGCACTCATAGGAGCTCCGCTTCTCATGCTTGTAATCGCGCAGCTGACCACTTCATAGTTCAGCCGTGTCCCTACGCTGTCGGAGTGGTAATTGACCGCGCGGTCTTCACTAATACCAAAATGCTTCGCTGTCTCGACGGCGTCAATATTGGCACCGAGGAAGAGAAATTCCCAACCATACTTGCTCTTCTCATGCTCGATCATCTGCTTAACACGAGCGCTATCATAGCGACGGCTCGCATTTTCCATTCCATCCGTCGTGATGACAAACAGGGTGTGCGCCGGAACATCTTCCTCTCGCGCATACTTGTAGACGTTGCCGATGTGGTGGATCGCGCCGCCGATCGCATCCAGCAAGGCGGTGCAGCCGCGCACGCAATACTCTCTATCCGTCATGGGCTTGATGTCTCGGATGTTGACGCGGTCATGGATCACTTCGCTGACATTGTCAAATAGAATGGTGGAGACCAGCGCTTCACCGGGAGCTTTCTTTTGCTTTTTGATCATGGTGTTGAAGCCGCCGATCGTGTCGGACTCGAGCCCGCTCATGGAGCCGCTGCGGTCAAGGATAAAGACGATCTCCGTCAGATTCTTATTCATTGCAAATACCTCCAATAAATTATGGCTGTTTGGTGTTTCACCTTACAGCCATATCTTACTTCGGTATTCGTTTCATTTGGTCGCTTGTTAAGCGACAATTCAATGAAAGGCGCAAGCAAAGATGCTTGCGCCTCAGGATTTCTCAGGATGTGTGATGTGTGTAAAACTCGCTCTCTGCAACACGAATCACAAAATTGTATTCCAGTCGATTTGCTGTGGACATGTCGATGTTATACCGCTTACTGACCTGACGCAAATAGGCAAAATACTCTTTGTCCTCACGAGTCAACGGAGATACCCAGCCAGTCCGTGAAGCATGATATTCTACCTGACGCAGATACTCAAGCTCTTTTCGCTCCAACGCAGCACACCTCCGGAAAAGATAGATTATCAATCAGGGTTCCACCGATGAAAAGTCGCAGCGCCTGATAACTATTATGCGCCAATCAGGCTTTGATCGAATGCAAACAGCGCCTCATTGATCTCAAACACGTTGTAATTTCCTCGTTCAATGAAATACTCCACGATAATGTCGAATTTGCTGGAGTGAGATAGGGCAAATCCTGCTTTCGAGAGCATATCCTTTAATTCATCAAGCGGCAATTCGAGCGCAATTGCAAAGGCGATCACAGTCGGCTTTGATGGCCTATAGAGCTTATCCGTCCGAATCTTCGAGAACAGCTTTCGATCGATGTTGGCCTTCTTATAGCACTCCGCGTCCGTCATACCACGTTCATCAATCTTACGCAACAGCATCTCGGAAAAGCTCTCGTCGATCTGCTTCAGAGCATCGTCCAGGGATGCTGCCTTTGCTGTCATAGGAGCAGCGGGGATAGGACAGCTCTCTTCCGCCGCAAGACTCCGCAGCCTGCTGATCCGCTCAGCATAGCTGTCTCGATGCTCTTCTACATACCGGTCGTCTATGTAGGCGTTGATGTCCGCAAACAACTTGCTGCTGATCTGATACGCCTTGCGATCGAAGATGACGATGTAAACCATCATATCGTTATCAAGCAGAAAACTGCTGATCGTGTCGATAGCTACTTTGAGCGCCTCATCCTTTGGATAGCCGAAGATTCCCGAGGAGATCAGAGGGAATGCGACCGACTCGCAACCATGCTCCTTTGCGAGCGCGAGTGACGTCTGGTAGCACGAGACAAGCTTGTCATGCTCCCCATATTGCCCGCCGTACCAACGAGGGCCAACCGCATGGATCACATATTTGCATGGCAGCTTATATCCCTTTGTTATCTTGGCACTACCAGTTTTGCACCTGTTGAGCTTTTCACATTCGGCCAGGAGTTCTGGGCCGGCGGCACGATGAATGCAGCCATCTACGCCGCCACCACCCAAGAGAGAACTGTTTGCGGCATTGACGATCGCGTCAACTTTCATCTTTGTGATGTCATTTCTTACAATCTGGAGCGGCATAAATGGACCTCCTGTGATTGCTGTCTTCTAACTGATTAGATAGCGAGCTTATTCGGCAATAAATATATCTTCTTATCATCAAAGCAGATTTGCTCGGTATGGTTATAGATCTGGATCATCTCATCCATCTTTTCCATAAATACCCGTGTACCAGGATTGCCTATGGAAGCGAATCGGTTTACGGCATCCTTTTCCATATCGAGAGCACTCTTCTTCAAGTGTGTTCCACCATCCTGAAGGAGTTCATCAACTGGCCCCTCTCTTACGAGAGGGATACTTCCAATGAATTTCCCAACTACATTTCCTGCCGTGCCGACACCTTTCAGGACATTGGCTTCAACTGCTGAGTTACTCAGTTTCTCTAAATAGTGTGAGCTCTCCTCGAACAGATCACGGTATGCGTCTGACATCTGCTGCAGTTCATCTCGAATCCCGGAAATGTAGGATTCTTTGAAATTGCCGCTGAGCATGACCTCCATGAGAGAAGACAGCGCGAATGAATAAAGGGACAAGCGGTAGTATTTGAATTCCTTTTCCAAAGAGGTGAATGCCTGTTTCACATTAGCCTGTGTGACGATACGTTGCTTTTTCCCGATCGACTCAACGATCTTCTTCTGATAACCAAGCATGTTTTTGCGTGCGCGATTCTGGTAGGTAAGGACTTGATTATGATTGCCGCTGACAAAACGTTCATTGTCCCAGTTGTCCTTATACTTTTTGATGATGCTCATGAGACTTTCAATATCCGCTTCTATCTCAGATTCCTTTTCGATTTCAAGGAACGAGATGATCTGCCTCTGCATATCCTCAATTTTCCCAAGTTCCTGTTCGATTGAGAATAGTGCGACCGCCATCATCATAGTGGCGGGATTGAATGCTGCCGCTGTCTGTGTGGTAGCGGTAATTGCTCCTGCTTCCTGCAGCTGAACCATTTTAGACGCTCCATCCGCAGTTTTGAGTGAGGCCCAGAAGTTTCCGTTCTTTGCCGCTTTCAGTACATCACCGACACCAGCGTTGGCTATCGTATAGAGTCCATCCGCTGCGAGACTCGTCGTCTGCGTAACAGTATTCAACGCGGGGATGAGCGAAGAGACTCCAGCACCAAGCGTAGAGAGTTCCGCAATAGGAACGCTTAACACGTCTCTGCTGTTCAGAGCAATCCGTGCATCTGCCAAGAGGCCTTGGGTAACATCCAATAATGCCCCCGTATCACCGCAAGGCTGAGTCTCTATAGCGGTATTCGTATTGATGATCTCTCCCATGTCTTATCCTCCTCAATCAATTGAGAGTGTTCTCATTAGAGACATTGCTTTTTTCGCGGATCGGAAAAAGGCCATGTAGGAGCGGTCGCATACAATATTGCTTTACACGACCGATGCCCCGAAGGGCATTAAAGACAGCTTGGCCATTTTGAAGCACTGCTTTCCGATTGGAATGCCAAGGATCGTGATGCACCAGAGACAGCCCAGAATGCAGTATCCGATTGCCATCTCAAGGCCAAAGAAAATGATCCAAATTAGGTTGACGAGGAAGGAAAAGCCTCCACCGCCATACACAACTTCTTTCCCGAACGGGAAAAAGGCGAGACTTGCGAATTTGAAGCATTGCAGGCCAACGGGTATGCCGATGATGGTGATGCACCAAAGACAGCCAGCCAGTACCCAGGCAAGCCCTCCAATCAATCCTCCAAATAGGAACCAAAGAATATTTCCAATCGTAGACACAGTCGTCACCTCAATTTCTCGCTATTTCGCATCCATTGCAAGCTGTCGCTCGATCCATGCCATCAGCAGCCTCACGATGCGTTTCTGCTCATCCTCCGTCAGCTCACGGCCTATTGGAACATGATACCACTTGTTTAAGCAGCCGCGACAGCAGCAGGCGCAGGCATGCTGGGCAATAAACACCGGATGCCCACGCATTGGTGTCTGTTTGCCGTCATTTGGGATGATCGCCGGCGCAAGCCGCGTTCGGATGAAGTCGGAAGCATGATGCTGAATGGTTTCCATGCCCTTGTCCCTTATGTACTGCCTGTCCTTTTCGCTCAAATGAAACTTTGCGCGGAAAGCGGATTTTTGCAGGCGTGAAAGGGTTTGCTCAATGGTTGACATGATTTCAATCCGCTCGATCCCACAGCACAAAGGCCAGCTTTTCCCGCAGGCCCTCGCTAAAGTCGTCGAGGTCTGCCATTGAAATTACACCATCGGACAGCAGACTCAACAGGTTCAGCTCCATGTTGGCACGACTCATGCGCATCACCACGCCGCCACTCTTTTTATCTTCGTGCACACGCTTTTCCAGCTCCCAGAACTTCTCTGACGCGGGGCCGGTACCTGAAAGCAGAGTGATATATTCGCGATTCAGTTTCTCCATGTATGCCTCCTGCCAGATAGGGAGACGAGACCGGAAAAGTCTCCAGTCAGATTCGTTGACTTGATTCATGCTGCTCATTCGGACACCTTCCATCCCAGCTCCTTTATTTTGCGAACAAGCTCGTTCTTGTCCATCGTTCCGTCAGCAAACGCTTTCTGAATGCCGGGGCCAAAGGAGATGCTTGGAACGCCGGCATTGCCATGCATAGCTGCCAGCTCATTCGGCGTCCAACCGCGAAGACACCACAGACGACTCCCGTTATGGTACTGCATTATAAGCCGCATAAGAGTCGCTTGCTGCTTTTCCGTCAGACGGACGCCGGCCTCGGACAGCTCGGTCAGCACGTCTTGGATCATATCCGTTGTACGAAGATAGCCGATTTTCTGCCCGCCTATATGATCGCATGATCTTTTCCGCCTCTGTACCGCTATACTCTTCCAGCAGAGCGGAATAAGTGGCAGGAACCTTCTTATAGTATTCCAGATTAAACTGCTCGTTCAAATTGAGGAAGGAAAACTCGCGTAACTTCTTGCCCCTATTCTCGTTCGGATAGGTTTTACGTTGTTTTGGGGCGCACTCCGTCGCCGTGGACTTCAGGTTCCCAATAAAATCCGAGAGGGAGCTTTCCTCTGCCGATGCAGTCGGTACCGCATATGAAAGAAAATTATCTGGTACGCAGTAGGGTTGATCACCGAGCTCATCCATCAGAGCATAGAAGGAGAACATTTTGCCATAACCGGCCCTAATCAATTCCTTTGATACGATATGCCGATCCAGATCATTGTGCGGTTCTTCCGTGTACAGTTCTTCAATCTCATAGACCCGGTAGGGCTGCACCTCTCGGCGGACAATAGTGGAAAAGGCGATAAGATCGCGCCGGTGAATTCGCGGCACATCGCTTTTGAGTTCCTGGTAAATCGACCATACATCGCGAAGGGCGATGGCACCATACAGATTTGCGCAGGCGGCAAATAACGAATGAAGGAAATCACACGCCTCCGTCGATAAACCTGCCTGTGTATATAGGCGCTTTAAGGATTTTTCAGATAGTGGTTTTGGATAGGACATATATAGCTCCTCCGCTTCCGAAGTTCAGGTGTTATTCGTACTGCTCGGCGATCGATTTGACATGTTCCGCCATCTGCTTGACTACATCATCGGGTCCAATGACCTTCGCCGCCGTCTGAAATCCGCAGAGCCACGCAAAGAACTGTGGGCTGACGATCACATCTGTCCATACTGTAAAGTGATCCTCTCCATCTGGGATAAGAATCACATCCCGCCCGAGGCGGTCGAGTACAGCGCCCACCAGATGGTTTTCGAAACGGAGATGAACCTTGACCTCCTCACCGGTGAACATGCCAAAGGTCTTGCGGGCATAGACGGCCATGTCGAGCGCCTCATAAGCGTCCTGACCATCTCGTTCTTCATCCAGCACGGTGATCTTTTCCATCTTATCGACGCGGTAGTGTTTGATGATCCCTGCTGCGGAATCAAAGGCGACCATGTAGTAGTTCTCATCATCCCATGTCATAGCAAAGGGACTGACAACATAGTAGGCTCCATCGTGGCGGTACACGCGCTCCTTGGCGACATTATACTCGAAATACAGGAACCGGATCTTCCGATTGCTTGAGATGCCATTATGAATCTCATCGACATTATAGTAGATGGACTCATTCATTGTCTTGATCCTGTTCTTCACGAATACCTGCCGATTGAGCAGCTGCGCGCTATGGATACTGGCCAGCTTCTCAATTTTCTTGATCAGGGACAGCGTCTTCTTATGGGTAATAAATTTCGAGGATTGGACACTATCCACGAGCAGCTTGAGCTCCGGCAGTTCAAAGTCGCGACTTGCAACATAGTAGCCATGATTGTTCCCCTCAGATACCTGAATGATGTCCAAGCCGAAATCCCGCAGCGCATCAATATCGCTATAAACCGTCTTGCGCTCTGCGGTAATATCGTGGGATTTCAGGTAGGCAATGATCTGGTTGGTAGTTACGGCATGATCTTCATCTGAGTTCTTCAGCAGGTACTCCATGATGTAGATAATCTTCAGCTTCTGAAATGAGGAGCGAGGCATATGTTCATCATCCTTTCAACCTGGTCGAACCAATTTCTGTAAAGCAATTATATCATAGCATAAAACCTGTCCAATAGAAAGGACAACCTTCGCAAATGGGCCGTTCTCTGTCTATAAGAACGCCGCAGATATGAATCCCAAAAGGAATCCTATCTGCGGCGCATTTGACCGAATATCCTATCTCTATTCCTACTGCTTATTGTTTACGCTGGCGCTCTCAAGATTGTAGTTGCAACCCGCCCATTCTATTGTTTCCATCCGTTTCTTTTAATAGGGCAAACCACTTTCAGGACGCAAATGAGGGGCGTATTTCAGAAAGCGGTAAGCCAAGCCGCTGTGCTCTGTCTCGCTCATAGGTGACACGGGTTACTTCTTCAATGAACATCTTTTCTTTCGACGTGGCGCTTGCCCAGCGCACATTGTATTTGCGGCATAGTTGGAAGAATATCTCATAAAAGCGATCTTCCTCCGGATCCTTACGAAAATACCATTCCGCATCAGATGCAGGTCTGTTTTTGTTAGTTTCCATGCAGAGCACCTCCTCGCAGAAACCTAAACAAGATAGGTAAAGAAAATTCGTTTGGCAGCTTCATCCGCAATCAAATACCTTGGTGCAGAAGACTGGAACGTTGGGAGCAGAATGGCTCCGAAGTCTTCTTCATAGTGCTTCGCTAAACTCGTCGTCTTTGCTTCAAGTACCACATCTCCGGTCAAACCGTTGTCAATGGACAGCTTAATGCCATAGGCAATCAATAGCCTTCCGATTCCCTTGTATTTCGGGTTTCCGCCGTCGAGTGTTGGGTTTGATTCTGGTTGTGCTTCCATATAAACGATGTGCACGATCAATGCAGTCGGAAGGATTTCATACGCAGCTAGCGCAATCAGCTCATTGCTGACTCGGGCTGCGTATTTTTCATAGCTTTCGTCAGCCATATATTCACTCGCCCAGGAAGTTTGCCACAGCGGTTTCCCGTCTGTCAAGGCGGCATCCTGCGGAGTCATCGGCGTGATTGTCACAGGTATTTTCTGATTGGAGGCATCATAAACGAATGGTTGAAACTGCATAGTTCTCACCTCATAAACAAGTATATCACAGTTTTTGCAGAATTTGAAGTAGCAAATACATTGCCGATGTACTCAAGACAACGTGCAAATTCTATGTGAGCATGTCATAAAACCCTATATCCCGATTTAGAGCTATTGCATTTGGCGTGCAATAGCTCTTTTTCGTTCGTTCACAAAAAGTTTACAAATTTCTTTTCAAAACGACGGGGGGTACCCCCCTGTTTTTTGAGTGAACTCTAGTAGAACGCAAAAAAGGAGATGACCATTTTGAAAAAAAGAAAGACCCGAGCCCAGCGCAGTAGATCCTTCCGCTGTCCGCATTGCGGGGCGGCCATGATCCTGAGACCTGCATCCGAAATCTATCATGATGCGAAATCTGACCGAAAGCTCTATGTATGTCACAACTATCCCGCCTGCAACACCTATGTTGCGGCACACCCGAATACTGACAAACCAATGGGTGTGCCGGCGAATGGGGATCTCCGGAATCTCCGTATTCAGGCGCATCGAAAGTTCGACCTTATCTGGAAGAACGGGATCATGACTCGTGAAGAGGCTTATCGCTGGTTTGCGGATTCATTCGGACTTAGCCTGCGTGACGCTCACATCGGCATGTGCAGCGACTATCGATGCCGCGAACTGATCCGGCTCTGCAATGAAGTACTTGCCAGAAACAACTGTGTCGCATAAAGGAGGTGCTCGACATGACTGATTATCAAGACGCCCTGGTGCTGGAGAATTTGGACCTGGTCAACTGGGTCATCCGCACGCGCATTTCCATTCCGAACCGTCCGCTCCTGACCTATGACGACTTTTACGCCATTGGCTGCGAGGCTATCTGCAGAGCGGCGCTGAAGTATCAGCCGGATATGGGAGCGTTTGCGCCTTTTGCCTGCCGGTACATCTACAATGCCATCGTAGATCACTGCCGCGCTATGAATTACCGGCTGGAAAGAAGTGTAGAGATCAGCGAAGATGAAAATGCCTCTCTTCTCGATATGCTGATTTGCACTTCTGTTGACTTCGATGAGACCGTAACGGATGCTACCGCTATGTCTGCGCTTGCTGCCTGTAAGGAGAAATACAATGGCGTTGCTCGAAAAGGTGTGGAAGCCATCGAGCTGAAGCTGAAGGGCTACGAGGCCACGGAGATCGCAAAACACTATGACACGAGCGTAAATAACGTCAACGCATGGATCTCGCGTGCTCGTAGCAAGCTCCGTAACGAGCCAGCATTATTGGAAATTCTGTATTGAGTTGTTGTCCTTCGTCTCGTATCTTCGTAAGAAAGAACAGAATGGCTGAGGAGGAGAGCATTATGATGACATTCTATGCTGCAGCTGGCAGTTATCAGATTCGTAATGAAGACGGCAAAGATATGCCTTATATTATGCGGCTTGGGAAGCTCCAGCCAGTTTCTATTCCGGAGTTCAGTATCTGGAGTATGTTGCTGTGGGATGTCCTGACGCACGATGAGCTCCGCAAGAAATATTTTGAAAAGATGGAGGAAGTGAAATTGGATCCCTCCGGATTTGAGAAGGCACTCGAGATGCTCGTAAAGCGGAAGCTCATCATCAAAGGTGTTGGATACACCGGCGCGGATGCGCTCTACAACATGCTTTATGATACCTATGTCATACCGCTGCGTGGTGTGCATGGTACACGGCGCTTGCTGAATATCGCAAAGTTGCTCAAGCAAGGTAAAGTCAACTTCTTTGAGGCCGTCTACCTCCTGCAGCCGGATAAGGGTACAGAAGCGGAACAGCGAATCATGAAGTTGGTTACCCAGACGCCGCTGAGTGTCCCTGAGCTGGTACGATGCTTTGAAAACGATGTTCGAGATGTCAGCTCGGCCGACAAAGTGATTTCCGCCATTTATACGGAAGAATCTGACAACCAGGCGCGACTAAACAACGCATGCAGTCTTTCAAATCATAGGCAAGATGTGCTGGAAGCGACCGCGAACTTGTATTTGACACGCCAGGTCATTCTTGAACACGCATAGTATCACGGGCCGGAAAGGAGAGAATCTTTCCGGCCCTCATTTTGTCCTGCCATATCGGCAGAGAAAGGAGCATTCCATGAAAATGCCAAACCCCATCGCTATTCGTTTTGCCAAGCTGATATTCTCGATTCTGTCGATCACGGTTTTGGGAGTCATCTTTGCCATGATCTCACATGACCATAAGCTGCTTATTCTGTCCGCCGGTGTAGCGATTACGGGCGGCGTGAAGGTGTATTCCTTCTACCGAGAGGTGAGCAAGCAGCAGTACGAGTGCCTCGAGGGTCTGTTAATCCAAGAGCAGACCAATATTCCCAGAAAGCGCCACGCCATTGTTCTGGAACTGGAGGATGGAAGCCGCATACAGCGTGTGCTGGATGGACGATATAAACTCAAAGCTGGAAGCTCATATCGATTTTACCTCAAAGAACCGACCAATGACCTCCCGAATCTCCCGGAGACCCTTCAGCCGTCCTCGACTGTATTTGGCTTTGAAGAGCTTCCTTTTTCTTCAGATAAGCAGATTTAGGTACTCTGGAATGCGCATCATAGGAATGCTATGCTTACAGTGTTCTTTATTAGATGTCTTCTCCTCGGGGAGCTTTTTAAGATGTGAGCCTGTGTCATTTACGCAGGCATATTAGACAGACTTGCGGATTGAAAGATTCAACCTGCGTCTGTCTTTTTCTATGTCCAGCAATTGCTGGCAACTTTTGAACCATGCACCGTAAGGTGTTTGGAATATTTTAAGCCGTAAGGCAGAAAGGAAAAGGATTATGCACGCAACCATCATTATGGAGGGCCGTCTGGTCACCGATCCGGAGATCAAGAGCGGAAAGAATGGAGACTACTGCACATTCCGATTTGTGGTCAACACAAAATATGGAAATCAGGACAACGCCTCTTTCTTCAACTGCACCGCAAGCGAGTACATCGCCAATCGGATGCAGAAGGCCGGCATCAAGAAGGGCCGTCTGATCGAGATCATCGGTAATCTGAACCTGCGTCCCTACGAGACGGATGATGGCATCCGTCAGATCTCTGCTGATGTCAGTGTCCTCGAGTGGCACTTTACTGGTTCGAAGCCGAAGGGCGATGAAGCGGACTCTTCGCAGGGTACGACAAAAACCGCGCAGAAGAGCACCGGTAAGGTGCGCCCGGAGCAGACGATTCCAAGTGGCGATGACGATGACGACCTCCCCCTCTGATCAGGACATACATATATGGGCTGTAAGTGTTGTGAATGCTTGCAGCCCATTTTGTTTTGTCCATCCCCAAATCTACATACGAAAGGACTGACGATTTGTGGCTGTCAAAAGCCGAATTGACGCATGGACCCTGCTGAGGGTTCTTGTTGTACCCTGTTTGTTTCTCTGTGCGATCTTCAAGCGCCCCATATTCCAATGGATCGCTTGCGCTGCGCTTTTTGTCTGGGTGTGTTTCGTGATCTCGAAGCTATTTCGCTCGCATAGAAAGCACCGCAAAAAGATACCCGCAGAGCAAAAGGCCTTTCCTGCGCAGCAGGATACCAAACCGCTTACGGTGACTCCGCAAGAAGCAGATGATGATACCCGACTGAGCTTACTCAGGCAGGTCAATTATCGAATCATGGAGCAGCTGAAGCAGAGCTATCCCACAGCATCATGGCTTTGGGATACGCGTCCTTCATCGGAAGAGATCAACAGAGGCTGTACGAAACGGATCGAGCTCTATCACTGTGACCCCTTCAATTTTGGTGAGGTGACTCTGAGCGCATCTGGGAAGCTGGAAATCGCGCTCATTCAGCTCGTGCCTCTTGCTGAAGCAGAGGTGCAGCCGAAGAGTGATGAAGACTTGGAAGAGAAGGACATCCTCTCTCGTAACGATGTAAAGCAATGGTACACGGAAACAGGTATTGCCCTGCTCAGCGTATTGATCGATGAGCTGAATGTGCAAGGCCATAAGCGGCTTGTCATTCATGAAAATGGTGATGTTCTCGTTACTGTCGAGGGAAAGGAACAGGCGGTAGATATCATCCCTGACTTTCCCCCTCGCCCCGCTTGGGACGATCTTTGTGTACTCGCTCGCGAAGACGATATCTCTGCAGAAGTGCGTGGCCAGGAACTTGCTGTGTCCTGGCCTTAATTGATCATGATGAGGTGTAATTATGGCAAAGACGAAGCTTTTCGAATCTTGGACTTTCCGACTCCAGCTCCCACCGCCTTTTGATGACCCAAAATACTCCGGAGCAAAACCGATGGGCTTTTCGCAATACAACACTTCCAGTACCGCTCAGAAGGCTACACTCCACGCACCTACTCTTCGCGCCCTGCTGGCCTATGCAAAACTGGTGAGCGCAACGGAGAATGGGCAGAGTGTGGATGACCTCGGTGCCATCGGCCATCAAGGCAATACCTACCGGATCAGCGAGTACCGATCTGCCAACAAGACCGATTGTGTCGTATTCAATCCAGTTACCGGCAAGTTCAGCGCGGTGCAGATTGAGGACGGCTCGCAGGTTCTGAAGCCCTATTCTCTGGGCGCTGGTAATGGTTCTGGATCTGCCCTGCTATTCTGCCTGATGCCCGTTCTCAATGAAGATGATGAGTTCCGCCAGAAATTTCAGGAGTTCACCTCACATTACGAGAGCGGTTGGGCTGATATGGACACTGCGTTCGAATGCGCGCTTGTCCTCTGCGACAATGTCTATCGTCGTATTGAGAACAGCAAGCAGTTGGGTACGGATGGCGTCAAGATTTCCATCCCCACTACTGGTAATATCTCAGTCATCACGCAGATGGCAATGGATAGCGGAAACTACGCGCCGACTGGTGCCTCTTATGGCAACTTCACCATCATGCAGCTCTCAGGTACCGCTACGGCAAAAGCCACCTCGTTTCAGAAGGAAGACTTTGTCGGCAAGTACACCCTCTCTAATCGGATCCTCACGGATCGGGAGAAGGCAATGGTACCCACACTACCCGACTGGTACATCATTCCCAAAGAGGTCGTTCGCGTGTGCGAGCATGCCAAAGCAACGACGGCATCCAACCAGCCAATGCGGAACTTCCTGTTTCGCGGTGAGGCGGGTACCGGCAAGACTATGGGCGCACAGGCTATCGCTGCTGGCTTAAATCTGCCTTATACCCTGATGACCTGTAGTGCCAACACGGAGATTACAGACTTGGTTGGACAGTTCATTCCTGATACCAACGGCCTTCATGGCAGTACTCCTATCGAGGATCTCCCGAAGATCTCCGACATCACCATGCATCCGCCCAGCGTCTATATGATGCTGACCGGCGAATACGATGAGTCCAAGACGGAAGATGATGTGCTGCAGAAACTCATTGAGATCGCCGTTGGCAATCTCATGGAGAAAGAGGATTCAGCTGGCCAGCGCATCCGTTATGTGGATACGCCTCTTGTCGAGGCAATCCGGCATGGGTATGTCTGCGAGCTGCAGGAACCTTCCTGCATCGCGAATCCAGGCGTCTTAGTCGGCTTGAATTCCTTGCTGGACAACTGCCAGGTAATTACTCTGCCGACTGGTGAGCGTGTGCGGCGCCATCCGGATACAGTCATTGTTGTTACGACAAATTCTGACTACTCCGGCTGCCGCGACATGAACCAGAGCGTGATCTCCCGAATGGATCTGATCTACGACATGGAAGCGCCTGATTTGAACACGATGGTCAAACGCGTGATGAATGTCACCGGATTTACCGATGAACAGGAAGCGACAAAGATGGCCATCGTCGTGCGCGACATTGCGGAGCGTTGCCGCCAGACAATGATCACGGACGGCAGCTGCGGTATGCGTGAATTCAAGAGTTGGGTGCTCTCCACGATGGTGACGAATGATCCTTATGAGTCGGCCCTATCTACGATCATCTCTTCCGCTTCAGCGGATCCGGATAATCGTGCTGAGCTGATCTCTGCTTGCCTTGAACCCCGGTATTCCAAAACGATTTGATGAAAGAGGTGTAATTTGATGAGAATTGATCGAAAGTCCTTTATCCGTTTTGCTGTCGCTGTCGCGCTGGCATGCTATGACCTTCCTGCTGACCGGACCATGACCTCTGATGAGGCAGCGCAGCTCGTGAAGTGGGTCATTGACATGGCACTCGGGCCTGACGCGTCGAATGTCCAAGTGGAGCCTATGGAGAACTATCCGGCTTCCAGCAAGATGCCGCTTATTATCAGCATGGCTGGTGTGCAGCAGCATCTCTTTTGGTTCTACCCGCAGCAGTCCTTTGAGGAAATGTGCGATGCGCTCTCCGCAATGCTCGGCGAGATCCCTATCAGCTGCGATAGTATCCCGGCATGAGGGGAGGCTGTGCATATGAGAACATCCCACCGCCAAATCCGAAAGAGGATCCTCGACGCCAAGAGCAAGATCACTGACGAGGAGTTCTTCTCCTCCAGAGCCTATAACGGGTATTTGACGGATCTTGCGGAAGCGGCGACAAAACGCTATAAGCGTCCGCTGCGTGTGCGAGTTGTTGTAGATCATGATGATGAGACCGTTGCCTTCACGGATTACCACGGGATCTACATCAATGCCTGTAACCACATCACCTGGAGCTTTCCTTCCAGGCTCCTTCGTTCCATGAGTCTTGAAGGCCTGAATGCGCATGAGTGCGGGCACAACCTGTTCACCGACGAGCGCATTTGGCACAGCTACTTCGCCGGACTCGCTAAAGGCAAATTCTATCCGAAGATGCCTGATGGTCTGGACAGTATGCAAAAGCTCTATGCGAAAGACATCCTCGAGGCGCTTACAGACGATACAGACACAGTCCCCATGCAGGTCATCATGAGCACAGCGCATGCGCTGAGCAACATCTTAGAAGACGGATATGTGGATGCCAGGTACTCGTATGAGTTTCCTGGCTCCCCCGCCAAAGGGATTGCGCTCAATAACCTGCGCTATGCGGATACCATGCCAGAGATCACAGAGATGATCAATCGCAAGTACTATGATCATTCGATCGTAGTCAATCTCCTAATCCAGTATGTCAGGGCTCATGAGGTCAATAACCTATCCGGTTACACCGGTGAGTTCATCGACAAGCTGTATGAGTATATCCCCTGGATCGATGAGTCCGTCTACGATGATGATGCCAGATCCCGCTGCGAGGCCGCCAATAGGATTCTTGTGGATCTTTGGCCCATGATGCAGCGCTGCTTCGATGCTCTGCGCGATAAACAGAAGCAAGCCCAGCAGCAGGCGCAGCGATCCTCCCAGCAAACCGGCAAAGGCGGTTCCGGGAGTGGTTCTGGTCAGCCCGGCAGCGGCGATGATGACGATGATGGTAGCCAGAAGGGACAACAGGCGGTTGAGGAAGACCTCTCCAGCCAACTCCCAAAAGCGGCAGCTAACTTCACCATCAAAACCAAACCGGTTCCCAGTAATGGCACCTTTACCCCCAATCCCGGTCAGATGAATGCGATCCGGGCACAGGTCGAGCGTGTGATTGCTGAGGAGACAAGCCGTATTGCTGCCCATCTGACGAATAGCATCACAAGTAGTGGAAATGGTGGCGTTGACCAGAACAGTGAGTATGAAGGCAACGATTATGAGCATGCGGCTGATGACATTGAGCGTCTCTTATCCTCCATGGCGGAGGAAAAGGTGACAGAGGAATTGGAAGAAGAGCTATCTGAGGATCTTCAGCGAGAGGCGAATGCCATCCGATATGGTAACGCGCATCGCAACATCCATGTGACCGTCAATCGTATGGCGCATGTGGATCAGAACCTCATCGACAGCTATAACCGTGTGGCTCCGGAGCTTTTAATGCTCTCCAAGCGATTGCAGCGTAGTGTCAGTTCCGCTCTCCGCGATCGGCGGCAGGGCGGGAAGCAGACAGGACTCCTAATTGGGAAACGACTCAATCAGCATGCGCTCTATCGGAACGATGGCCGCATCTTCTATAATTCCCGACTCCCGACGGAGCCGATCAACCTTTCCGTTGGCCTGCTCATCGACGAGAGTGGCTCCATGTGTTCAAATGACCGCATTACCAGAGCCCGAGCAACTGCCATTGTGATCCAGGACTTCTGCGAGTCGCTTGGCATCCCGCTGCTGGTCGTTGGTCATACCGCCTGGAGCTCACATGTTGAACTGTTTTCCTACTCGGACTTCGATACCTACGATAAGAATAACCGCTATCGGCTGATGGACATGAGTGCCAGAGACTGTAACCGCGACGGCGCCGCGTTGCGCTTTGTGGCGGAAAAACTCTCTAAGCAGACATCTGAGGTGAAAATCCTCATGATCATCTGCGATGGACAGCCAAATGATGACGGTTACTCCGGATCTGCAGCAGAAGCTGATCTGCGTGGGATCAAACTGGAGTATGCGCGAAAAGGCGTCAAAATCTACGCGGCAGCCATTGGTGAAGACCGCCCGCGAATTGAGCGGATCTATGGTGATGGCTATTTGGACATCACCAATCTCCAGGAACTGCCGGTGATGCTGACGAACCTGATCGTGCGTAGCCTCCCACACTAAAGGAGGAAGAAATGTGAAGAAACCCGTGGATTTCGACTGGTATTGCAAGGCCAAGAAAGACGTGATCAACAATGCCGCCTACGAACTCATCGTAGCCCTGACGGCCAAATCGGCGCCGCCGAGGAAGTTCGAGTTATCCATTCCTCAACGGGACGATGAGATGATTGCCAATGTTGTAGAGGGCGCTATCAACGCGGTGGAAGCTCAGATCGGCTATTACTGCCATCCATTCTATCAGGAAGCAGACAAGCTCCCGTGCTACCTTGGTGGCCTCTGTGATAACCCTCATTGCATCTTCAAAAGCAATCCTGACTCCCGGAAGGCGCCGCCTTCTGTGATGGATATGTCCGAAGAGAAAGGGGGTGAAGACAATGGCTGAAGGCAAACAGTATTTTACGGTAAAAGATGTATTCGACGCAGCTGTCAAGCTGGCGAAAGCTGATCCTTATTTCGAGCAGTACAACAAGATCTGCGTACTCGACTACGATCTCATTCTCAGAGATTGTGAGGACGGCACACTCTACCGCGCCGAATTCGACGTATTGGGTGATGTGTCCTATGGTGGAAGCGAAGGGATCTACGGTGACATTTACCTGTATGGTAGCTGGAGCAAAGATCAGAATGATTTCCGCCGCAATCGTGCACGCGTCTATGTACTCAAAACGCTCAACTGCGATAAGGAGTCGTATCTGGCGATCGGCATGCTGGTCAATCTCATCTGCTACTACGCAAACGAGTTTATCTCAAAGCACATGGATCATTTTGATTAAGGAGGAGCTGCATCATGCATAGCAGGATCATCGAGCTCAGCAAAGAGCCCGTTTTGAAGCAAGAGCGTATTTCTGAGGCTTCCATCCCTGAATGGTTTTACAACACGATCGCCGACTACACAGACGCCAATACAGATCGAGATCACGATATCAAGTGGTTCCTGAATTTTGTTGGCAATTATGTGGATGTCGCAGAGGATGGGCTGAGCTTCACATTCAGGCCGAAGGCCAAGCAGATGCACTTTGAAAGAAGTTACCACACATTCCTCGATAAGGTATGTGAGCTGACTGGCATCTCTCTGGACGCTTTTGTTGGAGAGACAAAGTACGATATCGGCATGGCCATGTATAAGCTGAATGATTGCTTCAATGATAAGTTCAGCTTTTATATCTATTTCCAAGACGAACTGAAGACACTGGATGATTGGATTCGCGAGACTGATCTCAGCGGGTCCTTTTATTTTGGTGGGACACTCGACTATCACTTTTGAGAAGAGGAGCAGAGCATTATGGGAACCTATACCGATTTTACAGGTGCCATCCGCATTACCCCTTGTCTGAAAGAACCATTGGCGGGAAGATTTCGTCAGTTTCTCGGCATCCGGCATATGAAGCGGGATGTCAAAATACTGGAAGCCCTTTTCCCGACATTGGAAGAGCGCAAAGCTGTCACGCTGTTTGGCGATGGAGATTTTGGAGAGGATGGTGCATTCTTCCTGCCCATCCATACGAGGGATCTCACGCGTCGCATCTGTTTGCACGAACGCTATGCGGAAGGACTCACAGATGAGCGTGACATGAATGTGGCGCCCGGCCCCTGCCCGAGCCTTTATTGTGATCTGGAGCTTCGAAATAATCCGGACAACGGGCATTCCTATCTTGGGTGGAATGAGGCCGAAAAGGCCTACTACATCACGGATTGGATCGGGTGCATTGCCGAGTGGCTCTCGAAGCTTGGCTATCACCTCGATGGCAAGATGTTCGCTGTGGTCGAGGGCGGCATGTCCTATTACACGATCACGGTGGATGATGACAAAGTGACTTCTGAAGAATTCATTCCGGATACAACCTATGTGGATGAATTCTACGCATGCGAAGAAAGTGAGGATACCTGAAAATGGAAGATAATCGCATTCAAAACCAGATCGCGATCTACATGACTAACAAGAAGCTCTGCGAGTTTACGGACAAGCTCAAGCCGGCGCCGATCGAGTACTATGCTCATATGCATGCCCAGGGCGAGGAGCAGACGGATGGTATCCGTGCTTACTCCTGCATTGGTGTTGTGCTGCAGGACTACTCCAATGGCACCGGCGACAAGACCGTCCGCGTCACAGCGAATCTCTCCCCTGGATTCTTCCCCTTCGTTCTCAGCAGAATGCAGAACGACTTGGATCGCTTCGACTTCACGGAGGATAAGATCTTCGGTGAGCCGGACGAGCATGGGCTGAGTACAGTGACAAAGCTCTCGGTCAAACGCGCGTCGGTTGGAAACGATGGAAAGCCCAGGAATTATCCTTGGTGCGTCATCGTAGAAAATGGACGCGCTGTCAAAGAGAAAACCGCGACAGGCGGTACCCACATCAAATCGGGTACCTACAAAAAGCAGCGCTCTGTGTATGTCAACATCAACGATCTGGACTTCTTCAATCTTGTCTACCGCACGACACGATTCATTGAGTCGTGGGAATTGACTTACGGCCCGAAACTGATTCGTGACGCCAGAAAGCTGCTGAGTGAGCAGCGCGCGGCGGCGCAACAGTAAGGAGGTGCAGTAGGCATGAAGAGAAATTGCGAGTTTATCGACCTTGGCGAGTTTGAGATGACTTCTCCAGTCATGCGTGTCAGCGATCCCTGTTACGAGCGTGATGTATGGTGCTGTGGCACCGTTGACCATTGCAAGCTCGGAACTTGGGAGGCAGGCGTTCTGAAGACGGATGAAGGCGAATGGGGCACGCGCTGCGCTGTTCTCGCTGTCCGCCATAAGGATACCGGCCCTGATTTCAATGTGATCCGCTCGGGCAACGTGCGCAAAATGACGTGCAAATGTGTTGAGCAGCCATTTGAAGTCGGCGTTGATTCCGGACAGGCGGGGGTCTTTGATGATGCGTTCTATCAGAACGATACCATCTTTGAGGAGCAGCCCGCACCGAATTTCGCTACTGGGGATCTCTGGTATCGTCATGTGTGCGACATCACGCTTGGCAAGATGTTGGCCGGTGTGTTGCCTTATGGTGTGGTTTCGTCGTCCGGTTTCGGCGATGGCGGCTATGCCTGCTACACACATGCTGACAAAAGCGGCGAGATTGACTTCGCGTGCATTGTGTTTATCGAAGAATAACTGTTTTTTGCAAGGGAGTGCTTCGGCACTCCCTTGCGCCATGAAGGAGGTGCATAGTTTATGAATTCAGATTGGAATTTGTCTCTCGTCTTAGCCATCGGTGAATTGCTTGCCAATCCGCAGCAGCCGAAAGCCCTGCTGGATGTCAAGCTGCATGCGTTCCAAAAGGTCAAAGTTCTGATGTTTCAGTATGAAAAGCGTGGCATTCGCATTGATCTTCTCGATGTCATTATGGATAAGAAATGCAAGCTGATCCTGAAGGCAAAGACCGCAAGTGAAGTGAAGCGCGCATCTGAGCCGCCGAAGCCCGATTATTCTTACGGCACTTGGCGCGAGGATCCCTTCTCTGTTCCGGAGGAAGAGCTCGCGCTGTGGGCGATCGTTTCGCCCAACAACAAGCTAATCCAGCCGGCTCAAGAGCGGTACATGGATCTTTTTACTCGCGTATTCGGGATCACGAGGGAGCAGCTTACAAACGGCCCGCTCCCAGACGTGAAGCTGGAGGTGCAGTAGGATGGATTTCTACTTTGGAGTCGATCTACTCCATCACCTTCAAAGGCACTATGAGCAGCGATTATCTCTTGCTCTTTCCAAGTCTTTCAACCAGGCGGATTCCCGCTACTATTGGCTCTTCAAAGAACTCGAGTGCCGCGTAACAACGCTCCGAAAACTCCTAGTCATGATATCCGCTTTGCCGGGTTTCATGTGCCGGCAGACAGAGGAGCAGGTCTTTGCGATGGTTGCCAATTCCACATCCGCTTGGTTTTCGGATGATGTGCTTGGTGATCAGCCGAAGGACGCTGCGGGCAACTGCTCCTATTACCAGGAGAGTAATCCCTACTGGGTCGATTATCAGCTTGCTATGGATCGCTTTACTCCGGATTACGACTACACGAATTTGGTGGCATTCTACGTTGATCTCGTGGAGTATCTCGTGATGACGGTACGCCTGTACTTCTTCATTCGCGAGCAGCAGTTCCGCCCGATCGACCGTGGCAAGTTTGACGAGTTAGTCGGGATCCAAGCTGTTCTGGAGAAGCCAGCCTGAAAGAAAAGGAGTATCTGATGATGAATAAACAAGAAATGCAAGCGTTTCGCGAACTCTTCAGTAAGTACTGTAGACAAGAAATCAACAAAGGGCACTGTGAATCTGATGGCTGCGAATTTTGCTCTGTTAATAGTGCATATGATGAAATCTTCAACCGTTTCTCCGATGACGAAGAAGATGACACGGATGAATAGGAGGCAAATGGAACATGACGGCCCAAGAGTATAATCATGTTTTTCTCCCGCAAATCAATAGAGCTGAGGAGTTCGTAGAGCTTTTTGAAAGCAGCATTGAGCACATGAGCGATACGCGGGTTTATAAGGATGAGGTCCGTAAACAATTCCAGATCCGAGGCTGGTCGGAAGAAACGAGGCAGGTGATCCTGACTGCACTTGAATACTACAAGTGCGCAGAAGGGCTTGCGAAGATAAGCGGTTAGGTGGTGAAAGGATATGAAGCCACTCACCCCCGAGCAGCAGGCTTTTGCTGAGGAGCATCATGGACTCCTTCTTGACTTTATGGCAAAGCACAGCCTTGGGGATGACTACTACGACCTCTTGGCCAATCGGTACCTGAAAGTGGTGGTACGCTACCTATCAGAGGAATCGCTGCGTAAGTACAGCTTCTCCACGGTGGTTTGGTATCATCTGCGTTCAGAGCTATCGAACTATGCACGAGATCAAGTCGGAAAACCGCAGGAGATCCCAATCGAGTTCTATTGCGAGCTCCCTGCCCCTGAAATTGCCCCGATGGATGATGGCCTCTGGCGTGTGATCGAAGATAACCTCACCTATAAGCAATTTGAGGCGATCCAGTTCCGCAACCAGGGCTACACCAATCGTGAAATTGCTAAACTGTGCGGAGTTGGTCGCAAAGCGATTGAAAAGCGCTTTGCCCGGATCCGCAAAATACTATCTGATTATAAGGAGAATTGAATTATGAGTCACTTTTCTGTTTGTGTTATTGTACCTGACGATGGCGTTGTCAATAACATCCATGCCAATAATCTGGAAGACCACTTGATTCCTATTCTGGCACCCTTCGATGAACAGACAGAGGAAGAGAAGTACCGCGAATTTCAAGATCGCACGGAAGAGGCAAAAGCCGGCTTTGAGAATGACACCATGCGAGTCATCCGTTTCCCGGATGGCAGCATCCACTCCATTTACGACGACGCCTTCTACAAGTCCTTCTTCATTGAGGAGGATCAGATCTATGCGTTCGGCCCAAACCGGGACCGAAAGAGCAAACTCCAGACAGAGGAGTCCAAAGCGCTGGAGTTGGTGACAGATTACCCCGTCAAGTCGTGGTATCCCTCATTCGAGGCTTACTGCGATGAACATCGCGGGTTTGTGAAGGCTTCAGATGGGCGATGGGGATATACTTACAACCCCAACGCGAAATGGGACTGGTGGCAGATCGGCGGTAGATTCCCGAATCGGTTCTTAGTTCCGGCAGGGCTGCAGGACCGTATTCCTTCTGCGAAAAGCGATGATGGCGAATCCGCTATCCCTCCTGAGGGGTATCAGTATGCCGATGCCGCACGCAAGAAGGATATCTGTTGGGATGTCATGCGCAAGATCGCTGTCGATACGGTCGAGAAACGGTATCAGAAGTGTGTAAGAGCATTTGAGACCAAAGACCTTACCGATTTCGGCCCTCTGTGCAGGATCCTTGATGATGGCATTTCAGCCTGGGGCGAAATGTTGTATCTGAAAGGTGAAACTCTGGATGAGTATAAGGCTCGGAAAGGCGCTACCGATCTGGACCGATACATGTGCCATACCTACGCATTTGTTGATCGCAACGGAGATTGGACCGGCTCTGGTGATATGGGCTGGTTTGGGATCTCCAGCAACGACAAGGGCGAGCGAGCCTGGAACGATGAAATTCAGAAGCTCATGAATGAGGCGAAAGACGATGATTTCCTTGTTATCGTCGATTGCCATATCTGATTTTTGAAGAAAGACCCGGAGACGAGAGTTGCAATAGCACCTCGTCTTCGGGCCTTCGCATTATGAATGAAGGAGGTTATTTAGAATGACTCTTACCTACGTGTGCTCTCCGCTCTCAGCTCCTACACGGGCTGAGATCCTGGCGAATGCCCAAAGAGCACGCACTTATATGGCTATGTCTGAGCAGGAGTTCGGCTGCCGCGCAGTTGCCCCGCACGCTTATTTGCCCTATCTGCTTGACGATTCCAATCCAGAAGAGCGAGCACTTGCTCTATCTTTTGGCGCAAGCCTGCTTGCCCTGTGTGATCGCCTGGTCATCTATGGTGACCGCATCAGTAGTGGCATGAAGGATGAAATCCAAAGAGCACGGGAATTGGGGATCCCCATTTTCGATCGGCGAACGAAACTGGCGGATGGTTCATCCGAACCGGTCATCGTTGGCCGGTACATCAATGGGATATCCCTAAATGGACTCGAATACCTGAAGAATGACGCGGATGAAGTGATCTACTTCGCGGGCGTTGAAGCGGCAAAGGCATACCTGCGTGAGCATGGCGTAACCGAAGACGAGATGGAAGATATGGTCTTCCGAAAAAGCGTCGGTACCTGCTTCCGCTGTGGCGATTCACGCTTCTTGAGTGACATTCCGGAATACACCTGCCAGTGCTTCCAATGTGATGAAGACTTCTACTCCATCGAGCAAGATGTTGATTTATGATCAAAGAAAGGACGATACGTTTATGAGTATCAATCGTGGCGATATTTTCTATGTCAATCCGAGTGAAACGGTCGGATCCGAGCAGCGATCTGGTCGTCCGGCAATCATCGTCTCTAATCCGCTGTGTAATGAACACAGCCCTGTTGTCGAAGTTGTGTACCTGACCTGCCAGTACAAAAAGCCCATGCCGACGCATGTGCGGATTGAAAGTGCTGGCAAGCGCTCGACCGCACTTTGCGAGCAGATCTCTTCCGTCGATGTTAGCCGTCTTGGTGACTTCAAAGGCCACCTGACAGACCGTGAGATGTCACAGGTCGATGTAGCCCTCATGGCTTCTCTTGACCTGCACCCGATTTCGCGTCAAGCGAAAGTAAGATCTGTCGGGCCAGATGTGGATGATTCCGTATTGGCTCTCATCGCGCTGCGCTTTTTAGAGGGTTTCCTCCAGAAACGCTGCGGTGTGACGGTTCCTGACCGGCTTTCGATTGACCTGCTTGGTCAGAAGAATGACTGATGGAGGTGCATTGTGAAAGGGTTCTATGAGAAATTGCTGGACGGGAGGATCGTTGATCGACCACCATGCAGTCGCTGCCTCCATCGCAATAAGATGACTGTGGAGGAACCTTGCTATAGCTGCATAGACCCCATGGATTTGAGTCTCCATCGTCCAAATGCGGAAACGGAGTTTGCAAGTTTCACCCCTGTAACGGAGGTGAACCATGAAGAATGACGAATTGACTGTACGCACCCCATTGGGGGAGCTGCTAGTCGGGATCAAAGCGGATCCTGACTACCCCGGCATTGCTGTTGCTTTTCGAAGCCTCGATATGAATGACTGCTTCAATGAGGGATCAATCCGTCTCGCATGGATTGAATACTCTCCTGATAAGTGTTGTCTTCAAGCTATCGTTTATGGTGACGGGAATGCGGATGACTACACACAGCGCATCGAGTTCAAAAACGTTTTGGATCAGGACAAATGTGATACGGAGGTTCATTATGGGTACAGCGAAGTTAATGAAGCCATTATTCAATGATGATGGCAACTATAATGAGGAAGGGAAGCGGATGAGAGCGGTTCTGGAGCGTGAGGTTTCCAATGGCACCGAATCGTACCGCCTTTGGCGTAGCGATGGAAAGCCGGAACTTGAGTATTCAAGAGCCGCAAACGATACGCACATTCTTCGCGTGGAAGTCAATGGCTATCTGGTTTCCCTCTGCATGACGGACTATGCTTTGGTGCATCATTGTGGGTTACATCCCGCAATGATTGCCTTGTATGGTTCTGAAGAAGGCAGAGATGAGCATTTCAGAAACTTGAGAGATTCTGGTGGCGTCGCAGACAGAGCTGCTTTTTCGGAAGCGATGGCACGCGAGACAGAAAAGATCATGAAGTTTGGCAGTGATTCTGCTCGACAGGCAGACTACATTAAAAGCGTTTTGGATCAGCATGTCGCTGTATTCCATGACGCCAAAGAAAGCGACGGCAAGAGTTTTCCTGACTTCATTGGGGCCCTCGTTCTGGATGAGATTCCGACCTGCCTTGCGCTGAGAATGAAATATCGTGCGTATAAGCAGGAAGAGGCACTCAAGCGTCAAGCCGAGCAGGAAAAACAAGATCGCGCATTCTGTGAAGAACAGAATCGTGAGACTGAGCAGATAATCGACAAGGCCATCCGTACCATTCGTAGTGGCGGTACATTTATGAATATACCCATCAGTATCTACAAAAGCCGCTATGATTTCAGCACTTATTCCATTGTGAATCACCTCATGCGCCGGTATCATGTCGATGTGCCACTCCGCACGCAGGGCTGGATCAACGATAAGCTCATCAGCGTCACAATCGAAAATGGCAAGTGTGAGCATCTCAGATATATGCGTTCCAAAGGTGCGCAGTGCTCTCAAAAAATCTTTGATTGTATGCACGAGTTGATTCTGAAAGTCTGCTCGGAAACGGAGGGCTGAGAGATGGAATACCATTGGTATGAGGATTATTGGGCGATGCCACGCAACCTGCCGAGAGGTCATGAATTCTTCATTGGCTATTACCAGACGCAGCGCGCAATCCATCATCATGTGGCATTCATTCACACGGATCAGTCCTGCTTCCTTTCAACGCATCTCTTTGACCAAGGATATCGCATCTTCTTACACTTCAAAAGCGGCACTTTAACCGAGGTTGAGCGTGGTGAAATCCCTGCGTTACCGGTGAAGATTATCCGCGAGAATATGAATTTGGAAGCACCGCTCTTAGCTGGATTGCTTGGAAAACTGACCGAATGATGAGAAAGAATGGTAGCTAACGAATAATTCATCCAGAGATTTCATGAAGATCAAATCAACTGAATTGTCTTTGTGGAGAAGGCGGTACTCACGTTGTGAGTATCGCCTTTATCTATTTCCGTTTTCAAGTTATAGAGGAATTAAGAATACCACAATGGCCTTGAGTATGAATCAGCAATGAAATAGGTTGATTTTTACCTATTTATGTGTATAATAACTTGTGTAGGAGGTGTTCTCATGACTATCGATACGAACACGATCGTCTCTGTGACGGAGGCGAACCAGAATTTTTCCCGTGTAACGCGTATTGCCGAGAAAAACGGGCAGGCTGTTATCTTCAAAAATAACCGCCCCAAGTATATGCTAGTTGATCTGGACAATTCGCCTATGATTGACATGACGGATGATGAAAAAATCGACTTTGTTGCAGCAAGAATTTTGAAGAAATACAAGCCCGCTTTTATGGAGTTGGCGAAATGATCAAATTCTCGAAGGACAAGGTGTTACTTCTCCATAAGCTCATAGCTGAAGAGACTGGAGGAAGTGTCGGCGTCAGGGATGAAGCATTACTGGAGTCTGCATTGGAAAACGCTTTTTCCGGTTTCGGCGGGCAGGAGTTCTATCCATCTAAAGAAGAAAAAGGCGCACGACTAGGTTATACTTTAATCTCAAATCATGCTTTTGTAGATGGCAACAAACGCATAGGCATGTATGTAATGCTGACATTCCTTGAAGTTAATGGTATCCGGCTTGATTGTAGTAATGATGAGGTTGTTGCTGCAGGGCTTGGAGTTGCTTCCGGGGAAATGGATTATAACGCCTTACTAGAGTGGGTGCGTGCGCACCGTATTTAACTCGGGCTAGCGCAGCTTAGACAGTGTCAATGGAGGCGGGCATAATAATTATTGGCTGGTAAGAGGAGCATCCGCATCGGTTGCTCCTCTTCTTTTGTTGTTCGCCCATATTATCTTGCCCTACTTCCATGACTGTGTTACAATCTCCGTCGTGACAAACCGCTACGGGAAAGGATCGACTATGAATCAAAAGGAACTCAACGAACTGCGCCGACGCTTCCGACTCGATAAGAATAATTTCAGCCGCATTTACGGCTGCTACGTCAACTCCAACCGCGAGATCATCTCATGGGTGGACGCCTCAATGGGCCTCATGCGGCAGGAGGAACAGGAGATGTATCTTGGGCTTCTCAAGAAGGCTCTTTCTGGTGCGCTCGGCAAAAACCTCATTGATGTGGTGTTCTCTACGCAGCAAGTGGCTGATAGCGATGAACATCGGCTTTTGCAGACACTGCGACAGACGGAGCTGAAGGATCCCGCCTCACGTGAGACACTCTGCCGCAAGATCATCGAGAGCATCGACATGGGTGAAACGAACTATCTTATTCTTCTTGCATCCGATGCCTATGATGTTCCGCACCGCAGCAAGGATGACGAGATTCAGGCTGATGCGTCAAGCGAGGTATTCAAATATTTCGTTTGCTCCATCTGCCCGGTTAAGGCGCCGACTCTTGAACTGCGCTATGACCTCGACCAGAACGAATTCCACTCAAGCTCCACCGGCTACATCGCCACCTCGCCCGAACTCGGCTTTCTCTATCCCGCGTTTGACAACCGTGCGGCGAATATCTATAACGTACTCTTTTATTCCAAGAATGCCGCAGAGATCCATCAGGAGGTCATTGACGCTCTGTTCCATGTCGAGCCGCCGATGTCCGCTGAGGAGCAGAAGAACATTTTCGGCTCCGCACTTGCCGATGCACTCGCCACAGATTGCAGCTACGACGTAGTGCAATCTGTGCATGAGCAGATCAGAGCGCGTATTGAGGAGCATAAGGAGAGTCGCGATCCCGAGCCGCTAGAGCTGACGGCGGGTGATGTAGGTGGAATACTCGCCAATAGTGGCGCAACCGACGAGCAGATCAAGACTTTCCAGCGCAAGTGCGACGAACAATATGGCGAGAACGCAGTACTGAACCCGAATAACATTATTGAGAACAAGAAGTTTGAGATCACGACGCCGGAGGTCAAGATCTCCGTTGCACCGGAGAACAGCTACATGATTGAGGCGCGCGTCATCGACGGCCGCAAGTACCTGCTTATCCCCGCTGACGATGGCGTGGAAGTCAACGGCATCGGCGTGAACATCACAGGCGATACAAAACTGTAAGCCACAGCGCATAAATCAACAGATTACATCATCATAACCTGCGAAGTGGAGCACCTATATGGGTTGCTCCACTTCTTTTGTTGTTCTGAAAGAGCCTTGTCCGTATTATTGGACAAGGCTCCTGTTATGATGCGTACAGTACCAAAGGGACATACCTTATAGGAGGAGAAAACATATGGATCTATTCGATTTTAACCACGATGGCGAAGTGAGCAACCTCGAGCGCATTATGGGACTTGCTGCAGTTCTCTCTGAAAACAATCCGGATGTAGAAATCTCTGTGACTGTGGGCGAAGATGAGGACTATGAAAGCATGACTCACGATGAGCTGGAAGAACGTCTGGATGAACTTCGCACCCAGCGAGACACTTTGGAGTGCGAGGAACCAGATGACCTTGATAGCGAGGCATACGAAGAGTGGGAAGAACAATGCGAACAACTCGACGAGAAAATTGAGGAAATTGAAGACCTATTAGAAGGTTGAGGTGGTCATAGTGGCTGGTAGATACCGCAGGAATGGTGAGGCTGAAACTCTTGGCTGTTTGGTTCAGTTACTGCTACTTCTCGTCGCCATGCCTTTTGTTGGCCTCTATCTTCTGATAAACCCCAACTCAATGTCAAAGGGCCTGGGACTTCTTTTGACTGTTTTTGGGGTTGCTATTTGGATCATTGTTTTTACGATGAAATGAAACCTATTCCAACAAATTTGAAAATACCGGAGGAAATAGAAATGAGAGCTTTGCTTAGAGACGCGCAGGATCAGACCCGCATTGCCCTTGAAGTAGAGGAAGCCGTATACGATCCGAAGGACAACAAGCTTTTCCTTTACACCACCAGCGAGACCTGTTATGCGGTTTCAAAGGTTGTGAGAACCAATGCAGATTCGATTATTGAAGAGCTTGTCATGAAAGGTTACAGCGACCTCACACAGTTTGAGTCAGAGCAGGACGAATAACTGGAAGGAGGTCTCTTCCCATGATCGTTATAACCTGTTTAGACCAGAAGAATGGCATGATGTTCAACCATCGCCGGCAGAGCCAAGACAGCGTTCTCCGAGAGCATGTTGCCGAGTTGGTTGCCAATGCCCCTCTTTGGATGAATCACTACTCCGCAAGCCAGTTTGATACCGAGAGCATTCCGAACCTAAACATAGATGACGCCTTCCTTCGGGAAGCTGCTCAAGGTGAATACTGCTTCGTGGAAGACGCTCCGCTTGCACCGTTTGAGAAGTGGATCGAGAGAATCGTCATTTTTAGATGGGATCGCACCTATCCCGCTGACCACTATTTCGATTTGCAGCTGGGATCTGGCCAATGGCATTTGGTTGGCACGTCTGAGTTTGTGGGGCATTCTCACGACCTGATCACAATGGAGGTTTATGAAAGATGAAAAGACGCACGATCTCCATCTTCCTATCGCTTATGCTCTGTCTGTCGATGTTGTCTGCCTGCGGAACCACGACAGATGTGCCGGCAAACGGTTCAGGCCGTGATATCGCATTCGAGGAAACGCAGCAAGAAGAGCAGGCCGAGGGCTCGGATTCTACCAGTAGTGAGAATGGAGAATCCACCTCAGATCCGGAGTCAGGAAAGGATGACTCGGTATCTGACAAAGTGCAGCCGTCTCAGCCAGAGCAGAACGCAAATGAAAATAGTCTGAGTGCTGAAGCGCCCGCCTTCTCGCTCAGCACAATCGCTGAATACACTGATAAGCCCTATGTAGCGGTAAATGGAAATGTTCCGTATTTCACCGAGAGTGAGTTGACGGATCAATCCTATGAGTACTACAGCGATCTCGACGCACTTGGCCGTTGCGGCACCGCATGCGCAAGTATTGGACAAGATCTGATGCCAACAGAGTCGCGAGGTTCCATCGGCATGGTAAAGCCTACTGGATGGCATACCGTGCGCTATGATGATCTGGTCGATGGAAAGTATCTCTACAACCGTTGCCACCTCATTGGCTACCAGCTGACCGGCGAAAACGCCAATACAAAGAACCTGATCACAGGCACCAGACACCTGAACATTGATGGCATGCTGCCATTCGAGAATATGGTAGCGGACTATGTGAAGGAAACCGGCAACCATGTCATGTACCGTGTAACGCCTATTTTTGAGGGAGATAATCTTCTGGCCAACGGGGTACTGATGGAAGGCTACTCTGTTGAAGATAATGGTGCTGGGATATGCTATTGCGTCTATGCTTACAACGTCCAACCCGGTGTGGAAATCGACTACGCCACAGGCGATAGCAAGCGCATGGATAGCTCAAATACGGCGCAGTCGCCGTCCACGGTTGCGCCTGTCCCTGCGCAGGAGCCGGATGATTCAGCATCTTCAGATAATACGAGTACCGGAAATGATACTGCGCAGGCAGATTACATTTTCAATACGAACACCAAGAAGTTCCACTATCCTACCTGCTCGAGTGTGAAGGATATGAAAGACAAGAACAAGCAGGAGTATCATGGAACAAGGGGTGAGGTCATTGCCAAGGGATATTCCCCCTGCGGCCGCTGCAAACCGTAAATAACACAAAGAAATCAAGGAGTTTTTGCTATGAAAGAAATATATGCACCCGAAACAAAGGCGGCGATCGATAAGGTGATTGCTGTCTTTCAGGACTACATCATGACATGTCCTTATTTTGAGGTTCTCTGGTCCGATAAAGTGGGCTACATCTACTTGGACATCGACACAGTAAGTGGGAGAGTTGCTGATATTGGAGTCGTTTTGATTGATAGTGCTGAGGAACTTCTGGATTGCCTTATTTACGACTTCGCTGTTGATACGATGGAGGAAGGCGGACATACTGTAGATCCAACCGAGGCTTCAAAGATTGAAAGAGCTGAGATTGAGCGTAGGCTTGCCCCCTTTATGGAGCAGCTCTCTATGTATAGCGATCGGGTCGAAAGAGTATTCACCCAAGACAGATAAGAGCAATCACGGAGCACAGCTGCTTCATTTTGACGATAATTGCCATCCGACCATACGGAGGAACAACTATGGCGTCTGATATTAAAAAGCGTTCTGCAAGTAACATCTATTATGGGGTACATAAGGAAACTGGAGAACTCCTGCACATCTCCAATGTCCCGAGCGGGCTCAAGTGCGATTGCATCTGTGCCGCGTGCGGGCAACCCTTTGGGGCGAAGAAGGGGGATATCCGGCGGCATCATTTTGCGCATGTCTCGAATTACGAGTGTATGTATGCGAGTGAAGTTGCTATCTATAAGGCAATGGCTGATGTTCTGGAGAAAAAGAGACAAATGACGCTGCCCCCTATTGAACTCAGGTTTCCTGCTTGGCATACCGCAGAACGGCTTCAAGATGGGAAGACCATTCCAATTGACGCTATAGAGTTCAAGTGTGAGCCTCTTTCCTATCCACCATTCTTGATGGTTCACTCGCAGGGGAGCATTCTGAGAATTCTCCTCGATTTCGACAATTACTATGATGATAACGACCTTATGGAACTGAGCAGCCAAGCGCAAAAGGATAGTTACGCACTCTTACGATATCCTTTGCCAAAGCTCGACAAAGATGCCGAGTTTACGCCTGAGCGTATATCAAATATCCTGGATCAGCCCAAGAATGCATCTTGGGCTTTCAGTCGTCTCAAGCAATGCTGGAAGAAAAAGTACCATGCTGTTGCTGTTCGGCATCGAGGTCATGGTACGGGCTATCTCTGTCCAATTTCTATTCAGAGGTACAAAGGAAAGGCATCTGCAAGATGGGTGGACTGCGCTTATTGCAGGTTCAATATTGCCACTCCCCCTGCGTGCCTTTGCATGGCTTATGCGGGCATTCAGAAGAAAGATGATTTCGACCGTCCGAAGGAAGAACTGGCGGCTGAAATCAGCAAAATACGAGCCGAGAACGAACGGGGACTCCGCGAGCCTGGGGAGCGGATTGCCCGCCTCACAAAGCATTCTCAGCAGTACACTCGAATCCCATATGTGAAGAAGCAACCATGCGATGTCCAGCGGCCTGCGAGACCTGAGACTCCATCGCAGGAACAGCTCGAAGCTGAGTATAAGCGGATTTGCAACTCATTCAATATTAATTCAGAAGAATGGACCGTTGATTGTTTTGGCCGTAGATGGATCTTGTGCGAGCGATGTGGGCAAGTCAAGCGAGATACCGAGATGGCCTACTATGGAGGTTCCGACGGACCGAATAAGGGTGTCTGTTCCGTTTGTTCAAGGAAACAGTCATAGCCGTATGTGCGCCGATCGTCAACTATTGATATTATTCGCAAGATAGTGTAAAATAACCTCAATAACAGATAATGACAGCTGCAAATGGCAGCCGCAAAGATGTTCTGCCATTCGCAGGACATCTTTTTGCTTAGAGAGGTTTCGAGATGGATTACATGACCATAGCAGAGGCTTCTGGAAAATGGGGCCTTTCTGCAAGGCGAATTCAGGTTCTATGCTCCCAGGGGCGCATCCCGGGAACAGAGCGCTTAGGATACTGCTGGGCTATCCCGAAAAATGCAGTAAAACCTTCCGACGCCCGAGTTAAAAGTGGGAAGTACGTTGGCTGTTCTCAGAAATACAAGAAAACGAACCGGACTGTAGCTAGTCAAAAAGAGATGGAGGATGAAGCATGAACGGTCAAGGGAAGCTTTTAACCCATTATTTGAAAAATGCAGATAAGCTAATCATCCCTGTTTATCAGAGAAACTACGACTGGCGAGAGGAACACTGCAGGAAACTGTATCAGGATCTTGTTCGCACCATTCGTGATAGAAAACGTTGGCATTTCTTTGGAGGAATTGTCTCTGTTAGCGATCCTATGGGGAGCAGCTCTGATTACCTTGTGATTGACGGTCAACAGCGAATTACAACTGTTTCACTACTTCTTCTGGCTATGGCCAACCTGATTAAGGAAGGAAAAGTAATCCCCGAAGATGACGATCTATACGCTCAAATCACAAAAAAGTACCTGGTGGATGAGATCAATCCTCGCAAGCGTAAAGTCAAGCTCAAGCCTATCAAGGGTGACCAGGACGCATACGATCGTCTCTGGGGTGATCCGGCCGATTTTGACCGCTCATCAAATATCACTCAGAACTATCTCTTTTTCTACAATGAGATTCAGAAACAAGCTATTACTATCGATCAGCTTTATAAGGCCGTAGAGAAGCTCCAAATAATTGACATCACACTCACGCCACCAGATGATGATCCTCAACTGGTATTTGAAAGCCTTAACTCAACCGGTCTCGAGTTAAATGAGGGCGATAAGATTCGTAACTTTGTTCTGATGGGCCTTGACATTGAAGAGCAAGAGCGGTTCTATGACAGCTACTGGAACCCCATTGAGAAAAATGCCGGCTATAATAAGCAAAACAATTCGTATGATGTAAGCCCATTTATCCGCGACTACCTGAGCGTCAAACAGAAGAAGATTACCGGGATGAAGGATATCTACACCGAGTTTAAGGCATATGCCGAAAAGATGCCCGGTGAAATGGAATCCATCATGAAAGATCTCCTATGCTATGCTAAGTGGTATAACAAGCTCCTGCTTGGCCATCCGAGCTTTCCTGCGAAGCTGAAGGCGTCACTTTTCCGTTTGAATCGTTTTGAGAGCAGCGTCACAAGACCGTTCCTGATGGAAGTAATGAGGCTGCAGGAGGAAGAAAGCGGCCTCATGACCCTGGATGACGTTGCCGAGATTTGCAGGATCGTAGAATCCTACCTGCTCCGCCGTGCCATTTGTGACCTTCCCTCCAATACACTCGCAAAGGTATTCCTTACAATGAGTTCCGATATCAAGCGATTTGATGGTACTTACAACGATTTCATTGAGAAAATGAAATATGTTCTGACCTCCAAAAAGGAAAAGGCTGCATTCCCTGATAACGAGACTTTTGCAGATTGCCTGCGGACCAAGAATATCTATGCTATGCTCCCGCGTTACAAAGCGTATCTGTTTGAACGCCTGGAAAACGGTGACAGCAATGAGTATAAGGATATCTATGGGCGCCTCGACAGCGGCGAGTACACAATTGAACATATTATGCCTCAGAAATTGACCCCCGCTTGGACTAGTGAGCTTGGGCAAGATGCAGAGAATATACATGGAGAATGGCTGCATACGTTGGCGAATCTAACCCTTACAGCCTATAATTCGAAATATAGCAATGCTCCCTTTAGCGAGAAAAAAACAATGGAGGATGGGTATCTACAGAGCGGTATCAGAATGACTCAATGGGTCGCACAGAAAGAACACTGGGGTCTTCCTGAACTTGAAGAACGCTGTAAATACCTTACACAGCAAGCTGTGTCTCTGTGGCCCTATGCTGATAGCAGCTATACTCCGCCACAGAAGCAGTATGAGGAGGTATCGTTGGATGATGATATCACACTTACCGGTCATAGCATCGTGAAGTACCGCTTCCGTGGTATTGAGCATGAAACAACTTCGTGGGTAGAAATGTACACTGAGGTTCTAAAAGAACTGCATAATGGAAATAAGGCATATCTCAATTACCTTGCCGATGCCGATGATAGTGTAGATCTGTCGATCCAGGTTACCAGATCACCAGATGAATTCTCCAGTAGTGTAAAAATTGATGACGATATTTATATCTGGACTGGTACCGCAACTCAGTATAAAGTCAATCTACTGCGGAAGTTCTTCGAACAGTATAAGCAGGATCCGTCCGATCTCGTATTCTTCCTCGATGATAGTAGAGGCATTGGTTCAGATGAGGAGATCGAACGTTACAAGATTCGTCGGAAGTATTGGGAGAGTGTCCTTCCATCACTTCAAGAGGCAACGGGAACTTTCTTAAATATCAGCCCATCTAAGAATAACTCTATCATGGGAGCCACGGCACGTAGTGGTGTTTACCTTTGCTGCGTAGCGAACTATGACTCTGCCCGTGTCGAAGTATTTATTGATCAGGGTGATTATCAAAAGAATCGGGCGATCTATAATCACCTTGAGCAAAACCGGGATGCAATTGAGGCTGCATACGGAAAAAGCCTGCATTGGATCTGCCAAGACGATGTTAGAGCCTGCAAAGTCTACGATGAGATTAAAGAGGTCAGCATCAAAAATGAGGAAGACTGGCCAGTAATGAGCGTTTTCCATATTCAACGAGCAAAGGCCTTGTTTGCTGCGACAAAGCAGTTTCTGGGATAATTCTTATAAGAAAGCTGCGGGAAGTGCACTAAAGAAGGTAATACGATATGTCACAATAATAGGTTATCCATTTGTCTGCAGTTTTGCTGGTGATGACAATTGAACTGGATTCCACAATAGATGAAATCAAGATGCCATCCTTTCGGATGGCATCTTTTATCACCTTTAATCAGCGCAAGCCGGTTTAGTCTTTTAGCTCAAACCCGAAAGAGAGCGCATCACCAAGTCGATGTCTTTGTTTTCAAGTTCCTGAATGATGTGCAGATAGGTTTTTTGTGTAGTGGTCATACTCGAATGTCCAAGACGGCGGGCAACGCTCGCAATAGAAACGCCCGTAAACAACAGCAATGATGCGTGCGTATGGCGTAGTCCGTGGACAGAGATGACGGGGATGTTACAGGCTTTGCAATGCCTGCTGAGAATGTCGTTCACCGTCGAATTATAGACAGTAGAGTTGACAAAGATGGGCTTATCTTCGGGAAGGTGCTTTACCAATTCAGAAAATTGAATGACAGTTTGCCAGTCAATTTGAATTTTCCGCAC
>ERZ808246.396-NODE-396-length-37385-cov-15.226493_pt1 | contig 37385 bp, 27 predicted proteins | sample MGYA00521083_ERZ808246 | MGnify/ENA primary metagenome ERZ808246 (study PRJEB31516, sample SAMN03275577) | gut metagenome | biome: mammalia-associated habitat; material: feces | host: Papio cynocephalus | place: Kenya | collected 2012-07-07 ...
TGTGGCCGAGGATCGTCGCGCCGGTGGGGAAGTCCGGTCCCTTGATGATGCGGATCAGGTTGTCGAGCAGCTCCTCACGGCTCACGTCCGGATGGTCGAGGGCCCAATGCACGCCTTCGGCCACCTCGCGCATGTTGTGTGGCGGGATGTTGGTGGCCATGCCGACGGCGATGCCGGACGATCCGTTGCACAGCAGGTTCGGGAAGCGGGCCGGCAGCACGGTCGGCTCCTGGGTCTTGCCGTCGTAGTTCGGCAGGAAGTCGACGGTGTCCTTGTCGATGTCGCGCACCATTTCCATGGCGAGCGGCGCCATACGGCATTCGGTGTAACGCATTGCGGCGGCCGGATCGTCGCCGGGGGAGCCGAAGTTGCCCTGTCCGTCGACCAGGGTGTACCGCATCGACCACGACTGCGCCATACGCACCAAAGTGTCGTAGATGGCGGAATCGCCGTGCGGATGGTACTTGCCCATGACCTCGCCGACCACGCGGGCGCACTTGGAGTATCCGCGGTCGGGACGGTAGCCGCCGTCGTACATCGCGTAGATCACACGGCGATGCACCGGCTTCATGCCGTCGCGCACGTCGGGGAGCGCACGGTCGACGATCACGGACATGGCGTACGCCAGATAGGATTCGCGCATCTCCTGCTGCAGATCCTTCTTCTGGACGCGTTCGCCCACCATCAGGCCGTAATCGGTGTTATCGGCCTCCTGCGGGCTCAGCGGCTCCATGGAGCCGTCCGGCACGAACTGGCCGTCTTCGTTGTTGTTGTTTTCGTCTGCCAATTTCTCAATCCTTGCCTAGAAGTCCTCGAAAGAAGTCCTTGGAAGCCCTTACGCGTCGATCCAGCTGACGTTGCGCGCGTTGCGCTGGATGAACAGACGACGGGGTTCGACTTCGTCGCCCATGAGCATGGAGAAGGTCTCGTCGGCCGCGGCCGCGTCCTCGATCTGCACCTGCTTCAGAATGCGGTGTTCGGGGTCCATGGTGGTCTCCCACAGCTCCTGGTAGCTCATCTCGCCCAGACCCTTGTACCGCTGGATGCCTTCGCCCTTCGGCAGCTGGCGTCCGGCCGCCTTGCCTTCGGCGAGCACGCGGTCGCGTTCGGCGTCGGTGTACACGAAGTCGTGCGCGCCCTTGGTCCACTTCAGGCGGTACAGCGGCGGCATGGCCACGTACACGTATCCGGCGGTGATCATCGGCCGCATGTAGCGGAAGAACAGCGTCAGGTTCAGGGTCGCGATGTGCGCGCCGTCGACATCCGCATCGGCCATGATGATGACCTTGTGGTAGCGCACCTTGTTGAGGTCGAAGTCCTCGCCGTAGCCGCCGCCGACGGCGGTGATCAGCGATTCGATGGTGTCGGACTTCATCATGCGGTCAAGGCTGGCGCGCTCGGTGTTGAGGATCTTGCCTCGCAGCGGCAGGATGGCCTGCGTGATCGGGTTGCGTCCCTGGATGGCGGAGCCGCCTGCGGAGTCGCCCTCCACGATGAACAGCTCGCATTCCTCCGGATTGTTGGACTGGCAGTCCTTCAGCTTGTCCGGCATGCCGGCGGATTCGAAAATCGACTTGCGGCGGGTGTTCTCACGCGCCTTCTTGGCGGCGAGACGCGCACGGGAGGCCTCGATGGCCTTCTGGATGATGTTCTTGGCCTCGCTCGGGTGGGCGTCGAACCAGTCGCCGAGCTTGTCGGTCATGACGCGCTGCACGAAGGTCTTCGCCTCGGAGTTGCCGAGCTTGGTCTTGGTCTGGCCTTCGAACTGCGGGGTGGTGAGCTTCACGGAGACCACTGCGGTCAGGCCTTCGCGCACGTCGTCGCCGGAGAGGTTCTCGTCCTTGTCTTTGAGGATGTTCTTCTCGCGGGCGTAGCGGTTGACCAGCGAGGTCAGCGCCGCGCGGAAGCCTTCCTCGTGGGTGCCGCCTTCGGTGGTGGAGATGGTGTTCGCGAAGGTATGCACGGCTTCGGAGTACGCGGTGGTCCACTGCATGGCGATTTCCGCGGAGATGCCGATTTTGAGGTCCTCGGCCTCGAAATCGATGACGTCCGGTTCCACCGGGGTGGCCTTGCGCGACTTCACCAGGTAGTCGACGTAGTCCTTGATGCCGTCGTTGTACTGGTAGGTGACGGTCTGGAACTTGTCCTCGCCGTCGTTGTCCTCGCCGGACACCTCGTCGCCGGCCTGATCGGGTTCGCGGAGGTCGGTGAGCGAGATCTTTAGTCCCTTGTTCAGGAACGCCATCTGCTGGAAGCGGTTGCGCAGGATTTCGAAATCGTACGTGGTGGTTTCGAAGATCTTGCCGTCGGCCCAGAACGTCACGGAAGTGCCGGTGGATTCGCCTTCCTCCATCGGACGGCCCTTGGCCAGGCGCGCGGTCGGCTTCTGGTTGATGTAGGTCTGGGTCCAGTGGAAGCCCTGGCGGCGCACTTCGATGTCCACGCGGGTGGACAGCGCGTTCACCACGGAGATGCCCACGCCGTGCAGACCGCCGGAGACCGCGTAGCCGCCGCCGCCGAACTTGCCGCCGGCGTGCAGCTTGGTCATGACCGTCTCCACGCCGGAGATGCCTTCGCCCGGCACGATGTCGACCGGGATGCCGCGGCCGTCGTCCACGACGCGGATGCCGTTGTCCGGCAGGATCGTCACTTCGATGTGGCTCGCGAACCCGGCCAGGGCCTCGTCCACGGAATTGTCGACGATCTCGTACACCAGATGGTGCAGGCCTCGCGGGCCGGTGGAGCCGATGTACATGCCCGGACGGATGCGCACGGCCTCAAGTCCTTCGAGGACCTTCAGGTCGGAGGCGTCGTAGTGTTCGGGAGTCATCGACTCGTCGAGCTCTCCGGCCTGCAGTTCGGCATTATTGATATGTTCGTCTACGGCTTTGAGCTGTTCTTCTTTGCTCGTAGCATTCTCCAGCGAATCCGCCAAGGAGCTTCCTTCCTGCGTCACTGGCTCGCGAAGGGGTTTTTCGCGGTCCATTACCTCAAAAACGCCTTCTAAGGCCCCTTGAGGCGTTTTGACTATACTGCATGTGATTCTAGTCATGCGCCACGACTAGCGCTGTATACAGCCGTTAACGACGTTTGCCCCATTTTCTGGTGTATCCGACCGACGGCCCACTCACCCGGATCTCCCTGATCGGCAGGCCTTCGAGTTTTTCGGTGATGGTGGCGGTGAGCTGCGGGATGAGAAAGGTCAGCTGCGTGGCCCACACCTGGGATTCGGCCCCGATGGTCAGCACACCGTCGCGGAAGCTCACCACGCGTGAATGCTGCGCGATGGCGGATCCCACCACCTGATCCCAATGGTTGTTGAGCTGCGAGATCTTCAGATGGGGAATCCAGTTGCCGTTTTTGGCGATGGCCGCGGCCACACCGCCCAGCTTGGCCGGATCGCGGCCGGGCTTGCCGAAGTTCTCCCATGCGAGTTCGGCGCGCATCCGCCGGAGCTTGCGCGAATCCTCGCGTCTGGCGTACCGTTCGAACACTTGGGCCGGCAGGGTGCTCTGATTGAGTTTCAGCGTCACCGTTATCGGCGGTTTCATGACTGCTCGCCCCCGTGTGGCATCGGGATCGCGCTGAAGTCGAAGATGTCCTGTTTCGCCTTCAGCGAGACGACATCGATGATGTTCGCCTTGCCGTCCTGGGGAATGTCGCCCTTGGCCGCTGCCGTGACGAGCACCTGATCCTGATCGTTGGCGAATGCGAGAATCTGGCGCCGGCGCGACTCATCCAATTGTGCGAACACATCATCGAGGATTACGACGGGCTTGGTGCCGCGCGATTCGGCGATCGCCTCGAACAACGCCATCTTCAGTGCCAGCGCCATGGTCCACATCTCGCCATTCGAGGCGAATTCCCGAGCCGGCTCGCCATCGAGCAGCACCGAGAAATCGTCGCGCTGCGGCCCGATGAGGTTCACGCCGCGAGCCACCTCGCCCGGGTAGAGACGCTGGAAATGCTCGGAAATCTCCAATTCCGGGCTGTCACCGCCGAGTACCTCGGCGAACGACGGCTCATATTCGATGCGCGCCTCGCCCTGCCCCGATGCCAAGCGCGCATAGATGTCGTGGAAGGGCTCGGCCAAAGTGTGCAGGATCTCGGCGCGCATCCGCGTCAGGGCGACGCCAGCCTCGATGAACTGCCCCGTCCAGACCTCCAGGCCGCTGAGCACCGCATCGGCGGATCCTTCATGCTGCACCAGCTGCTTGAGCAGTGCGGCGCGCTGGCGTGCGATCTGAGTGAACCGCTGCAACAGACCGGCATAGCCGGTGAGCAGCATGCCGGCGCTTTGATTGAGGAATCCGCGTCGGGTAGCGGGGTCGGCGCTCACCAGCCGCTGGTCGTCCGGTGTGAACGACACGGAGGGGACAAGCCCGACCACATCGCGCAGATACTGCGACGGACCGGAGTTGATCCTCGCACGGTTCGCGCCACGGGCCGCAATCGTCACCTCATAGGTGGTGACGGTTCGAGCGGGGTCGTCGCCGTCCGTATTGCCATCGGCATGGGCGTTGACGCGGATGGTCGCCTTGCTTTCGCCCCGTTCCACAAGCGGCAGCGAGGAGGATACCCTGTGGCTGCCGCCCGTGGACAGCACCTCCACGGCCTCGACCAGATTGGTCTTGCCCAGGCCGTTCGGACCGTACAGCACGTTCACGCCGGGCTGGAAATCGATCACGACCTGGTTCCAGGAACGGAAGTGGTCGAGGGCAAGACGCGAAATGTACATGATGTTCTGGCTTGGGGTAGGAGGCGGGGTTGCCGCCGGTGTGTTCGGGGGTTGGTGCAGCTGTATCAGTTATTGAAACGCATCGGAACGAGCAGGTAGCGGTAGTCCATGGATTCGTCGGAATCGGCCTCCTGCTGTCCGTTGAATTCCACGGGCTTGACGGCGGTGGTGAGCTTCATGCGCACGTAGGGCTCGCTGATGGCGCTCAGACCGTCGATAAGGTACGACGGGTTGAAGGCGACGGTGATGTCATCGCCGTCCATGTCGACGTCGATGATCTCCTTGGCCTGGGCCTCGTCCACGGCACCTGCGCTCAGGGTGAGTTCCTGACCGGAGAAGACCATGCGGATCGGGGCGTCACGCTCCGCGACCAGCGCGACGCGCTTGATGGCGCCGATCAGCGCCTGCTTGTCGATGACAGCCTGGATCGGGTAGTCGTCGGCGAACAGACGGTCGACTGCGGGGAATTCGCCGTCGATGAGTTGGGTGGTGGAGGAACGGCCGGCGTTGTCGAAGCCCAGCAGCGACGGGTTCTGCGTATCGAAGTCGAGGGTGAGGTTCTGGCGCTCGTCGAGGGAGCGGGAGATGTCGCGCAGCAGCGAGCCACGGACCAGCGTGGTGGTGCTCACATCCGGATCCTGCGGGCTCCAGGAGAAGGTGGCGCGGGCCAGACGGAAACGATCGGTGGAGGTCAGGACCACCTTGTTCCCTTCGAATTGCATGCGCACGCCGGTGAGCACCGGGCGGTTCTCCTCACGGGAGACCGCGACGCAGGCCTGGGACACGGCCTGCACGAAGGTCGGGGCATCGACCTGGCCGAGCATGCGCGGCATGGTCGGCAGATCCGGGTATTCCGCGGCGGGCATGAGCTGCATGGTGAAGGTGGACTTGCCGGAGGTGATGGTCAGTGTGGTGCCGTTGGAGGCAAGATACGTTTTCTCGGAAGGTAGGGATTTCGTGATGTCGGCGAGCAGCTTGCCCAGCACGAGGATGGTGCCGGGTTCGTCGACGCCGGCTTCGATGTGATGGCGAGCGGAAATTTCGTAATTGAACGCGGAAAGCTGCAAAACCCCATCCACTGCATCGAGACGGATACCGGCGAGGATTGGGTTGGACGGACGGGCATCGATGACCCTGGTCGTCCATGCCACTGCATCGGCGAGGGCTGCGGAATTGACTTCGACCTTCATAAAAGCCTGCTTTCAATGTGAAGAACTTGTGAATATGGGTGTTTCTTGAGCTGGAATTCATTGTAGCGGTCTGAAGCGGGTTGTTTTCGGGATGGTTCGTCGCGTTATTGTTATTGCGATGAGAATAGGTACACACGTAAGTAATACTCGTAATAAGGCACGGTGGATATGTGGGTAACTTGCGAAAACCGTTCTGCCGACTCACATTGTGGATAAGTGGGTGGATGTGGATAACTCGAAGAGTCATGTGGATAACCAGCCGACTTATCCACAGCCGTTTTGGTCGCTCGAAGTTATCCACAAGCGCTCCGTCGTTGTCCACGACTTATCCACAATGAAACGGGCGGTCATCCACGACTTATTCGCAGGCTTTACCCACATTTGTGAATAACTATGTGGATAACTTTTTTTTAAAATTTCCGGCTCCGCCGGAGTGTTGCGGCTGGGAGAATCGTTCTGAGCGACCGAAAACGGCGTTTTGGGTAAACCACCCCGAAAAACGCGAAAAACCGTCTCTCAGAACGATTCTCAGAGACGGCGCTTGAATTTTCCGCGAATTTAGTTGGAGCCCTGCTTCAGACGGACGGTAAGCTCCATGACGTAGTTGTAGATATCCTGCCGCTGCTGCATCTCGTTGGTGATGCGGTCGCAGGCATGCATGACCGTGGTGTGGTCCTTGCCGCCGAACACCTTGCCGATATCCACCAGGCTCATGCTGGTCATCTCACGGGTGAGATACATGGCGATCTGGCGGGCCAACGCGATGTTCTTCATGCGGGAACGCCCGACGATGTCGTCGAAGGTGAGATGGAAGTACTTCGCCGCCTGGCTGATGATGTCCGTGGGCTTGATCTCCACATCGGTGGTGAAGAAATCCTGCAGCGTCTGCTCGGCCATGGCACGGGTCACCGGCTGGTTGCTCAGCGACGCCACAGCGGTCACTCGCGTCAATGCGCCTTCGAGCTCTCGGATGTTCTCCGTGAACCGTTCAGCGATCAGGTCGAGCACATCGTTGGGGATGTTGCTGTGGTTCATGGAGGCCATCATGCGAAGGATCGCGATGCGGGTCTCAAGATCCGGCGGCTTCACGTCCACGGTCAGACCGGAATCGAATCGCGAGATAAGACGTGCCTCGAACCCCTTGAGGTTCTTCGGCGCCACATCGGACGCGATGACGATGCGCTTGTTCGCCTGGTGCAGGGCGTTGAACGTATGGAAGAACTGTTCGAGGGTCGCTTCCTTGCCGCCAAGGAACTGGATGTCGTCGATAAGCAGCACGTCCACGCTGCGGTACCTGCGGTTGAATTCCGCGATACGACCCTGGCTTTGGGACGGAATCTGCAGCGCCTCGATGAATTCGTTGAGGAATTCCTCGCTGTTGACGTAGCGCACCTTGAGCGTCGGGTCCTTGACCAGCGCGTAGTTGCCGATGGCGTTGAGCAGATGGGTCTTGCCCAGGCCCGATCCGCCGTAGATACACAACGGGTTGAAGTCCTTGCCGGAGCCTTCCGCCACGGCCAGCGCCACGGTGCGGGCGAAGCGGTTCGAGTCGCCGGGGACGAAGGTATCGAAGGTCGCGTTCTTATTGAGATGCGTCTCGGGATCGCGCTGCACCTTGTTGCGGTCGACGCTGAACTGTCCCTCGACATCGCCGCCGACCTGCGGCTGCAGCGCCGAAGGAACGGTCGGCACGGGGCCTGCGGTTCCGAAGGGCTCCTTGCTCAGATCAGCAAGCGAGGGGGAGGGGCCGTTCAACGGTAGTTCGGGCTGTTCCTCCACACGGGCCGTCTGCTTCGGCTTGGCCTGCGGTTCCGGCTCGGGTTCGCTCTTCGTCTCGGGCGCGGTCTGCGGCGGAACGATCTTGAAGGCGGGGAACATGTCCTGGCCGGTGACGATCTTCAGCGCCTCAAGCAGCGACTGCATGAGCTCGTTCTCCAGCGCCTGACGCGTGCTGGCATTATCGACGCACAGCACGATGGTCGTTCCGTACACGGCCTCGGGCGAAACCCCTTCCAGCCAGCCCTTGTCGCGGGGGGAGAGGGATTTCTTATGTCTCAACAGCGTAAGGGCGTCTGACCAAATATTCTTGGCCTGCACTGCTGGGTTCTCGGCGTCCATGGTCATGACACTCCTTTCTCGCCTCTTCCAAGTAGGGACACTCAGACAACTATTGTTACTCGCACCGCATGAGTTATCCACCGCCTAGCGTGTTGCAATTACTGCGTTATGCGCGGCAAATGCGTAATTTGTGGATAACTTTCGCCCGTATTCCCGTGCCGTTGCAACGGTTTACGGCATGTCGTGCGGGTTTGCCGGGCATGGAACATAACCGCTGAGTTGACGTTAGGGCAGGGGTGAGAGTAGTTTTATAGAGCTTGACTCACGTGAGAGCCGCGCGCAAGCGTGGCCGAAGAAACCTAGGAGCTAATTATGAAGAGGACCTTCCAGCCCAACAACCGTCGTCGTCACATGAAGCACGGCTTCCGTCTGCGCATGCGCACCCGTTCCGGCCGCGCCGTGATCAACCGTCGCCGCGCCAAGGGCCGCAAGAACCTGTCTGCCTGATTGTCGCTGCTGACGGCATCGTTACCGTGGAACGGTTGAAGAGCCATAGCGATTTCGTCGCCGTACTGAAACGACGCCGCAAGGTCTCGCGTCATGATTTCATCGTGCATTACGCGATGCGCGATGAGGCCAAGGCGCATGGTGTTGCGACGCCTGGTGCACGACGGATGGGGCTTGCCGTATCCAAATCGGTCGGCAATGCCGTCACACGCAATTCAGTTAAGCGCCGTTTCCGCGTACTGGCTTCGCGTTACGAGCATACGTTGCCTGATGGCATCGATGTGGTGTTGCGTGCGAAGCCGTCCGCAGCCAGCGCTTCCTTCCAGTCACTGGAACATCAGATGGTCACCGGATTCGAAGCGGTGGCCATGAAGATTCAGCAGGACTGATATGAGTATCGCCGGCGATGCGATTGTGCATCTGATTCGCTGGTATCAGCGGCATTGGTCGGCGAAGCGCGCCGCGCCATGCTGCAAGTTCTACCCGAGTTGCTCCAATTATGCGATTCAGGCTGTGCGGCGTTATGGCGCATTCCGTGGGGGATTGCTGGCTGTTCTACGCTTATTGAGATGCCTGCCTTGGAGTTGTGGGGGCATCGATGATGTTCCGCAGCGCTATTCCGTTTTTTATAGATTTCCGTGGTCGAAGGCACACGAGGAGCCTCGACTCACTCCTCTGGTCGTAGACGATAAGGAGAATGGCCTGTAATGGGTAATCAAGATCAATTCCTCCTCGATAGCGGGTTCTGGGGCTGGCTATACAAGCTCCTGACGCCGATCGAGTGGCTCATGACGCAGATCATGGCCGTATTCCACAAGTTCATGGTCATGCTTGGCATGCATCCGATCGGTTTCTCGTGGGTGCTGTCTATTATCTTCCTGGTGCTGGTGGTTCAGGCCTGTGTGTTCCCGCTGTTCTATAAGTCCATCAAGGGTATGCGCAAGATGCAGGCCCAGATGCAGGTGCTGCAGCCCAAGCTGATGCGCATCCAGAACAAGTACAAGGGCAAGAACGACCCGGCCAGCAAAGAGGCCATGCAGCGCGAGACGATGAAGCTGTATCAGGACACCGGCGCGAACCCGATGGGCGGCTGCACCTCCATGCTGCCTATGTTCGTGCAGGGCCCGGTCTTCATGTGCATGTTCTACATGCTGTCCGCCATCCCGTACATCGCACGCGGCAAACGCGCGGCGCTTGGCGCATTCGATGTCGAAACGGCCAAGGAATTCACCTCGACCACGGTGTTCGGCGTGAACGTGGCGGATAACTTCACCACGGCAGCCGCCTCCGGCAAGGTCGTCATCGGCATCTTCGTCGCGCTGATGTGCTTCTGCCTGTGGCTCATGCAGTACAACAGCATGAAGCGCAACATGCCGCAGAACAACGCGCAGAACAAGCAGGCCGAGACGATGCAGAAGATGATGCTCTGGATCTTCCCGATCATGTACATCTTCTCCGGTGTCGCCATGCCGTTCGCTGTGCTGGTGTACTGGCTGACCAACAACGTGTGCAACCTGCTGCGTTCCGTGTGGCAGATCTACGCCTTCCCGACCCCCGGTTCCCCGGCCGCCGAAGCCAAGGAGCACCGCGATCACAAGAGGGAGAACGAGCGCCGCGCCCGTGCCGGCGAGCCCTCGATCGAGGAGGAGGAGCTGCAGAAGGCCAAGGCCGAGGCCGAGCGGAAACTCACCCAGGGCTATCAGCGAGAGCAGCCCCATCGCAAACGCAAAAACAAAAAGAAGAAGTGACGATAAGGTCTGATGTTTCACATGAAACATCAGACCTTATTCTGACTTTGGGCTGTCGTTGAGCAATTCCGGCAGCTGGTTTAGACTGGTACCTATACGCGCCAAAAAGGAGAATACATGGCACAGGATGACGAGAAGACCTTGGATCAGCTCAATGAGGAAGCTGATATCGCCGCCGATTATCTTGAAGGGCTTCTGGATATCGCCGACTACGATGGCGATATCGAGATGGGTGTCCGCAACGGTCGCCCGACGGTGCAGATCGTCGCCGATGACGATACCGACATCAAGCATCTGATCGGACGTGACGGCGAAGTGGTCGACGCCCTGCAGCAGCTGACCAGGCTTGCGGTCCAGCAGAAGACGGGCGAACGTTCCCGCCTGATCGTCGACGTCGACGGTTTCCTGAAGCGCAAGCGCCAGCGTCTGCACGACATCGCCCTGGATGCGATCGACGAGGTCCGGGAGACCGGTGAGCCCGTCGACCTCAAGCCGATGAATTCGTTCGAACGCAAGGTGATCCACGATGTCGTCCGTGAGGAGGGACTGAAGTCGCGTTCCCATGGCGAGGAGCCTCATCGTCATGTGACCATCTACCTGAAGGCCTCCGCGGCCGAAGCCGAGGACGACGACGAGTAAAGACCCATACGCAAGCGGGGAGCCCATAGCGCTATGGGCTCCCCGCTTGCGTATGGGCGTAAACCAAACGACCCAATAAGCAGGCGAGTAAGCGAGTAGGAAAGAGCAGTGCCGATGGCAGATGAACTGAACGGTTCCCCGATCCTCAAGGAAGTACTGGGCGACGCGTTGCCCAAGCTTGAGGTGTTTCACGCGAAGCTGGAGCAGGAAGGCGAGCTAAGAGGCCTGATAGGCCCGAGGGATGTCGACATCATCTGGGAACGTCATATCCTCAATTCCGCGGCCATCGTGCCGTTCATCCGCGAGGCGACGGACGGCATGCGATTCAAGACGGTCGCCGACGTCGGCAGCGGCGGCGGATTCCCTGGCATCGTCGCGGCGGCCTGCCTGCCCGACCATGAGTTCACGCTGATCGAGCCGATGGAGCGTCGTATCGAATGGCTTAAGGAATGCGTGGACGAGATGGAACTGGGGAACGTCTCGATCGTCCGCGCGCGGTCGGAGGAGGTCATTGCGGCGCTTCGCAAGGATCGCGGCATGCACCCATACGCCGTGGTCACGTGCAGGGCCGTGGCGCCCATGACGAAGCTTTCCGGGTGGACCCTGCCGCTGCTCAAGCCGCAGGGGCGTCTGGTGGCGTTGAAGGGGCGTTCCGCGCAGGCGGAGATCGACAAGGCCTCCAAGATGATCGCCAAGTACAAGGGCGTGCGTCCGCGCGTTGTGGAGGCGCCTGTGGGGCCGGGACTGGAGCCCACGCACGTCGTGCTGGTGGATAGGAAGTAGACGTTGAGACAGCGCCTGCGAGGCGAATGATCGGCGGTGCCGGCAGAGCGGTGCCCGTGGCTGCATATGCGGCTGTGGGCACCGCTCTTTTTTGTGTTTGTGTGTTGTCGAAACTGACGGCGGGAGAAACGTCTTCGTCGGTTGTCCGCCATTGGGAGAATTGCGGGATTGAGGGGATTACGACGAGTGCAACGCCGTGGCTGCGAATGCGGCGGTGCATATGCGGACCGATATGGCGATGGACAGGGTGAGCGGGAGCTGATTCGACGCAGCGAATGCGATGGTGTGAAGCGACATGACGGGGAGCGTGGGATTCGGCATGGAATCGGATCGGAACAGGCGATGTCAGCTGCCGTTCGTATAGGAGTTATCCACAAAATCAGGTATCTGAAAAAGTTATCCACAGGTTTTCCCTTAGGTAGCTGATAGGCGTGAAAACGTTGAGCTATCAAGCTTTTCGAGCGGTCTTGACGTGGGTTATGCACAAAATTCACCGGATTTATCCACACTTATCCACAATTTGGCTTCTTTATCCACATTTCTTACGTCCGTGCACGCATATTATGCGCCGATGTGGCGATATGCAGGCGATATATACGAAACGAGGGCCTCGACTTATGCCGCCGAGACCCCCGCCTTATGCTATGGAAACAGAGTACGAATCGTCAGTTCGCCTGCTTGGAAAGATAGGCCTGCGCGTCAAGCGCCGCACGGCATCCCATACCCGCGGCGGAGATAGCCTGACGATACACGCTGTCGACGCAGTCGCCTGCGGCGAAGACACCCGGAGTGCTGGTTCGTGTGCTTGCCCCATCGACGGTGATATATCCGGCCTGATCGCGCTGCACCAGTCCGTCAAGGAAGTCCGTGGACGGCGTATGCCCGATCGCCACGAACACACCGTTCGCCGTGAGCGTGGAGGTCTCCCGGGTCAGCACATTCCTGACGACCAACGACTGCACCCCCTGATCGTCGCCCTGGATCTCCTCCACGACCGAATTCGTCAGCAGGTTGATGCGTTCGTTCGCCTTCGCCCGATCGACCATGATCTTGGAGGCTCGGAACGAATCGCGGCGGTGTATCAACGTCACGGAGGAACCGAAGCGCGACAGGAACTCGGCCTCCTCGAAGGCGCTGTCTCCTCCGCCGACCACCACGATCGGCTTGCCCCGGAAGAAGAATCCGTCGCAGGTCGCGCAATACGAGACGCCGCGGCCGGAGAATTCGGCTTCGCCGGGGATGCCGAGCTTCCTGTACTGGGAGCCGGTGGCGATGATGACGGCCCGAGCCTGGAAGGTCTCGCTCTGGTTGGTGGTGACGGTCTTATGGTCGCCGTGATCCTCCACGGAGGCGACGTCGTCCTGCAGGAAGGCCGCTCCGAAGCGTTCCGCCTGGCGCTTCATGGCATCCATGAGATCGGGGCCGAGAATGCCGTCGGGGAAGCCGGGGAAGTTCTCCACCTCGGTGGTGTTGATCAGCTGCCCGCCAGGCGTCAGCGCGCCGGCGATGACCAAGGGGGAGTGGCCCGCGCGGCCGAGGTATATGGCCGCGGTATATCCCGCGGGTCCGGATCCGATGATGATTACGTCTTGTTCGCGATGTTCTTGTGCCATGGTTCAACGATACGTTGCGGGTCGTGCAGCCGTGCCGAATATCGCGTCTGGCCGGGCGAATTCGTTATAGGAAGTCGTGATAGGCGGTCACTAGCCGTATCGATAGGCGGCGTCCTGGCATGTTTCATGTGAAACGTTCTACGCTTTCCGGCTTCGATCGGCGATGAAAAGGGTTCGGTCGGCAGCCTGTGCCGGTGATGCAGGCGACGTGGGGCGAACGGGAATCGATCTGGCATAGGGGTGATCGACGGCCATGTGTGTTTCATGTGAAACATCGCATGCGCAGGCGGTGGCGTATGCACCGGAGCGGTGGGGTATAGATGTGGAAATCCGGCGGGCGCCGACCGTAATGAGGATAACTTATCCACAGTTTTCCACATTGCCATAAAAACGCGGAAAGCGTTCGGGCAGAGGGGATGGCCGCAGATGACAATATTGGGTTATCCACAGAAAAACGTGATTTATCCACAGTTGCCCACATTGTTATCCACAAAGCGGGAAATAGGTTTTCTCTGTCCATACAAAAGGCAAAACTGGATACAGATTAGTACACCAAGGAGTTAGTTGTTCATGGCAGATCAGGACATGCCGATTGAGTCCGCCGAAGATACCATCAATCGTATTTTCTCATCGGGTGATTCGACGATGGGGGCGGAAATCACGCACGAATTCAATCGCTATTCCCGTTTGCAGGAAGCGAAGTTTCCCAAGCCCGCACGTACGCGTCTGATCGCGGTCGCCAATCAGAAGGGCGGAGTGGGGAAGACCACCTCGACCGTCAATCTTGCCGCCGCTCTCGCGAAGAACGGTGCGCGGGTATTGGTCATCGACATGGATCCGCAGGGAAACTGCTCGACTGCCCTTGGCGTTAGGCACGAGTCCGGTGAGCCTTCCGTATATGACGTTCTTGAAGGACGTATGACCATCGCGGAAGTCAAAAGGCAGTGCCCCGATTTCCCCAGCCTGGACGTCGTGCCGGCATCCATCGATCTGAGCGGTGCCGAGCTTGAAGTCGCGCAGTTCGAGAACCGCAACAATCTGCTCAACGAAGCGGTGCAGCAGTTCCTGCGCGAAAGCAACGAGCATTTCGACTACGTGTTCATCGACTGCCCGCCGAGCCTGGGGCTGCTGGTGATCAACGCCATGTGCGCGGTGCGCGAGATGCTCATTCCGATCCAGGCCGAATACTACGCGCTTGAAGGTCTTGGTCAGCTCATCAACACCATCGGTCTGGTCCAGGAACACTTCAACCCGATCCTCACCGTTTCGACCATGATGGTCACCATGTTCGATAAGCGCACGCTGCTGAGCCGCGAAGTATACAACGAGGTGAAGAGCCACTACCCGTCGATCGTGCTGGATACCACCATTCCCCGAACGGTGAAGATCTCCGAGGCGCCGAGCTTCAACAAGAGCGTCATCTCCTACGATCCGCGAGGCATGGGTGCCATTGCATACGGTGAGGCGGCGCTGGAAATCGCCCGCCGTTCCCCGGTGGTGCTGGACACGATCGCATCTCGAATGAAGGAGGCCTGATATGGCATCGAAATCCCGTCTCGGGAAGGGCCTCGGCGCTTTGTTCCCCGCATTGCCCGGCGAAGGGTCCCATGAACAGCATGCTGTTTCACGTGAAACCGAACGTGATGATATGAAACAGTCCCTGGCTGCGGAGCGTGAACGGAAGGTCGTGCTTGGCGAGCCGCGCAGCGCCATCGTGCGGACCGCGAAGCCGGCGGAGCCGAAGACCACGCCCCAGTCCACGAAGCCGACCGGCGTTGTGGAGGAGGACGCGCCTGTTCATATCCCGTCCATCCAGCATGCCGTGTCCCCGCACAGCACCACGTCGAAGGGGCGCGTCGCCATGCCCGGCATCGAAGACATCGCGCATCCCAGCGACATGTTCTTCGACGACACCGTCTCGCTGCAGCCCAAGCGCCGCGGCAAAGGCGGCGTGGAGAAAACCGAAGCGCAGGCGGATGCCAAGCAGCAGGATGAGAAATCCAATCAGGCCAAGCTGAAGCCGGTCGAAGGCGGGTATCTTGCCGAACTGAATCTTGATGAGATCGGCCCGAACGCGCACCAGCCGCGTTCCATCTTCGACGAGAACGAGCTGAACGAGCTTGCCGCCTCCATTAAGGAAGTCGGTATCCTCCAGCCCATCGTGGTACGGAAGCGCCCCGCCGAGCAGATCGTCGAGGCACGCAAGGCGCAGGCCGGCACGACGCCGGCGAACCGTTTCGACGGGCGCATGGACAGCCCCTACGAGCTGATCATGGGCGAACGTCGTTGGCGTGCATCGCAGCTTGCCGGGCTGGAAACCATTCCCGCCATCGTCAAGACCACCGCCGACAACGACATGCTGCGCGACGCGTTGCTGGAGAATCTGCATCGCGTGGCGTTGAACCCGCTGGAAGAGGCCGCCGCATACCAGCAGATGGTCGACGAATTCGGCCTGACCCAGGCACAGCTGTCCAAGTCGGTGTCGAAGTCCCGCCCGCAGATCGCCAACACCCTGCGCCTGCTGAATCTGCCCGCCAGCGTGCAGAAGAAAGTCGCGGCCGGCATTCTCTCCGCGGGCCATGCGCGTGCGCTGCTCGGTCTGAGCGAAGCGGAGGAGATGGACAAGCTCGCCAACCGCATCATCGCCGAAGGTCTTTCCGTGCGCAGTACCGAGGAAATCGTCGCCATGGCGAACCTGAACTCCACCAAGCCGAAGAAGCCGCGTGCACGCAGGGGAGATCCCTGGGCGAATTCTCCTATCAAGTCCAACCTTGAGCATCGCTTTGAAACCAAGGTTTCCATCAAGGGAACACCGAAGCATGGGCACATCGAGATCGTGTTTTCCTCGCCGGAAGACATGGATCGCATCCTCAGCCTGCTGATGCCCGATCAGAAGACCGAGCAGAAGGCTGAACAGAAAAGCGAGCAGAAGAACGAAGAGCAGAGCAAGGAACGCGACAAGGCCTGACGCCCGGCTCGGCGACCGAATCGTCCGCTTCCGTTCGCTGCACTGTTTGCCGTGAAACGTATTCAACGGCGTGATCCCTCCGACAATACGGAGGGGTCACGCCGTTTTTTCTTGCTGTTGTTCTTTTCTGCTCAGCGTAGCGGTATGGCTGCGGAGCCCCTGCCGATGCGACTACTGGTCGCCCTTGTCCGACGCGGGGAGAACGATGCCCTGTTCCCCGTGGGCCAGTCGGCCGTCGTTCATGAGCATACGTATCACGGCCCGGATTCTCGTGCCGCTTTGGTCGGCCAACGAACCATACCCCTCGATGCGATCCAGTCCGCTTCCCACGATCGACACGCTGTGTGACCCATGAAGCGCGTTGACGATTTTGACGATGCTGTACCCGGTGCCTTGCTCACGGTGCACAGCCTGGATGAAATGCAGCACGGACTGGACGAGATCGGCATCGATGGCTTGTTCCTCATCGGTATGTTCCACATGTTCCACGTGAAACGATGCCGTGCGTCCGAACACCGCAGGAGTGTTCCGTGCGCTTGCGGTACCGGCGAACACGCTGGTGCCCGTGCAACAGTCGCAGGCACCGCAGTGCCGTTCCGCCGGTTCCTCGCCGAAATAACGCAGCATGTGCGCTCTCAGGCACTTTCGTGTAGCGCAGTAGTCCTCCATGGCCTGGCATCGTTCCAGCGCCGCAGCCTTGGCCAATCTGCGCTCTTGGTCTTTCAACGCCGAACCCGCCGACTCCTCGATGCGCTGTTCGAGCAGATCGAACTCGTAACGTCCCCAGATCAGCGTGCAGCTGGCCGGCTTGCCGTCACGTCCCGCACGTCCGGCCTCTTGGTAGTACTCCTCAAGACTGCCGGGCATGCCGTCGTTGATGACCCAGCGCACGTCGGGCTTGTCGACACCCATGCCGAACGCCGTGGTGGCGACGATGACGTTGATGGTTCCACCAAGGAACGCGTCCTGTACATGGGCCTTGCGTTCCTCGTCCATTCTGGCGTGGAAGTATTCGGCCTGTACCCCTGCCGTGCGCAGCTCTTCCGTCAGTTCCTCGGTTCGCGCGCGTGAAGTGCAATAGACGATGCCGCTTTCGGTGCGATGGGCCTTGGCATATTGTGTGATTCGTGCGGTGCGATCTTGTTTGGAATGTGCTTCGTATCGCCCGAAATATAGGTTAGGACGATCGAAACTGGAAATAACCTGTAGGGGATCCTGTAGTTGCAGGTTGCGGATGATGCCGTCCCGTACGGCCGGCGTGGCGGTGGCGGTGCATGCGGCTATGACCGGCCGCTCTGGCAGCCGTTCGATGAACGCGGCGATGCCGAGATAGTCCGGGCGGAAATCCTGTCCCCACTGGAATACGCAATGCGCCTCATCCACGGCGAGCAGGCGGATTCTGAGCGATTGTGCGAACCGGGTGAACTCCGGTGAGGGGAGACGCTCCGGAGCGACGTACAGCAGGCGTATACGCCCTTCACGGGCCGCCTGGTAGATGATGCTGCGGTCGGATGCGGTGGTTTCGGAATCGATGAACGCGGCGGGGATGCCGTGTGCCGCCAGATGGGCCACCTGGTCACGCATCAGCGCGCGGAGCGGTGTGATGACGAGGGCCAGGGCCGGTGCGCCGTCCTTGCTCGGCGCGCAGGCCGGGATCTGGTAGCAGATCGATTTGCCCGCGCCTGTCGGCATAACAGCCAGCACGTCGCGATGGCGCAGAATCGCGGTGATGACGTCCAGTTGCCTGCCGCGGAACGAATCGTAGCCGTAGAAGCGCTGCAAGGTACGTAATGCCCATCCTGTGATGTCTGCCATACGCATGTGTCTACCGCAGACGGTGGTCAGCAGCAGGAAAACAGAGCACACGACACGCCCGGAGGCATTGTGGATAACTCGAAACAGGTTGTGCACAGCATGCTCAAAACCGGTGGATAAGTTATCCACAATCAGTGGATAACCCAAGTATTGCAAGGGAAGCGGTATTGTGGATAACTACACTGGTAGGGAGGACCTACATGGCGAAATACCTCCAAAAGTGCCAGTTGTGATAGCTACTTTTAAAAAAGTATGTCAGAAAATAGTACTATAAAACGTTGATTTTCCAACTACTTAAGCGTTTCAGTAGGGCTTAATATAACGTCATCATGAAGACGAGATACATTGTGGATAACTCGCTCCCGACAATCCACCGAGTTCCGGTAGATGCTCTCAATGCTGCATAAACGTCGAATATTCGATGCTTTCCCGGTGCATTCTCAAGGCACATAGTCGCCGGCACGGCCGAAACATGCCCGATCGCACCGTCATCGCGTCCTCAATGCCGCATTGCCGATGCCTGTGGCTGTCTGTCCTCTTCATCGATGCGTCGGCCGTACGGAAAGGCGTGCATAAGGCGTGCCGCATGGGTATGAGAACCGTTTCCTGCGCTTATTTGAAGTCTGCTGCAGCCATATCCGGCGCTCATACAGGCCAAAACGCGGGGGATAATCGAGAACATGGGGCAAAAGGGAGGAAACAGAAGAACAGGGGAGAACAAGCTGGTCTGAACTGCACAAAGGCACTGAATACGTCCTATATGCCACTAATACCCCTGTATACGGCTATGGTTTGCGTCCTACGGGGCGCAGAAAGGCATCGTAACCATAGGAGAACCCATATTCCGGCCGTAGACAGAGGAAAACACCGATACGGCACGCTGGAAGCATCGGAACAGACCATTGTTCCGCCATCGACCGCCATCGCTATCAATAACCGTCGGCTCGTCGACCATCGCCGACCACAGAACCATCAGCCGCCAGCCGCCGATACGACAAGCGGGGTCGGGAACGATTACGCTCCCGACCCCGCTCATACAGGACATCTATAGGCCATAGGCCCCTAATCGAACCTACTTGGTGAACAGATCCGTCACTTCGATGTAGTCGTATTCGCCCTCATCGCTGGCGTTATCGGCACCATTCGTCTTGTCCGACGACGTATCACCCTTATCGTCGCTGCCTTCGTCGCCGAACGGCACATTGTCGATGTTGCTGTCGGACCATTCGTTCTGCTTGGAACTCGGATCGTCCGAGTTGCTGTTGGCATGCATGCAGGCCAACGCGATGCCAAGCGCCAACAGCACGACCACGGCTGCCACGGCCACCACCACGGTTGCGGTCGTGTATTTGCCGAACAGACGGGTGTCCGCAAGATCGTCGTCCTCGCTGCCCGTCTCAACGGGCTTGGCCTGCGGTGCGAAGCTCGGCGGCTGCTGCATGGGGGTGTCCGCTGCCTGATGCGTGGCAGGGTACGAGGCTGGATACGAGGGGGCCGGCGGTACGACCGGGGGCTGGGATTCCGACGTGCCGCTCTTGGCCGGCATATCGCTGAGCCGGATTGCCTGGGTCGGGGAATCGGCGTCCTCGAACACGGGGATCTGGGTCGTCATATCGAACTTGCCGACGCCGGAAGCGACCTCGGCATCGGCCTGGAAGGAGAAATCCTCGAACAGGTCGGCGTCGCTGTATTCCTTGGCATTGGTGTGCTTGGACGGGCGGTTCAGGCGCTCCTTGAACGCCTCCTCGCCCTCCTGGCCCTTGTGCCATACTGCGGAAATCGTGTTCTCGGTGGACGTGGCGAGCTTGGAGAGGCTCTCCTGGCCCTTACGCCGCAGTTCGGATTCGTTGCTGGGCGTGGAGCTCGCAGTGCGCGGCTGGGGCATATGCTCGATGGTCAGTTCGCGCAGTTTTTCCGTGGTGATGATGGCGGAGGGGAGATCCGCAAGCGTCTCCTTGTCGATGGGGACGACTTCGGCGGTGACGATGGAACCCTCGCCGGCGGCGCTCGGCAGGGCGATATCCTGCGTCGGCAGTTGGGCCAGCGGGATCCAATCGCCCAGCAATGCGGTCAGCTCGCTGAGCGAGACCATCGGGATCGTATGGTTCGTGCCGTCGTCCATCGTCAGGCCGCGCATGATGATCATACGGAACTCGCTGGGCACGGAATCGTCCAGCTTGCGAAGATCGAAGGTCATATCCTTCGACGACGGCGTCCTGGTGAGCAGGGAATACAGAAGGGCGGCCAATTGGCGGATGACGAGCTGATCGCCCTGCATATGGTCCTCGGCCTGCGTGGGCTCCTCCAGCATGGAGGCGATGGCGGTGTCCGCGATTTCCAGGCCGTTGGTGGAGATGCGGAGCGTGGCGGTCGACAGGCGGGGCGTGTGCAGGTTGCCGGCCAAGGCCGCGGCGCTGCCGATGATGGAACGGATCGCCTCGTAGCCCAGTATGCTGCCGGACTGCCCCTGAAGATAGTCGGTAAGAGACAGGCCGGATTCGATGTCGGTGATCAGCACGGCCGCGTTGCCGGCCTTGCGGAACTGCACGACATGGGTGAAGCCCTTGGTGCGGCCCAGTGTGGATGCCGCCGCGGCAACATGCTCAAGATATTGCGTGGCGGTGAGGATGAACACCTGGCAATCGCGTGCCATCACGCGATCGTTGGCTTTCCAAGCCTGGATGCCAGGTTCGTCGCGCAACAGTGCAATCAGTGTATAGCGATTGAACAGGGTGTCTCCCAGCTGAGGCTTGGTCATGTTCTCGACTCCGATTTGCGTAGATGAAGGCAACGCCGAATGCGTTGACGCTGGTGTCATTCTAGCTGTGGGACTGGTCGAAATCACGGCTGGCTCAACAGTTGTTTGTGATGTTTTGGTGGGGGATGCGTCGGCGGCCGGCATGTTCGCTTCCCGAGGCGCTTCGGAACCGGATTCGGGGGCATCGTTCCGCGGCTCCTGACGTACATTGCCGAACGAGGGGGCGTTCGGCACGGGGGCTTCGCCGGTGATCTCGGAAGGCGCGTCGATGACTTCGGGCGCACCGCCCGCCGCGCTTGCGGAATCGGATTCAGCGGCGGCCGGCAGCAGATGGAAGCGACGTGCCACGGAGGCGAGGATGCTTGTGAATTCACGGCATCGCAGGATGATGAGCATGCCGGCGTACACGATCGCCATGATCACTGCTAGGATCGCGCAGCATGCGATCGCCTGGAACCAGTTCAATCCCATGACGCGGTTGCCGCGCATATCCGCACGCAGTAGGGCGAACACGGGATCGGTGAACAGTTTGCCGATCGCGATGGTCACGATCATGGCGATCAGCGCCTTGCCATAGGTCACGGCGATGCGCTTGCCGTCGATGCTTCCGCCGAGCCTGCGGCGCAGCATGACCACCAGCATCGGGAAGCTCAGCGCGTAGCCGACGGTGATGGACAGGCCGACGCAGATGGTCCAGTCCTTCGGCGGCAGCAGTGTCATGCAGGTGACCGAAAACGCGATCTGGATGATGTTCATGGCCAGCTGGAACAGGAACGGGTGCTTGCCGTCCTCGAATGCGAAGAACGTGCGCTGGATGAGCAGATAGGCGCTGGTCAGCGGCAGGCCCAGCACGAGCGCCATCATGGGGCCGGCGATCAGCTGCGCCTCCTGAAGCCCCACGCTCGGCAGCAGCGCGATGATGATCGGCACCGGCATGACCAGATAGGCAGCGGTGAAGAACATCATCAGAATGCCGACGTTACGCAACGCCTGGCTCAGATCGCCACGCGCCTCGTCCAGGTTGTTGTCCGCGACCGCGCGCGAGATCTTCGGGAAGATCGCGGTTCCGATCGACACCGCGATCAGCGAGTACGGAAGGATGTACAGCGTGAAGGCGTTCTGGTACGAGCCGTTGCCGGCGATGCCGTACAGGTCGTGGCCGGCGAACGGGGCGCCGTTGGTGATGCGGGCGTTGACGATATTGGCCACTTCCTGAACGCCCATGACGCCAAGGCTCCATGCCGCCACAGGGCCCATGGAACGCAGGCCGATGCCGCGGATGCCCCATTTCGGCCTGTACCTGAACCCCAGGCGGATCAGCGGGACGAACAGCACCAGCGCCTGGAACGCCACGCCGAGCGTCCATGTGCCTGCGGACAGCATGACCTTCTCCGTGGTCCAGAACGACATGGGCTCGTGGCTTGCACGGCCGAACAGGCAGAGGAACACGACGAAGCCGGCGCAGCTGATGATGTTGGCGCCGACCGAGCTCCACGCATACGTGGCGAAATCGTCCTTCGCGGCGAGCAACTGCCCGAGAAGGGTGTACAGGCCATAGAAGAAGATCTGCGGCATGCACCACAGGGTGAAGGAGTTCACCAAGGCGCGCTGAGCGGGACCCCAGCTGGAATTCAGATACAGCATGGTGAGCAGCGGCGTGGCCGCCATCATCAGCAGCGTCATGGCCAGCAGCAGCGTGATGGCCACGGTGATGAGCTTGTTCAATCGCTCATGCGCATCGGCCATCTTCAGCGTGCGTACGATCTGCGGGACCAGCACGGCGTTGAAGATGCCGCCGGAAATGACGGTGAACAGCACCTGGGGAATCATGGCGCCGGTCTGGTATGCGTTCGCCGCGATGCCGGTGGTGCCGAGGCAGGCGGCGAGCAGGATGGTGCGGACCTGGCCGGTGATACGCGAGGCCAGCGTTCCGGACGCCATGATCAGGGAATTACGGCCGACACTGGAACTCATTCGTCAGGATCCTTTTTTCGATGGAATTGGCGCCAGAGCCCAAGCAATCCAAGGACCACTGCCGCGGCGATGATGATGAAACCGGTCATATCGCTGATCTTCAATATGCAGGAGATGGCGGTCTGCTGCGCCTGCCCGAACTGCACCCCAGCGCGGTCCTCCAACGTGATGGAGGTCATCGCCGAGCCCGATGTGGCGGCCCTCAGGCGGAACGTCGCCTGGGCCTCGCCATGCGCCGGCACGGTGATGGTGGTCCGTCGGGAGGTGGCGATCTCCGACGAATCGGTGATCGAGGAGATGGTGACCTCGGCCGGGAACGGCGTGCCGTTGCTGACCGTCACCGGCATGGTCGCCGTTTCCGAAACCATGGTGATGGCCTCGGACGGGGTGAGCGCGATGCTGTTGAGCAGGGCGCCGGAAAGCCGCTGCGCGCCGGAGACCATGGCATTGGGCAGTGCCGCATTGGAATCGTCGGCGGTGAACGCCCGCAACGCCATGGCGCTTTGGGCGGTAAGCATGCGGTTGATCCACGCTTCCTGGTCTTCGGCTGCGTCATCGCCGTGCTGGTCGCGGGATGTGGAGGGCTTCATGATGCTGTTGCGGAACTGGACGATGCTGTTGCGGCTTGCCGTAAGCGCCGCGATGGCGGAATCCGTTGCCGCGGCGTCGTCCTTGCCGATGCCGCTTTCGCTCGGGATGTCGCTCTGCGCGGTCTCGTCGGACGCTTGCGGGCTTGCCTGACGGAGCGTCGTCAGATCGGTGGCCTGCAGCCAGGGGGACGATTCGACCGCGCTCATGAAGGAATCCAGGGTCGAGGAGCTGGCGCCGAATCCGAAATTGACCAGCAGATCGCGCTGCGTATACGGTTGCTCCATCTGGTAGAACGCGCTTTGCGCGACGAATCGCGCCAAACGCCCTGCCTCGCTGCGCTCCGCATGCGCCTTGCGGCTGGTGGCGGTGCCCTGCGCAAGCTTACTCAGCTCGCGCTGTTCGACCAATACGGTGACGTCTCCGGCGTCCGTGGAGACCACATTGGTGCCGGTGCGCACGGTGTCGCTGCTGGAGGCCTCGAAATCGGCGGTGGAGATCACCGTGTCGTACCCGTGACGGCGGGCCTCGGTGAGCGCCTGCAGCGTCCAATGACCCTTGCCCTGCCACGCCACGGTGGCGATGTCGGCGGTATTGCTGCCGATCGCGCTTCTGTACTGCGATACGGCTGCCGCCGTGTTCCACATGCTGCTCTCCACGCCGGCGCCGGTATAGCGCTGCGCGTTGCTTTCCGCCGCGTACGCGGTGATGTCGAAGGCCGCGGGCTGCATCAGCGCCGACACCTTCGGCGGCAGGTTCAACGCGTCGAGATACGTGGGATCGGCGACGACCTGCAGCATGGCGTGCCTGGACAGCACGTTGTTGAGCGCACGGTCGAAGCGCGCATGGTCGCCCTCGAGACTCACGGCCGACGAACCGTCCGTTCCGGCGGCATCCGCACCCTTGGCGCTCGCGGTCCCGTCCGCCGTCTTGCCATTGCCGGAATCCGATTCGACCGGATCCCTCACCATCGAGGCCAGCGTATCGTTCGACACCTGCCAGTGGCCGCTCGACAGCGGCGCCACCATCGTGATCTGCATGGCCGGCGTCTGCGCCGCGGCCAGACCGGCCGAGGAACGCGTCAGGAAGCTGCGCAGCGCCTCGTCCTCGCCGTCATGCGTGTAGACCGCCAGCAACGGCTTGGGGCCCCATGCCACGATGCTTTTCAGCGCTTCGTTATCGGCCTTGGCGTCGATGGTCGCCGTCGTGCTCTGGCCGGGGGCCAAGGCGGGCACCGCAACGGAACCAAGCTCGTTCGGCGCGGGGATCATGTTCTGCGCCTGCGCCCACTCCTGCATATCGGTACGCGAGGTGAACGTGTACTCGGAATTGATGTTCAGCGACAGCTGCCCTGCCTGCCACTGCTGGTCGTCGGTATTGGTGATCGTGACCTTGAAATGGTAGCCGGACGTATCCGTGACGACCGATGTCGCCTCGTCCAGCGACAGCACCTGCCTGTGCTGCGTGCCCGATTGCGTTGTGATCTGCGATTGCGCCGCCATGGCCTGCGCCGGCATGCAAGCCAGCCCACAGGTGATGGACAGCACCGCGCTGAGTATACCGATGATGCTGCGGCGCAGCATATGGGGGGCGTTTTGGCTCACGCTTCCGCCTGCCTGTTCATTTTTTTGGCATAAAGCCACACGATTTTACGTTCATTAGGATAACTGAGCACGTCGTCCAGATCCTTGAAATCCACCCAGATGGCGTCCTCCGCCTCATGGTCGGGATCGCCTTCCACCGTAAGGCTGCCGCCTATCTGACGCAGCGCGAAGTGATGCACCAGCTTGTGCACGCGCTGCGAGGTGCCGGTGAACCAGTAGTCGATGGTCGCGATGGAATCGATGATCTCGCCCAGGATGCCGGTCTCCTCGTGCACTTCGCGCACGGCCGTCTGCTCGGGCGTCTCGCCCTTTTCGATATGACCCTTCGGCAGGCACCATTCCAGATGCCCGCTGCGCGAATGACGTGCGATGATCGCCACGCGACCCTTGTCGTCGAACACCAGGCCGCCTGCCGAATACTCGCGCACGACCGGCAGTTCCTGCGCGTCGAGCGAGGCGAATGTCGTCGGACCGTCCGTGGTGCGCTTCTGCGGCATCATGGCCGGCGTGGGACCGCCGCTCACATGTGCGGCGGCCACCGTGGCGATGGCGGTGAACGCGAAATCACCGCTGCGACCGTTGGCGGGAGCGGACTGCGACGTCCACAGCGGGCGCTCCTCGCCGGGGTGGTTTTGGGTATGGTTATCCGCGTCATCGTCGGCATGCCGAAGCATGCGGGCCAGGTCCGCGGGAGTAATCATGCTTCCTACCTTACTCAAACCCGTGTGGATATAGGGTAACGGTTATGCTTGTTGGCAGTAAAAAAGACATGATGGGAAAGGTTCCGCGTGAATTTCGAAGTATGGCCGGAGGCCATGGAACTGGGAGAAATGTTCGCCGCCGAAGGCTTTGAACTGGCCTTGGTGGGCGGGCCTGTACGCGATCTGCTGCTGCATCGCCGCAGCCACGACCTTGATTTCTGCACGTCGGCACGCCCCGAGCAGTTCGAGCCGATTCTGCGGCGGTTCGGCCATGACGGCTTCTGGGACATGGGCCGCAAGTTCGGCACGCTGGGGGCCATGCGCCGCCGCCCGGACGGCACCGAAGTGCAGGTCGAGGTGACCACGTACCGCACCGACGCGTACAACCCCGATTCCCGCAAGCCCGAAGTGGCATACGGCGATACGCTCGAAGGCGATCTGTCCCGCCGCGACTTCACGGTGAACGCCATGGCGTTGCGCGTGCCGGAACTGGAATTCGTCGACCCGTTCGGCGGCGCCAGCGACCTGGCCAAGGGCATTCTGCGCACGCCGGTCGACCCGCGGCAGTCGTTCGACGACGACCCGCTGCGCATGATGCGTGCGGTGCGTTTCGTGGCGCAGCTGGGCTTCAGCATCGAGCCGGAAACCGCCGAGGCGATGTACGACATGACCGATCGCATACGCATCGTCTCCGCCGAGCGTGTGCGCGACGAACTGGTCAAGATGCTGCTGTCCGACAGGCCGCGCGCCGGCATCGAGGCCCTGGTCGAATCCGGGCTTGCGGACATCGTGTTCCCGGAGATCCCCGCGCTCGAACTGCAGATCGACGAGCATCACCGTCACAAGGACGTGTTCGAGCACACCATGATCGTGCTCGACCGTGCGGTGGCGCTGGAAACCGACGACGACGGCCCGGTGCCGCGCCCCGACCTGACGCTTCGTCTCGCCGCGCTGATGCACGACATCGGCAAGCCGAAGACCCGCCGCTTCGAGGCGGGCGGCAAGGTGAGCTTCCACCACCATGATGTGGTGGGCGCGAAGCTGACCCGCAAGCGCCTGCGCGCGCTGCATTTCGACCACCACATGGTCGAGGACGTCAGCGAGCTCGTGAACCTGCACCTGCGCTTCCACGGCTACGTGGACGAGCCGTGGACGGACTCCGCGGTCCGCCGCTACGTGAAGGACGCGGGCCACCTGTATGAGCGTCTGAACCGCCTTACGCGCGCCGACGCCACCACGCAGAACCGCCGCAAGGCCATGGTGTTCGCCAGTGCCATGGACGAGATGGAGGAGCGTGTGCGCGAGCTGAAGAAGAAGGAGGACTTCGACGCGATCCGCCCCGACCTCAACGGCAACGAGATCATGGATCTGCTGGGGCTCGAACCCGGTCCGGTGATCGGCAAGGCATACAAGCACATGCTGGACTACCGCCTTGATAACGGGCCGGTGGAGCATGACGTGGCCGTGGCCGAGCTGCGGCGCTGGTACGCCGAACAGCAGGGCGAGCAGAGGCAGAAGGCCGACTGAGACCGGTCATAAAGGGCCATAAACGACCAGCGAAAACGACGAAGGGCCGCTCCCGAATTACGGGAGCGGCCCTTCCTGGCGCTTGCGGACTGAATCGCAGGTTCAGCCGGCCAAGCGACTCCGATCAGTTGACGGCGGTATGCTCGGACGCCTTCGGTAGCCCGGCCTTCTTCAGCTCGTCGACCGTCTTGCAGCCCTTGAAGTCCTTGATGGTATCGCCCTGCTTCTTGACTTCCTTCTCCTTGTTCAGGTCGTTGAACGTGGCACCGATCACCACGTCGACCAGGCGATCCTGACGGTTGTCCATCACCATGACGGCATCCTTGAAATACGCGTTGAGCGTATAGGCCGGATTGATGGCGTTCACGCCGAAATAGATCGTGGTGCGGGTGACGTTCGAACTGGGGTAGTTGTCGATCGTCACCACATTGAACTGACGATCCTGCAACGCCTCGCCCACGGCCTTGGCCAGACCGGCGAACTCGGTGCCGTTGCGCACGCGCACGGGCACGGTGTTGTTATCCGCCCACTTCATCGCGGTGCCGTCCTGGTTCTTGGCGGCGCAGGGCACGGCCTGGCCGTAATTCGGCTGGACAACGCTTTTCGAATGCGGTTCCACATCGATGACCTTGAAGGAAATCAGGCAGGAAACAACCAGCGCGACCACGAGGATCACGGCTATAACGGTGAATACCGTCTTCTGACGGCGACGAATATACGCTTTGCGGGCTGCACGTTCGTCATACGGCTCAGTCATTGCGTTTTTCCCTTCGCTTCGAAATGCTGTTTCACTGTATCGCGTCACCGTGACGCGTGACGGACGGCACGGCCGGGGCGCTCGCCGCGATGATGCGGTCGACGCAGGAGTCTTGTTTCCACGCCTCGATGACGGCCTGCCGGATGGCCGGGGTGGGGGTGAACACGACGACGGACGGGCCCGAACCGGAGACGAAGGCATGGGATGCGCCGGCCTTCAGCGCGGCGTCGATGGCCTGACCGCTGCGGGGGTGAAGACTGACGGCGGCCTTCTGCAGGTGATTGGCGTCGCCTTCGCCCGCCCCGATCTGGTCGAACGCCGCATAGACCTCCGGCGTGCTCAGCTGGGACTGATAGGCGCCCACCACCAGCGAGCCCGCATAGCCCTGCGCGCGAAGATCCGCGGCCGTGGGCGAATCGGGCGCGAAGCATTCGATGCGCTCGCCGTAGCCGGTCCCGCGCGCGTACCCGCCGGTGACGCAGAACGGCATGTCGGCGCCCAGCGTCGCGGCCACGTCGCGCAGCCGTTCCGCAGGCCAGTGCAGACCCCACAGCTCGTTCAGTCCGAGGATCGTGGCGGCGGCGTCGGCCGATCCGCCGGCAAGCCCGCCGCCCACCGGAATGCGCTTGGTGATGGACAGTCCCACGTTCGGTTCGCGGTTCGCGGCCTTGGCCATGGCGAACAGGGCAAGTACGGCGTGGTTGCGGCGCATATCCGCCTGTGAGGAGGCCAGATCGCCCAGGTGCGCGCCGTCAAGTTCCAGCGAGAACCCCGCATCCGCGGGCTTTTCGGTGACAGTGACGGTATCCGTCAGGCTGATGGCGCAATAGATGGTGTCCAGCTCGTGGCGGCCCGCCCATTCCTCGCGCGGTTTGCCCACGGCAAGGGTGAGATTCGTTTTCGCCGGGCATTCGACGACGACGCTGCGAGGGAATTCGCTCATGAGCGGTTCTCCTTGTTTGCCGCGTTCTCCGGGGTTTCCGTGCCTTCCGCGTTTTCCGCGCCTTCCATGGCCGCGGCCAAAGCCGTGAACTCGTCGATGGTCAGCGTCTCGCCGCGCCTGGTCGGGTCGATGCCGGCCTTGGCGAACGCCTCGGCGGGAACGATTTTCTTCAGGGCCGCGTGCAGGGTCTTGCGGCGCTGGCCGAACGCGGCATCGATCAGCGAGAAGGTACGTGCGCGCAGCTCCTGCGGGCGCGGCGTATCGAAACGCTGGAAATGCACCAGCGCCGAATCGACGTTCGGGGCAGGCCAGAACACGTTGCGGCCGATCGTGCCCACGCGCTTCGCCTCGCCATACCAAGCGAGCTTCACGCTGGGGGTGCCGTAGATCTTGTTGCCGGGTGCCGCGGCCAGACGGTCGGCGACCTCCTTCTGCACCATGACTAGGAAGGAATCGAGATTATCAAAGCGCTCCAGCAGCGTCAGTAGGATCGGCGTGGCCACGTTGTACGGCAGGTTCGCCACGAGCGTGAACGGCTTGCCGTCCGCGAATTCCGGCAGCGTATCGGGGCTCACGGTAAGCGCGTCGCGGTTGACGATGGTCAGGCGGCCGGAGGCATCCGGCATGAATTCGGCCACGGTCTGCGGCAGTCGTTCGGCCAGCGGCGGGTCGATTTCCACCGCCGTCATGGTCGCGCCCGTCTCCAGGATCGCCAGCGTCAGCGAGCCGAGACCCGGGCCCACCTCAAGTACGTGCGTGGAGGCGTCGACGTGCGCCTCGCGCACGATACGGCGCACGGTGCCCGGATCGATGACGAAGTTCTGCCCGAACTTCTTGGTGGGGCTCACGCCGGCCTCGTCGGCGATGCGGCGGATGTCGGCGGCGCCGAGCAGGTGCGCGGCGGATGCGGTATCGGAAATGTCGGTCATCGTAAAGCCTTCGATCAGTACCAGTTATGCTGCAGCCAATATTGCTTGGCCTGGCTTGGGCTGCCATAGCGTCCAGCAATATAGGTCAGACCCCAGTCAATCTGCACGGCGGCGTCGTCCCTATAGCCGGCGCCCATCTTATCCGGTGGCAGTGCCTGTGGAATGCCGTATGCGCCGGAGGAGGGGTTCTCGGCGTTCCACATCCAGCTGGACTCGTGGTTCCAGATCCAGACCAGGGCGTCCCAATCCGCGCCGGTCCAGCCGCGCTGCGCGGCCGCGGCGGCCGCGTAGGCCTGTGCCTGCGCCGGGCTGGGGTGCCACAGCCGCCCGCTGGTGGAGGTGTTGTTCTGGCTGTTTTGATTGTTCTGGCTGTTGTTCTGGTTCTGGTTCGACTGGTTGTTGTTGCTTTGCTGGTTGTTCTGGCTGCTGTTCTGGTTGCTCTGATTGTTCTGATTCTGCGACTGGCTGTTCTGCTGTTGCTTCTTGTCGCTGTCGCTCTTCGTGCCGGTGCCGGATGTGCCCGAATCCTTCGTGGCGTCGGACTTTCCGTCCGTCTTGGTATCGGACTTCGAGTTCGAATCGTCGTTCGACGTATCGGATTTGTTCTTCGATGTGCTCTGGTCGTTGTCGGACTTGCTGTCGGAATCGCTGTTCGACGTATCATCCGACTTGCCGTCGGTATCGGACTGCGCGGGCTTCGCCGGCCCGACCGCCACGATCTGATTCACCGACGCCTTGGTGGTGGTCTCGCTGTCCAGCGTCTCGTTTTCGGCCACGCCGTCGACGTACGTCACGTTGTACACCTGCTGGATCTCGCCGTTCTCGCCTTGCTGGCGGATCGCCGTCTCGCCGGGCTGCAGCGAGGAATCCACAATGGTCTGCGTCTCGAACGGCACGACCTTGGTGCGCGTCTCCTGGCCATGCGTCACGCGCTGTACGCGCAGAATGGTCTGCGAGCCCTGCTCGGTCACGCTCACCTTGTCTTCCTTGCCCACGGTGATGCCCTTGGAATCGAGGATCGATGCGGCGGGCAGCTTGCCGTTGGGGGCCTGCGAGCTTTTGCCGTCGGCGATGACCGTGACAGGTCCCTTCTTGTTGATCACCATGCCGCCGGTGAGCTGCTTGTACACGTTGTCGATATTGACGGTGATGCTGGAGGCCTTGCTTTCGTTGGCCTTGAAGAATCCGATGAGCTGGTCGGCGCTGTCGGCGACCGTCCAGAACGGGATCTCCTCGCCGTCGACGTTCACGGTGGTCTGGTAGGCGTTGCGCACGGTGACGACCGCATGATCGCTCAGCGTGCCGCCGGACGTGGATTTCACGATGTCGTGCGACCGGACGGCGATGTGCTGCTCCTGCAGCAGACGGTCGACGGTCATGGCGTACGTGGTCACCGTGGTGGTCTTGCCGTTGACGTTCAGCGCCACCGCCTTGCGTGTGGTCAATGCGAACGTCGCCACCGCCATCGCGGTCACCGCGATCACACAGACGACGACGCGGACGCGGCGCAGCATCATAAACCGTTGCGGTGTCCATCTGCGTGCCATACCAACCTCTTTCCTGACTCGCCCACGGCTGACTCGCCGCCGGTGGCGTATCGGGCATACTAGCGCCCAATCCTAGTGGCTGCGGCTGAAGTTGCGGCTGGCGGGAATCAAGTACAAGCCATTTCCCCACAAAAAATCCCCCGCGCCAAGGCGGGGGAGAAGTAGAAAGAGGGGGCGGGAGAGAAGGGGAATGTTCCCGCCCCCTCTAGGGGCAGAGCAATTTAGGGGGACGCTCCTGCCCCATTAATGGAAGGGCCGATTTTAGGGGGTGAGGCCCTTCACTCTTACTCGCGCGACGTGTTGTATATACCCCAGTCGTACGCTCCCCTGTGTGGGGAGAGAGCCTCTTGTCGGGATCGAACCGACGACCTGCCGCTTACAAGGCGGCCGCTCTGGCCATCTGAGCTAAAGAGGCGCGTGCGCGTCAAGCGCACGGACACAGAGAAGCATATCAGTTCCGCTGGAATGAAACGCGTATCTGCGTCCACTTATCTTATCCGCTTAGTACTTACTTACCTGTTACTTACTTGTCGGCAGAGGCCGCGATGGGCTTGCCGTTCTCTCCGATCGAAGGCATGGTCCCCTCGACGCCCACCTTGTTCTCGTCGATGCCGAGAGCCGCAAGCAGACCGGACTTGGTGTCGGAATACACCGACTGGGACTGGTTCATATCCCAGAACTTGCCGTTGATGGTGATGGTCGGCGTGGTCATCTGGCCCTTGAGATCGCCGCTCGTGTTCCACAGCTCGCTGCGCTTCGGGGTGTACGTGTCGATGGCGTCCAGCCAGGCGGTGTACTTGTCGGTGACGGCGGCGTCGGCGACCTTCTTCGGCACGCCCGCCTTGGTGGCCTGCTTCTTCATCTGATCGTCGGACGTGGTGACGCCGGAGTTCTCGGCCGGCTGGAAGTCGTCGGCGTACATGTTCGAGATGAAGCCGAGGATGTGGTTCGGATCGTCGTCATGCTCGGTGATGTACAGCAGCATGTTCGCGGCGCGGGTGGAGTAGTTGTCGCTGCTCCAACGGTCGCCGAACGACATGGGGTGCAGTTCGAGATTCAGCTGGCCGGCGTCGAGCATCTTCTCCAGCGTGGGGTCGACCAGGCGGTTGAAGCTACCGCAGCCGGAGCACATGAAGTCCATGTAGACGGCCACCGTGGGTGCGCCGCTGACCTTCTTGTTCACGCCGTTCTTCGAGAGTAGAATGCCGCCCTTGCTGTTCGCGGTGGTCGGCTTGTTCTTCACCTTCTGCAGCTGGTCGTACGCCTGCTGCACGGTCACGTTGCTGCTACTGCTTTCCGAGGACTTGCTGTTCTTCCAGGGCTGCCAGATCGAGAGCGCGATCACCGCGATAAGGACCACGATGACGCCCAGAACGCATGCGCCGATGATGGTCTGCTGGCGGCGTTCCTTGGCGGCACGTTCGGCGGCCGCCTTCGCCGCGGCTTCGTTGGCTGCACGGCGTTCGGCACGGGATTGACGGTGATTGTCCTTGTTGGACATGCGTGCTCCTTTGTCTTGAGATTCGCTCCGTGCCCAGTGTAGCCCACAGAACCTTGAAAACGATGCCAGGCATCGGAGCGTAATTCAGCTTGATTGTATTGCAGGCGAGGGGACATCGCGGCCCGCGCGCCCGCCGGTCAGTACGCCCGCACCAAGACGGAGTATCGGTGACTTGGGCCAGAACGCCGTCAATATCCACGTTCCCGCCGCCGTGCACGCCACCGTCAGACCGGTGAGCGTGAAGGGGCCGTCGACCAGGTAGGGAAGCTGATGCGGCCAGATATCGCCGATGAACACCATCTGCCAAGGCAGGTGTAGTGCCAGCACCGCGATGACGATCACGATGACATCGATCAGCATGAACAGCACGGTGCGAAGCAGAGCATGGCAGGCCGCGCGCACCAGATGCCAAGGCAGCTGCAGTATGCGCACGGCCGTATCCGACCCCTTGCGCCTGCCGCCGCGCCTGCCCTCGCGCTCCAGCTGGGATTCGGTGCTGAACCCCACCGTCAGCAGCACCCAGAACAGCAGCAGCGCCGCCGCAGGGCCCGCAAGCGGAGTGAACAGGGCGGCGACCGCCGGAATGACGGCCGCGAACACCAGCGGAACCGTGCTGCGGGCAAGGTAGCGGCCGCGCTTGATATCGGCCGGATTGGCCTGATACTGCGGCTGCTGTGTTTGCGGCTGCATCGGTTGTGGCTGTGCTTGTTGCTGCGGGCGTATGACCGGTTGCGGTGCCTGCGCCACCGGACGTGGGAACGGCTGCTGCTGCGCTGCCGGGGGAGCGGGGCGGACTCCAGGCCAAGCTCCAGTCCGAACCGGTTGCGCGTATCGCGGCATGCGCTGCGTTGCCTGCCGTGGCATCTGCTGACCCTGGCCCATCCGCTGCGCCAAACCCGGCATGACCGCGGTCCGCGCGGTTTCGATCGGCGTCGTCGCAGCCGGCATCACGCGCGTGGACGCGGCATCGCCAGCCGCCGCGGAAGCCAGCGGCCGGGTCGCCTGCTCCGGTCCCATATGGTCGCTGGGAAGCGGCACGGTGCACTGCCCGGGCGACAGCGCCATGGTGGCGGCGACGAAACCGGGGTCCGAGCCTGCGGCATCGGTGCCGGCAACATCCCAATCGGCACGCAGATTACCCGGCTGATTACGCTGCGCAAGCCGGTTCAACGCCGCCGAGCGTCGTGGTGTAGTGTCGCCTGCCTGCCCGGATTGCCTGTTCTGCCCGGATTGCCTGTTCTGTCCGACCTGCCCGGTCTGTCCGGTTCGCCCGGCCTGCGATGCGGGCGCACGCATGCCCTCGGGGAGCGGCACGTCAAAAGGGCGCACCACCTCCGAAGCGTCCGCGCCATTGGTCGAATCGAACAGATCATCGGACCCCGAAGACTGCCAGGCGAACGGATTCAACGCATCCAACGCAATGGCATGCAACAGCTGATCGGACGTGCAGCGCTTGCGAGGATCAGGATTCAACGCACTACGAAACGCGGCCAGCGTATTGGGCGGCAACCCGGCAAGATTCGCATTGCCCGAAGCGGCGCGCTCCAACACCGCCATCATCGGCTTTGTGCCGAACACCGGTGAGCCCGTGGCCGCAAACGCCAGCACGGAAGCGGTGGACCACCAGTCGGTCGCCTCATTGGAATCCGCGCCATCGATGATTTCCGGCGCGATGAAGCCCGGCGTGCCCATGACCAGACCGGTACGGGTCACATGGCTCTCGTTCTCGCCCATGGCGATGCCGAAATCGACCAGCACCGGACCTGTGGCCGAGATCATCACATTGGTAGGTTTGATATCGCGGTGGATGATGCCCGCCGCATGCACCGCGCTCACCGCCTCGATCAGCTTGCGCGCCAGACGTTCCAGATCATTGCCCACATACGGGCCGTTCGCGGCGACATCCTCCTTGAGATTCTTGCCCTCGATCAGCTCGGTGACGATGAACGCCACCGCATCGTCCAACTCCATGTCGACGATGCCGCACACGCCCGGATTATGGATCTTCTGCAACGCCAGAGCCTCACGGCGCAGGCGCTCGCGCGCGGGAACATTCTCCTTGAGATTCGGGTCGCGGGCCTCGCGCACATCGCTTTCGTCGGACAGGGAGTCGCGCAGAATCTTCATCGCATAGATATGGCCGCCGTCATCGTGCACCCGCCATACCGAACCCATGGCACCCGACCCGAGACGGGATATCAGGGTATATCCGCCCACTACATCGCCGGATTCAAGGTTCAACGCGCTTATTTCGCTCATGATTTCCAGTCTATGCGGTGGGCGGCCCCGGCAGGAAAGCCCACTGCACTTTCCGGCATTAATCGCCGTGGCCGTACAGCTCGTTGGCGCTGAGGAAACGCACCCGGCCGGCATATTTGTTCCGGGTGGCCTGTGAAACGGGACGCTAATGTAGCTGTACTTAAGTTAAGTACAGCTACATTAGCTGATTCACTGTCATCAAGGTTCCAGGGGCTGGTAATGAGCACTATGCGATGACTCCCCTAGTCCGTTACAAGGACTGGGAAAGTGCGGCGCGAGCCAGTGCAGGTTCGTTGTGCCATTCGTCCGTTTTCGCGATTGTTTGTTGGACAAAAGAAGCCATTGAAGTACCGAAACGCATATACCTGTAATCAACAGGGGCGATTGCGTCAAACGAATGTTCATTCGATGACAACGAGTTAGGGGGCTGAATACTTCATGAAATTGCGTACGGGACTCTGGCGGAGACCTGGCTACACTGCTTGGTTCGCTGCGGATACGGCGACGGCAATCGGTGTGGCGATGCGTTCCCTTGCGATTTCCCTGGTCGGATATGCGGTTTCCGGCTCCACGGTCGCGGCCGGCTGGCTGGGCTCCGCATCGATGATCGCGCAGCAGGTGTTCGGCGTCTTTGGCGGCACATACGTCGATAGACATGACCGCAGAACGTTGATCATCGTCAACGCGGTGGTGAGCATGCTGTGCTGGGGATCCGTCGCTGGACTGCTACTGACGGGCGGATTGCGGTATCCCGTATTGCTTGCAATCGCAGTGGTCTCGTCGGCGGTCAACGGATTCCTGGGGAGCGCCACCGACGCCATGCTCAAATCGATCATCGACATGCGCGACTACCCGAAGGCCCGCAGTCTCAACGAAGGACGAGATGCGACGGTGAATATGGCTGGAAGCCCGGTAGGGGGTTTCCTGTATGGCGTCAAGCCATGGCTGCCGTTTCTGATTACCGCATGCATGTACGCGGTTGCCGGGGTCGCCGCCACCGGCATACGCGAGTCCCACAGGCCTGATGCGGCGGTGCAGCCGGAAGCTGGAACGGTTGCCTCGGATGCCTCGGCTGTTGGCGGCAGCAGGTCGTTCTTCAAGGATTTTCGGGAGGGCTGGTCGTGGTCGCTGCATCGCATGATGCTGGTGATGACCATGATCGTCTCGGCGCTGCTGAACTTCGGCATCAACGGCGTCCAATACGGCATTCAGCTGCATCTGGTGTCCGCTGGTATGAACGGTGCCTATATCGGATTCATCAACACCGGAATCTTCTGCGCGATGCTGGCCGGCGCGTTCATCGCGAATCGTATGAGTGACAGGCTGCCTGCCGGACCGGTCGTATGCGCCGGATTCCTGTTCTCCTGCCTTGCTGTGGTACCGCTGGTGTGTACCAGCAACTATTGGGTCATGCTGATCTGTAATTCGCTTTCCGCCTTGCCGTTTCCGATCATCAATGCGATGATGCTTGGTTTTGTGTTCGCCAAGACGCCGGATTCGATGCAGGGACGCATTACGGTGACATTGACTGTGCCTGCGCAGGCGCTTTCCATGTTTTGCAGCGCTGCGGCGGGAAGCCTGTTGCCGGTATGCGGGTTCCGACGGACGATACTGGTTTTCCTGATCGCCATGCTAGCAAGCGCCGCGATTGTGGCGGTATACCGTCCGCTGCGCACTATTCCCCGTGCCGATGCGTGGGACGGCGCCGAGTTGCGGTAGCCTTCCTCCTGGATCGTATGTCCGATTCGGCCGAATCGGACATACGGTACCGTGCAGGAGATGCCTGCGTGTCCGATTCTGGTGAAAAGGACATCCGGTATTGCGTAAGAGGTGTCTGCGTGTCCTTTTCGGCCGAATCGGACACCTGCGGTAGTTGGGGGATGCTTTGGTTGTCCGATTCTGGAGAATCGGACACACAGGGTGGTTGAGGGATGGCACGGATGTCCTTTTCTGGAGAATCTGACATTCGAGGTGGGTCGGGGATAGCTCGGTTGTCCGATTCTGGAGAAATGGACAACTAGGGTGGTGTGGAGACGCTGTGGTTGTCCTTTTCGGCCGAAAAGGACACGTGGGGTGACGAACGGGCAGCAAAAAGCCGGTCCGCATCAATTCGGGTACTCGGAGAAATACTTGAGTTGACGCGAACCGGCTCAGCAAGCCGAATCAGTATTTAGTATTCAGCCAATCACAGCACGCCCTGGGCGACCATGGCGTTGGCGACCTTGACGAAGCCGGCGG
>ERZ808246.397-NODE-397-length-37380-cov-4.693905_pt1 | contig 37380 bp, 35 predicted proteins | sample MGYA00521083_ERZ808246 | MGnify/ENA primary metagenome ERZ808246 (study PRJEB31516, sample SAMN03275577) | gut metagenome | biome: mammalia-associated habitat; material: feces | host: Papio cynocephalus | place: Kenya | collected 2012-07-07 ...
TCCCGACAACGAACCCCACGTCCACGGCCATCTTCAAGTGCCTGATCGCGCTCAAGACCCGCAACGCCATCCTGATCTCGCCGCACCCCCGTGCCAAGAAGTGCACCGCCGAGGCCGCCCGCATCGTCCGCGAGGCCGCCGAGGCCGCAGGCGCCCCCGCCGGCATCATCGACTGGATCGACACCCCGTCCCTCGAGCTCACGAACGAGCTCATGCGCGACGCCGACATCATCCTGGCCACCGGCGGCCCCGGCATGGTGAACGCCGCCTACTCCTCCGGCACCCCCGCCCTGGGCGTCGGCCCCGGCAACACCCCGGCCATCATCGACTCCTCGGCCGACATCAAGCTCGCCGTCAACTCGATCATCCACTCCAAGACCTTCGACAACGGCATGATCTGCGCCTCCGAGCAGTCCGTGACCGTCCTGGCGGACGTCTACGACGCCGTGAAGGCCGAGTTCAAGGCCCGCGGCTGCTACTTCCTCAAGGGCGAGGAGCTCGATAAGGTCCGCAAGACCGTCATCATCAACGGCTCCGTGAACGCGAAGATCGTGGGCCAGTCCGCCTACACCATCGCCCAGATCGCCGGCGTCGAGGTGCCCAAGTCCACGAAGATCCTCATCGGCGAGGCCACGTCCGTCGAGCCCTCCGAGGCCATGGCGCACGAGAAGCTCTCCCCGGTCCTGGGGATGTACAAGGCCAAGACCTTCGACGAGGCCCTTGCCAAGGCCGAGCGCCTCGTCGCCGACGGCGGCTACGGCCACACCTCCTCGCTCTACATCGACGTGAACGAGAAGGAGAAGATCCAGAAGCACTACGAGGCCATGAAGACCTGCCGCGTGCTCATCAACACGCCTTCTTCCCAGGGCGGCATCGGCGACCTCTACAACTTCAAGATGGCCCCGTCCCTTACCCTCGGCTGCGGCTCCTGGGGCGGCAACTCCGTCTCCGGCAACGTCGGTCCCCAGCACCTGCTCAACATCAAGTCCGTTGCAGAGAGGCGAGAGAACATGCTGTGGTTCCGTACCCCCGAGAAGATCTTCTTCAAGAAGGGCTGCATGCCCGTCGCGCTGCGCGAGCTCAGCGAGGTCTACGGCAAGAAGCGCGCCTTCATCGTGACCGACTCCTTCCTCTACACCTCCGGCTTCACCAAGAAGATCGAGGCCTCCCTCGATGAGCAGGGCATCGTCCACGCGAGCTTCTGGTCCATCTCGCCCGACCCCAAGCTCCAGGACTGCCTGAAGGGCCTCGAGCAGCTCCGCGCCTTCGAGCCCGACTGCATCATCGCCATCGGCGGCGGCTCCGCCATGGACGCCGGCAAGATCATGTGGTCCATGTACGAGAACCCGGACGAGAAGTTCGAGGACATGTCCATGGACTTCATGGATATCCGCAAGCGCGTCTACACCTTCCCCAAGATGGGCAAGAAGGCCTTCTTCGTCGCCATCCCGACCTCCTCGGGCACCGGCTCCGAGGTCACGCCGTTCTCCATCATCACCGACGCGAACACCGGCACCAAGTGGCCCATCACCGACTACGAGCTCATGCCTAACATGGCCATCGTCGACACCGACAACATGATGACCCAGCCCAAGGGCCTGACCTCCGCCTCCGGCGTCGACGTCCTGACCCACTGCCTCGAGGCCTACGCCTCCGTCATGGCGTCCGACTACACCGACGGCCTGGCGCTGCGCGGCATGAAGCTCGTCTTCGAATACCTGCCCCGCGCCTACGACAACCCGAACGACGTCGAGGCCCGCGACCACATGGCCAACGCCTCCACGCTCGGCGGCCTCGCCTTCGCGAACGCCTTCCTGGGCGTCAACCACTCCATGGCGCACAAGCTCGGCGCGTACCACCACATCCCGCACGGCTGGGCCAACGCCGTCATCCTCACCCGCATCCTTCGCTACAACGCGGCTGAGCGCCCGACCAAGATGGGCACCTTCCCGCAGTACGACCACCCCAAGACGCTGCACCGTTACGCCGAGGCTGCCCGCTTCTGCGGCGTGACCGGCAAGGACGACCACGAGGTGTTCGAGAAGTTCCTGCAGAAGATCACGGAGCTCTTCGACCACGTGGGCGTCAAGCACACGATCGCCGAGTACGGCGTCGACGAGAAGTACTTCCTCGACACCCTCGACGAGATGTCCGAGAACGCGTTCAACGACCAGTGCACCGGCGCGAACCCGCGCTACCCGCTCATCTCCGAGATCAAGAGCCTCTACCTCGACGCCTACTACGGCCGCGAGCCGAGCTCTTACGAGGACTAGTCCCTCAAGCGTTGCGCGATGGGGCAGGTGGCGGCCTGCCCCATCCGGTTTTGTTCGGCATGGCAGGTTTCAGCACGTTGCCACAAAGGAGGCAGCACTATGGAACTTTCTGAGAACAAGGTGGCCCTCGTCGAGCGCCACAACAAGACCGTCTATCAGGACGGCGACCGCATCGTCAAGGTCTTCAAGAAGGGCAAGCCGGCCGGCGACGTCTTCAACGAGGCCATGAACATCGCCCGCATCGGCGAGACCGACATCAAGCACCCCCATGTGCTCGAGGTCTCCCAGCTCGCGGACGGCTCCTGGGCACTCGCGACCGAGTACGTGCCCGGCACGACTCTTCGCGCCCTTCTCGACGAGGCCGCCGGCGACGCCGCGAAGACCTCCGAGCTCATCGAGAAGTTCGTCGACCTGCAGGTCGCGGTCCAGGGCACGAAGGCCCCTGACCTCCTGACCAAGCAGAACATGAAGTTCGAGAACATGATCTCCGGGCTCCAGGGCGTCGACCCCACGGTCCGCTACGATCTCCAGATGCGCGCCGCCCGCATGAACCTTGGCACCGCCATCTGCCACGGCGACTTCAACCCGAGCAACGTCATCGTCGCCGATGACGGCAGCCTCTACGTCTGCGACTGGGCGCACGTCACGCGCGGCCTTCCCGAGGCCGACGCCGCCCTTACCTACATCCTCTTCAAGATGTACCACGAGGAGCAGGCCGACCTCTACCTCGACCTCTACTCCGTGAAGGCGGACGTGCCCAAGCAGAAGATCATGTACTGGGTGCCCGTCGTGGCCGCCGTCGAGCTTTCCCGCGGCCGCAACGACGCCGACGACATGCTCTCGAGCTTCGTCGACGCCGCGAACGACTACGAGTAGTGTTCTTCTCGCATAACGCGGTCCGGTTTGGATGCGCCCCGTTGGTTTTGCCGACGGGGCGTTTTTTGCGCTGGGGTAGTATGGGGGTGTTGAATCGATAGGGGAGTTAGGTATGAGGCGTAGGCTCGCAGGTATTCTTTGCACGGTGGTGGCCGTGGTCGCGCTGCTCGGGACCCTGGGGTGCAAATCCGAGGCAGACGGTGTCAAGGACATCGTCTCAAAGCAGCTCGACGCATACACGGCCTTCGCCTTGGGCGAGGAGCCCAAGGAAGGGGAGCCTCAACCGGTCTTCGATGACGACGATACGGCCCAGGTGCTCTCGGGCTACGGGATTGACGTGGACGAGTACCACCGGCATCTCTACAAGAACTTCTCGTACAAGATCGACGACGCCACGGTCGACGGCGATTCAGCGACGGTCTCGGTTGACGTCGCGAACGCCTCCCTCGACGCGGCTCTCTCGGCTGCTTCCGCGGACTATTCCGCTTGGCAGGAAACCGACGAGGCGCAGTCGGCCTATGCCGATATGGGCCATCAAGCCCTCTTGGAGAAGCTCATGCAGTTCCTCTACCAGCACCTCGATGCCAATGAGTCTCCCGAGACGACCACCGTCGACATTCACCTCTCAAAAGCCGATAACGGCGCCTGGCAAATCACTCGCTAGCAATTTGGGGTCCGACCCCAACTTAACTTGGTATCCGACCCCAAATTGCTACTGGTGGCGGTAGGTGACGAAGCGGTAGGGGATACCGGCCTTTGTCTCGCCCTCGCCATCGACGGACTCGATGGCCCAGCTGGGTTCCTCGTCGAGGTTCGGGAACCAGGCGTCGGCGCCGCAGGTCGTCTCGTTCATGGTCACATAGGCGCGTTCGCACCTGTCCAGGAGTGCGCGGTAGAGCGACTCGCCGCCGATGAGCCAGACCTTCTCGTCGCCGGCCACGGCCTCGAGCGCCGCATCTATCGTCGAGAAAACCTCGACCCCTTGGGGCGCATAGCCCCCCTGCCGAGAAACGACCACGTTTCGCCGCCCTTTGAGCGGGCCTCCCGGGAAGCTCTCGAAGGTCTTGCGGCCCATGAGGACCGTGCTGCCCATGGTGAGCGAAACGAAGCGCTGCATATCGGCCTTGTTGCGCACGAGCAGCCGCCCGTCTTTGCCGATGGCCCAGTCGGAAGTGACGGAAACGATGGCGTCCATGGGGTCTCCTAAACGGCGATGGGGATGTTTTTGACCTGCGGCCCGTGCTCGTAGCCCTCCACGATGAGGTCGTCCGTGGTGAAGGCGTAGAAGTCGTGCACCTCGGGGTTCAGCGTCACCTTTGGCGCGGCGTAGCGCGGGCGCTCTATGAGCTCCTTCACGATGTCCACGTGACGGTCGTAGATGTGGGCGTCGGCGATCATGTGCACGAGCTCGCCCGGGATCATGTCGACCGTCTGGGCGACCATCATGAGTAGGATCGCGTACTGGCACACGTTCCAGTTGTTCGCGGCGAGGACGTCTTGGCTGCGCTGGTTGAGCAGCATGTTCAGCGTGGGCTTCTCGTCGCCCTTGCGCTGCGTCACGTTGTAGGTCACGGAGTAGGCGCAGGGGTAGAGGTTCATCTCGGAGAGGTCGTGGAAGACGTAGGTGTTCGTCATGATGCGGCGGGAGTACGGAGTCTCGCGCAGGTCGTAGAGGACCTTGTCCATTTGGTCGAAGTCTCCCTGGGGGTAGTGCGACTTCTGCGCGATTTGGTAGCCGTACGCCTTGCCGATCGAGCCCGTCTCGTCGGCCCACTCGTCCCAGATGTGGCCCTTGAGGTCTTGGATGTTGTTCGATTTGCGCTGGTAGATCCACAGCACCTCGTCCATGGCGGTCTTGAGCGCCGTGCGGCGCAGCGTGAGGGCGGGGAACTCCTCGCGCAGGTCGTAGCGGTTGCAGACCCCAAAGCGCTTGATCGTGTACGCCGGGGTTCCGTCCTCCCAGTGGGGGCGGACCTTCTGCCCCTCGGTCGTGGTGCCGTTCTCGATGATGTCGCGGCACATGGCCACGAAGATGTCGTCTGCCTTGCTCATGTCTCTCCTGACTTCCTTAGAGGAGCTCTGCCGAGAAGTGCTCGTCCCAAAAAACGCCGATCGATTTCGCGAGGTGCTCGTCGGCCGCGAGCCAGTCGACGCTCATGAGGTCCGCCTGCGAAAGCCAGCGGAGCTCGGCATGCTCGAGCGCCTGGGGCTTCGCCTCGGGCGCGAGCGTGCAGACGAACGCCTCCAGGCTCAGGTGGAAATCGTGGTAGTCGTGCTCGACGGTGTCGTAGGGGTAAACGAGCTGCAGCTCACAGCCCAGTTCCTCACGGATCTCGCGCCGCAGGGCCTCCTCCGGCGCCTCTCCCTCCTCGATCTTCCCTCCGGGAAACTCCCAGCTCGCGCCCTCGCCCTTGTCCGCTCGCTTCGCGGCCAAGAGCCGGCCGTTGTCCTGGATGAGCGCCGCGGCGACCCGAATGGTCTGCATCTTTATGCCTCCTGCATCTTCACGACGGCGTAGACGCCCTCGCCGCCGTCGCCCAAGACGACCGTCCGGCCGTTCTCGCACTCGTGCACGACGGGATGGATGGTGTCGCCCGGCCAGGCCATGGTGCGGTACTGGACGCAGAGCCGCTTGAGCTCGAGGTCGATCCCGAGCTCCTTGAGGGCCGCCTGCGCGAAGAGCACGTACTGGGCGTTGTTCACGTGGCCGTTCGTGTCGAGGTGCTGCTCGGTCACGTGGATGGGGCCGCACGCCCGGCCCTCTCCCTCCACGGCGATCCTGCGTTCCATGGGCGGCAGGTCGACGCGGGGCTCGTCCGTGAGGTAGATCTTCTGGGACTCGGGGACGCGGACGACCTTGCCGGCGTTCAGGTCGTAGACGAACCACTGGGAATCGGCTTTCACGAGCGGCTGGCCCTGGGCGTTCTCGATCTGAAAGCACCTCTGCGCGTGGAGACGCTTAAGCTCGTAGCTCCAGGTCGAGGTCGTGATCGTCTCAGCGAAGTCGGGAAGCCGTTCGATCTCTATCTCCCAGGCGGCGAGGATCCATCCGAGCCCCTCGGCCTTGAGGCGGCCGACCCCGTATCCCAGGTCCTCGGAGTGGAACGTAGAGCAGTCTTGCAGGTAGTTCATCATCGAGACGAGCGAGAGCCGCCCGTTCTCGTCGCATTCGCTGTAACGGACGCGGCTTTGGAACGAGTACATGTGACCTCCTAGTTTCATTGCCTTTGACCTTATCAGCATTTGCGTTGCGGGGTTGTTGATAGAATCGCGATAACAATGAATCTACGGCCCTCGGCCGGGGAAATCGCGGGAGGTCACATGGAGAACGTGAGGTTTGCCACCATCGGCACGAGCGGCATCTGCGAGCGGTTCATCGATGCGCTGCAGGGGGAGGCGCGCGCCCGGCTCGTGGGCTGCTACTCCCGCGACCTCGCTCATGCGTGGGAGTTCGCGTCCGCGCACGGCGCCGGGCTCGCGTTCGATTCGCTCGATGAGCTCGCCGCGAGCAAGGACGTCGATGCGGTTTATGTGGCGAGCCCCAACGCCCTGCATGCCCCTCAGGCAAAGAAGCTCATCGCCGGCGGAAAGCACGTGCTTGTGGAGAAGTCCTTCGCGTCGAACGAGCGAGAGGCCCGCGAGGTCTTCTTGTCCGCCTCTGAGCAGGGCGTCGTTGCCATGGAGGCCATGCGCAACATCCACACGCCGACCTTTGCCGCCATCCGTCGCGAGACCTCGAAGCTCGGCGAGGTGCGCTTGGCGAGCTTCGGCTTCTCCAAGGTGACGTCGCGCATCGCCGCCCTCCGCGCCGGCAAGAAGACCAACATCTTTGACCCGCGCCTCGCGGCAGGAGCCCTTTGCGACATGGGGATCTACTGCGTCGCGCCCGCGGTCGCGCTCTTTGGCAGGCCGCGGAGCGTCTCGGCGAGCGGGGTCACGGTCCCTGCCGTGGGCGTGGCCGCCGGCGACCCCTGCGGCACTATCGACCTCGCGGGCGTCGTCGCCTTGGGGTACGACGGCATGGCGGCGAGCCTCACGTACGGCAAGGTGTCCGACGATTACCTGCCCTGCCAGGTCGCCGGCGAGCTTGGGACGCTCCAGTGGGAGCAGATGGGCGCGCCCGAGAACCTGCGCGTCTTCGACCACGAGGATAAGGGCCTCGTCTTCAAGATGCAGAGGCCCGAGGGCCGGCTCGTCCCCACGGACGCCCCGGCAAACGACATGCTCTTCGAGGTCGAGGACTTCGTTTCCGCGGTCTTGGGCGATGAGGAGGCGCTCGAGGCAGCCGACCGCTATCGCCGCATCACCCTCGACACCGCCTACGTCCTGGACGAGGCGCGCCGTCAGATGGGCGTCGTCTTCCCTGCGGATCGCTAGCATCGCGCGCCAAAAGCCCCTTGAGTTTGGGAAAACAGCGAGGCGCGGAACCCTTGCTCTGGGTTCCGCGCCTCGTGTCTCTCGGACCGCAATTTTAAATGAACGCCTGGTCGAATACCTAGCTTGGGTAGGCGACGTCCTCTGTCCCGCCGAACTTGGGCTCGCCTTCGTCCTTCTTGCCGTAGCTGCTCATGGCGTCCACGATGAGGCGCGCCGCCCCGGGGAGGACGCTTGCCTCGTAGTGATCCGTGAGCACCGTTTGGGTCTCGCCGTCGACCTCGATGGGCACGGGCTCGGTGGTGTCGACCGAGATGTGGCGGCCGCGGTAGCTCACGATATGGGGCCGGCCGATCTTGTTGCCCTCACGGTCGACGAGCGCCATGAAGATAGGGCCTATGAGCTGGGCGGGGTTGCTCACTTCGACCATGATCACGTTGAGAAGCCCATCGTCCATGCGGCAGTCGCCCACGATGCAGATGTCGTTCTGGATCATGGCGGTGTTCGCCACGAGGCACATGATCCCGCGGCGCTCGTACACGGTGCCGTCGACGTCTATGCGAAAGCCGACGACCTTGGGACGGGGGTTCGCGAGCGCCGCCGCGTAGTAGGCCGCCTCGCCCATCATCTTCTTGTTCGGCAGGGCCGCCTGCATGAGCTGGGCGTCGTAGCCCGTGCCGGACATGAGGGCGAACCCGCGGCTGTGCGCGCCGCCGTCGGTTCCCGTCCAGCTCATGGTGCCCAGGTCGATGTCGGCCGTGGCGCCTATCCTGCAGGCGCGGGCGAGCGACTGGGGCTCGGGCGTGTTGCCGAGGTTCGCGTTGAAGAGGTTCGCCGTCCCGGAGGGGAACGCGCAGACGGGTATCCGGGTCCCGGCGAGGGCGTGGAGGACCGATGAAACGGTGCCGTCGCCGCCCGAGGCCACGACCACGTCGAAGCCCTCGGCGCCCCTCACGGCGTCCTTGGGGTCGAAATCGTCCTCCAACAGCCTGAACACGCATTCGTCGCCTTGTCGGACGAGCGATCGCTCGAACTGGTAGATGGCGTCCGACCCAAAGCCGGACTTGGGATTGTGGACTATGAGCGTGCGCACACGGCCCTCCTCGCACATGGTCTTCTTGCGTAATCTGTATGATGTATCAGTCCTCACGGCTCTTTGCCGCGTGGACGGATGTTACCCAAAACCTGCAAAGAATCGAGCTTCCTGTTGTTTCTTTCTACCCAAGAAGAGCTCAACGCCTTTTGCGAGCGGGCATCGTCGAGCCGCGTCATCGCCGTTGACACGGAGTTCCTCCGCGAGAAGACCTATTACCCGCGCCTGTGCCTCGTCCAGGTGAACACCGGCTCCGAGATCGCCTGCGTCGACCCCATCTCTATCCCGAACCTCGACCCTTTGGCCGAGCTCTTTGAGGACCCCGACGTCGTGAAGGTGTTCCACGCGTGCTCCCAGGACCTCGAGGTCATCTACGACGCCATGGGCTGCGTCTGCGAGAACGTCTTCGACACGCAGGTCGCCGCCGCTTTCCTGGGCTTGAGGCAGCAGATCGGCTACGGACAGCTCGTCGAGTCGTTCTGCGGCGTCCACCTGGCCAAGGCCGAGGCTCTCACCGACTGGTCGCGCCGCCCGCTCGACCCCGAGCAGCTCGTCTACGCCGAGGACGACGTGCGCTACCTGCCGAGCATCTACGAGCAGATGATTTCCAAGCTCATCAAGCTCGACCGCCTCTCCTGGGTGGGGCCCGAGATGCGCGAGGTGAGCGACCCCGCGCGCATAAAGAAGGACCCGCTCGACGCCTACCTCAAGCTCCGCCGCGCGAACTCCCTCACGAGGCGGCAGCTCGCCGTGGCCCGCGAGGTGTGCTGCTGGCGCGAGGAGGCCGCCGCTGCGCGCGACGTGCCCCGCAAGTGGCTCTTGTCCGACGAGGTCATCGTCGAGATCTGCCGCAGGACCCCCACGGCCCTGCCGCGCCTCCGCCGCGTCCGCGGGCTCGAGAAGACCCCCGAGGCCGAGGCGCGCGCCATCATCGCCGCCGTCGAGAAGGGCCTCGCGTGTCCCGCGGACCAGTGCCCCGTCCCCGTGAAGCGCCCCAAGCCCTCGGCCGATTCCGAGGGCGCCGTCGACCTCATGATGGCCGTCGTCAAGGTCGTCGCCGACAAGGCGGGCCTCGCCCCGCAGGTGCTCGCCACGAAGGACGACCTCGTGGAGTACCTCGCCGCCGCCGAGGGGTCGCGCCTCTCGAGCGGCTGGAGGGGGGAGCTCGTGGGCAAGCCTCTCTCGCGCCTGCTCGCGGGCGAGCTCGGCCTTACGCTCGTCGACGGCAAGATCGAGCTCCTTTAGTACTTCCTACCTGCGGATATATTTTTGTCCGATGCGTGTTGTATGTTTAGTCGCACGCAGGGTCGGGGTATAAGCGGCCCTACACGTAAACGAAGGGAGCTTCCATGGGCTATGGGTATTACGGCTACGGGTACGGCATGGGTATGAACGCCTCGTACCTCCTGCTCGTCATCGTCTCGCTCGTGCTCGGCCTGGGGACCCAGGCCTACATAAAGAAGACCTATCGCAAGTGGTCGGGGGTGCCCGCTTCCATCCGCGGGACCGGCGCCGAGGTCGCGCGCAGGATGCTCGACGAGGGCGGCGCCGGGAGCGTGGGGATCACGCGCATCGCGGGCGAGCTCACCGACAACTTCGACCCGCGAGACGGGCAGCTTCACCTTTCCGGCGACAACTTCGGCGGCGCGTCCGTGGCCTCCGTCGCCGTCGCGTGCCATGAGGCGGGCCATGCCGTGCAGGCGGCCAAGGGCTTCTCGTTCTACCGGCTCCGCGCGAGCCTCGTGCCGGTCGTGAACTTCGCCTCGAACGCGTGGAGCGTCCTTCTCGTCCTCGGCGTCTTCATGAACACGATGGGCCTCGTCAAGGTCGGGATCTTGCTCTTTGCCGCGACGGTCGTCTTCTCGCTCGTCACCCTCCCGGTCGAGATAGACGCTTCCCGCCGCGCCGTGGCCTTCCTTGCCAAGAACGGCGCGGGCGTCGACCAAAAGGGTGCCCGTCAGGTACTCACGGCCGCGGCACTCACCTACGTCGCCGCGGCGCTCGTCTCCATCCTCCAGCTCGTGTACCTCCTCGTCCAGTACGGCGGGGACCGCGACAGGAGGTAGGACATGCCGATCGGTTCAAAAGACGAGGCGTTGAGCGTCTCCGAGGCCGTGGGGCTCGCGAAGTCGAACGTCTCGGCATGGCCCGCGCTCACGGTCATGGGCGAGGTCTCCGGCTTCCGCGGTCCCAATGCGCGTAGCGGGCACTGCTATTTCGAGGTCAAGGACGACGGTGCCGCCATGAGCGTCATCGTCTGGCGCGGCACCTACGCCCATGCCGGGTTCGAGCTCAAGGACGGGCTCCAGGTCCAGCTCACGGGCAAGTTCGATATCTACAAGGGCTCCGGCAAGATGTCCTTTGTGGCGAGCCGGATCTCGGTCGCGGGCGAGGGCGTGCTCAGGCAGCAGGTGGCCGAGCTCGCGCGCAAGCTCGAGCGCGAGGGGCTTATGGACCCCATGCGCAAGCGGCGCATCCCCGCCTTCTGCACGAGGGTCTGCGTCGTCACGTCGCTATCCGGTTCCGTCATCGAGGACGTCAAGCGGACGCTCGCGCGGAGAAACCCGCTCGTGCTCATCGACGCCGTGGGTTGCAGCGTCCAGGGGACGGATGCCCCGACCACGATCGTGCGGGCGCTCGGCGTTGCGGCCTCCTATAAGCCGGACGCGATCCTCCTCGTGCGCGGCGGAGGTTCCTTCGAGGACCTCATGTGCTTCAACGACGAGTCCGTCGCGCGCGCCGTCGCAGCTTGCCCCGTCCCCGTGATCACGGGCATTGGCCACGAGCCAGACACCTCGATCGCCGACATGGTGGCCGACAGACGCTGCTCGACCCCGACGGCTGCCGCCGAGTCGGTCGCGCCTGCCATCGACGAGGTCGAGCGTCAGATCTCTCAGCGCCAGGTTCGCCTGGGCCGCTCGATGCAGGCGCTTCTCGCTTCCTGGTCGACGGAGGTGGAGTCGCTCTCGCAGCGCTCCTCCACGGCCGAGTCGACCTATCTCTCGCACCTGCGCGCCGCGGTCGAGGCCCTGGGCTCGCGGCCCTGCCTCTCGAGCCCGACCGCCGGTCTCGAGGAGCGCGCTGCGGACCTCGAGCAAACCGCCGAGCGCCTGCACGAGGCCCTTCCCCGCGTGCTCTCCAGGCGCCGGGACGAGGTCTCGCGCTACGCGAGTTCGCTCGCCTCGTGCGGCCCGCGCCTCATGCGCGGCCCCGAGTCCGAGCTCGCCCGCCTCGCGGCGACGCTCGATGCCCTTTCGCCTCTCAAGGTGCTCGGGCGCGGCTACGCCATCGCCCGCGGGCCGGAGGGCAAGGTCCTCAAGAGCGTCGAGGGCCTCGCGTCGGGCGACCGCGTGAGCGTGCAAGTGGGCAAAGGCTCGTTCGACGCGACCGTGGGCGACGTGCGGGCTTCTTAGCTGAATCGATCGGCGCCCCTGCGCCGGAAAGGAGGCCGTTATGGCCGAGAAGGACATTGACCAGATGACGTTCAAGGAGGCCTCGATCGAGCTCGAGCAGATCGTGCGCTCGCTCGAGGCGGGCGACCTCGAGCTTGAGGAGTCGCTCGAGCGTTACGGCAGGGGAGTGGAGCTGCTCAAGAGCCTTCGTGAGCGCCTCTCGTCCGCCGAGCAGAAGGTCCGCGTCCTCATAGACGCGGCCGACGAGCAGGCCCCTGAGGTCGACACGGCCTCCGCGCCCGCGACCGCTTTCATAGACGAGTAACCCGGAACGGCCGGCCTCAAGGCCGGCGCAAGGAGAGGATGAGACATGTCCGACTGCATTTTCTGCAAGATCGCGAACGGGGAGATCCCCTCGGACTTCCTGTACGAGGACGATCAGGTCGTCGCTTTCCGCGACCTCAACCCGCAGGCGCCCACCCACGTACTCGTGGTGCCCAAGAAGCACTATGCGAACATCGTCGACGGCGTCCCCGCCGAGACCCTCGAGTCCATGACGAAGGCCGTGGACGCGGTGACGCGCTCCGAGGGCATCGCCGAGAAGGGCTTCCGCTGCATCATGAACACGGGTTCCGCGGCCGGCCAGACCGTTATGCACCTTCACATGCACGTCCTCGGCGGGGAGCCCCTTGGCGAGGGCCTTCTCCCCAAGGAGGCGTAGCCGATGGACTCGAGGGTTTCCGATTGCGCCGCGCTCCACGCGAAGGGCTATAACTGCGCCCAGGCCGTGGCCTGCGCCTACGCCGACCTCGTGGGCGCCGATCCCCAGACGCTCTTCTCGGCAACCGAGGGGCTCGGCCTCGGCATGGGCTGCATGGAGGGGACGTGCGGCGCATTGAGCGGCGCCTGCATCATCTGCGGCATCGCAAAGAGCTGCGGCGACCTCGATGCCCCTACTTCTAAGGGCGCGACCTACAAGGTCTCCCGCGAGATCGTCGAGCGGTTCCGCGAGGCCTCGGGCGCCACGCGCTGCCGCGACCTCAAGGGCATCGACACGGGCGAGGTCCTGTGCAGCTGCCCGCAGTGCATCGAGAACGCGGCCCGCATCCTCGAGGACGTCGTCTTCGATTAGGCGCCTGCGAGCGTTCTTTACGGCGCATCGACCATAAACGCGGCGCCGGCTTCTCGCCTGCGCCGCGTTTTTATGTTTCATTCGGTCGGAGGGTGACCGGAGACCCCGTTGGGGCTATGATTTATGCGTTTGCGGATATTCGCATCTGCGGGCACCGCACCCGCGCGAGAGGAGACTCATGAACGTCCTGGTCATCAACGCCGGCAGCTCTTCGCTGAAGTACCAGCTGCTCAACGTGGACACCCGCGAGGTCTACGCCAAGGGCAACTGCGAGCGCATCGGCATCGACGGCTCCTTCATCGGCCACGAGGAGAACGGCTCCGGCAAGCAGAAGCTCGAGGTCGCGCTTCCCGACCACAAGACCGCCATCAAGCACGTCTTCGAGATCCTGAAGTCCGTCGACGCCCCCGTCGACGGCATCGGCCACCGCGTGGTCCAGGGCGGCTGGTACTTCCCCGAGTCCAAGGTCGTCACCGACGAGACCCTCGGCTGGGTCCGCGAGGTCGCCCCGCTCGCCCCGCTGCACAACTACGCCGAGGCCGACGTCATCGAGATCTGCCGCGAGATGTTCCCGTCCATCGGCAACGTCATCGTCGCGGACACCTCCTTCCACTACAACATGCCCGAGCACGCCTGGCGCTACGCCCTCCCGCGCGACGTCGTGGACAAGTACCATGTGCGCAAGTACGGCGCCCACGGCACCTCTCACCGCTTCATCTGGCGCCAGACCAACCAGTTCCTGAACGGCGACGTCCACAAGCTCGTGAGCCTGCACCTCGGCTCCGGCGCCTCCCTGTGCGCCATCGAGGACGGCAAGTGCATGGACACCACCATGGGCCTCACCCCGCTCGACGGCCTCATCATGGGCACCCGCTGCGGCACCCTCGACCCCGCCACGGTCTTCTACCTCTCCCGTGAGGGCGGCTACTCCATCGACGAGATCGACACCATGATGAACAAGCAGTCCGGCATGCTCGCCGTCTCCGGCGTGTCCTCCGACTCCCGCGACATCGAGGCCGGCGCCGAGAAGGGCGACAAGAACTGCCAGATGGCACTCGAGATGTTCTACTACCGTACCGCCCAGCTCACCGCCGAGATGGTCGCGAGCATGGAGGGCGTGGACACCATGGCCTTCACCGCCGGCATCGGCGAGAACTCCGCCGAGATGCGCCAGGGCGTCGCCGACCGCCTCGCCTACATGGGCGTGAAGATCGACCCCGAGCTCAACGCGATCCGTTCCGACGACCCGCGCGTCATCTCTACGTCGGATTCCTCCGTCAAGGTGCTCGTCGTCCCCACGAACGAGGAGTACATGATCGCCCTCGACGTCAAGGAGCTCCTCGGCAAGTAATCGCTTGCGAGCTTCTTTCTTTGTGTCTTTCGAAGCCCCGCGGCCGTTCGCCGCGGGGCTTCTTCGTTTCGTGTATTTGTTACGTGTTTAAAACATACCTTCTTGGTGGGATTTAAACCGGCGCTTTAGCTGGGTATAGTGAAACCCGTTGTCCCGTCCCACGTGCTTTGGGACACGGTACAGGGAAGAAAGGATTCACCATGAAGAACCTTATGATCGATCGTCGCCAGGCCCTGGGCCTCGGCGCTGCCGCCGTCGCCACCCTCGGTCTCGCCGCCTGCTCCGACGGCCCCTCCGAGCCCAGCTCCTCCAACTCGAGTTCCAGCGACTCCTCGAGCGCCTCCACCGCGAACACCGACATCGACAAGGACGCCTTCGACGAGCTCGTGGGCACCGTCGAGCAGGCCGATGACGCCGTTATCGAGGCCAACTCCTGGGCGAAGGCCATCAAGGAGGCGGGCACGTTCCGCCTGGGCGCAACCCGCACCTCCGTCCTGTTCTCGCAGCTCGACGAGACGACTGGCCGCGTCTATGGCTTCGACGCCGCCATCTACCTGTCCCTCATCCGCTATATCCTCGGCGACGAGAACAAGTACGACTACACGCAGATGACCTCCGACACCCGCGAGTCCGTCCTGCAGAACGACAACTGCGACGCCGTCTTCGCGACCTACACCATCAACGACAAGCGCAAGGAGGTCGTCTCCTTCGCCGGTCCGTACTTCGCCTCTCACCAGGGCGTCCTCGTTTCCGCCGACAACACCGACATCAACTCCCTCGATGACCTCAAGGGCAAGAAGGTCGCTGTCCAGTCCGGCTCCACCGGCCCGCAGATCGTCGAGGAGCTCGTCCCTGACGCCCAGGTCCAGGAGTTCTCGAAGGACGACGAGTGCCGTGCCGCCCTTGAGCAGGGCCGCGTGGATGCTTACGTCGTCGACAACACCCTCCACATGGGCAACATCGTGAAGAACCCCGGCAAGTACCGCCTCGCCGTGGATTCCTTCGGCCCGGAGGACAAGTACGGCATCGGCCTCAAGCTGGGCTCCGATGGTGTCGAGTTCGTAAATGACTTCCTGAAGAAGTTCGAGGACGACGGCAAGTGGGCTAAGTTCTATAAGATCTGCATCGCGGACCGCACCGGTGCTTCCGCGGACGTCGAGGCTCCCGCCATCGGCGCGTAAACGCTCCTTTGGGCGCAAAAGCCCAGGAACCGAAGCAGCGGCTCAACGTCGCTCACGGGGCCTCCCGTCCCTTATGAGACGGAAGGCCCCTTGCCTGTAAGGAGGAACGATGGGGCTCTCCGAGCTTCTCACAACCTATGGGCCTAACTACCTGACGGCCCTTCTTACCACCTGGCGGATCACGGCCGTCTCGTTCGTGCTCGTCATGGTGCTCTCCGTCCTCATCACGGTGATGCGCGTGTGCCCCTTCAGGCCGCTGCGCGTCTTCGGCGATTTCTACGTCCAGGTGTTCCGCAACATCCCGGGCGCCGTCCTCATCCTCATCGTGGTGTACGCCCTTCCGCACCTCAAGCTCGTGCTCGACTACGAGCCGAGCGTCGTTTTGTGCACGGTGCTTCTGGGCGCGTCCTTTGGGTCGGAGAACTTCATGTCGGGCATCAACACCATCGGCGTGGGGCAGATCGAGGCGGCCCGCTCCATCGGGCTCTCGTTCACGCAGATCCTGCGCCACGTCGTGATCCCGCAGGCGCTGCGCTCGACGGTGCTCCCCATGACGAACCTGCTCATCGCCGTCATGCTCACCACGGCGCTCGGCTCGCAGGTGCCCATGTCTCCCCAGGAGCTCACGGGCCTCGTCTCATACATCAACACCCGTGAGTCCGCCGGCGTCGTGACCTTCGCCGTATCGGCCTGCGGCTACATCGCAACTGCGCTCGTGATCGGCTTCGCTGGCAACAAGATCGACCAGAAGGTCAGGGTGATGCGCTAATGGCAAAATCGTCGTCTTCCGCCCTCTCTATGCGCGACGCCCTTTACGAGGCGCCGGGTCCCAAGACCCGCAAGAAGATGCTTGTGGGCACCGTGGTCTCGCTCGTGCTCATCGCGGCCCTCATCGCCTTCGTCGTGTACCGCTTCTGGGTCACGGGGCAGCTCTCGTACAAGTACTGGCAGCTCTTTAGCTGGCGATCGACGTGGCTCTACTTGGGCAAGGGCCTCGTGGGCACCTTCGAGGTCGCCCTCACCGCCGGCGTGATCTCGCTCGTCCTGGGCATGCTGCTTATGCTTGGCCGCATCAGCCACATCAAGCCGCTCTCGGTCCTGTGCGCCGTCCTCACGAACTTCTTCCGCGGCGTCCCGAGCCTGCTGTTCATCTACGGTTTCTTCTTCATCATCCCGAACCTGGGCATGAAGATGGACTCGTTCTGGATGCTCACGATCCCCATCTCGCTCGCGGCCTCGGGCGTCCTCGCCGAGGTCTTCCGTGCCGGCGTGAACGCCGTCCCGCGCGGGCAGACGGAGGCGGGCCTTTCCATCGGCCTTTCTCGGTGGAAGGTCAAGACGAAGATCGTGCTGCCCCAGGCCATCCGCTTCGTCATCCCGTCGCTCATCAGCCAGCTCGTCGTCGTCGTGAAGGACACGGCGCTCGCCTACGTCGTCACGTTCCCCGACCTCATGCAGAACGCCCAGGTCCTGCGCACGAACTACGACGCGCTCGTCTCGACGTACCTCGTGGTCGCCGTTATCTACATCCTCATCAACTACCTGATCAACAAGGCCTCCGTGTACGTCTCGCACCGCATGGGCGTCAAGATCATTCGCTAGCTTCGCTTGGATAGGAGAGACATGACTCAGCAGAACCAGGCAAAAGAGCCCATCATCGAGCTCCGCCACGTGGAGAAGCACTTCGGCGACCTGCATGTGCTCAAGGACATCAACCTCGAGGTTGACCGCGGCGAGGTGCTCGTCGTCATCGGCCCGTCGGGCTCCGGCAAATCGACCATGTGCCGCACGATCAACCGCTTGGAGACGATCGACTCCGGCGAGATCCTCATCGAGGGCAAGCCGCTGCCGCAAGAGGGCCGCGAGCTCACGAAGATGCGCGCCGAGCTTGGCATGGTCTTCCAGAGCTTCAACCTCTTCGCGCACATGACGATCCTTGAGAACGTCACCCTGGGGCCGATTCAGGTCCTCGGCATGAAGAAGGACGAGGCCGAGAAGGTCGCCATGGACCTGCTCGCGCGCGTGGGCGTGGCAGAGCAGGCCAATAAGGTCCTGGCCCAGCTTTCCGGTGGCCAGCAGCAGCGCGTGGCCATCGCCCGCTCGCTTGCCATGCACCCCAAGGCGATGCTCTTCGACGAGCCCACGAGCGCCCTCGATCCCGAGATGATCAATGAGGTCTTGGACGTCATGGTCAAGCTTGCCCGCGAGGGCATGACGATGATCGTCGTCACCCACGAGATGAATTTCGCGCGCCGCGTCGCCGACCGCGTTATCTTTATGGCCGACGGTCAAATCGTGGAGACCGGCACGCCCGACGAGTTCTTCGACCACCCGCAGACCGAGCGCGCCCGCGACTTCCTCAACAGCATTAAGGGGCACTAGATTCATGGCTTCATGTGTTTCCTGCGATACCTGCAACCCCAACTGCCCGGTTCACGGCGGCGCGCCGCAGAATCGGCCGCTCATCTTCGTCGCGCCCCGCTTTGAGCCGGGCAAGATGTACGGCGAGGAGCACCTCGACCCCAACGAGGCGACGACGAAGTGCTTCGTCGACGCGATCTTTGAAGCGGGCGGGCTGCCGGTCATGATGAACCTTACGACCGATGCCGACCTCATCAGCGAGTACGTGCGCCGCGCCGAGGGCATCGCGATTCCCGGCGGCCCCGACGTGGACCCGGCCGAGTGGGGCGACCGCTCCGGTTACGACCCCTCGAAGCTCTGCAAGCCGCGCGATGCCTTTGAGCTGCCGCTTATTCGCGAGTGCATCCGTCAAGACAAGCCGCTCTTCACTATCTGCCGCGGCACCCAGGCCATGAACGTGGCGCTCGGCGGGACGCTCTGCATGGACGTGCCCAACTATCCGCGCAAGCCCGGCTCGCGCGAGTGGAACCACGTGAACCTTATGCGGACGACGAGCCACAGCGTGCTTATTAAGGAAGGGTCGCTCCTGGCGAAGGCCTCGGGCGGAAGCGACCCGTATGCGGTCAACTCCGCGCATCACTGTTGCCTCGACCGGCTGGGCAAGGGCCTCGAGCTCGTCGCCGAGTCCGACGACGGGGTCCCCGAGGGCGTCGTGTTCCCCGGGAAGCGCTTCGTCCTCGGCGTGCAATGGCACCCGGAGTACACCTGGTACGAGAGCGACCGCGACTTCAATATCTGGAAGGCGTTCGTCAAGGCCTGCCGCGATTAGCCTGCCGATTGCGACCTGGCGGCGCGCCCCTCCTGGCCTTTCAAGCCCGTACGCTAAGCCCCCTGCAATTTGAGACATTTCAGCACCGTTTTATGTCTCAAATTGCGGGGGGTTATTTGTTTTGGGATGCCGCGGGCACGCGTTGGTGGGGGAACGCGCCGTTTCTAGCGGGCGTGCGTTGCAAGGCGATGCAATTTAGTTAGCAATAAGCTCGTTCAGGGCGGTGAGCGCGTGGCCGATGTCCTTCTCGGTGTTCGCCCAGCCAAAGCTGAAGCGAATCGTGCCTGTGGGGAAGGTCCCGAGCGTGCGATGCGCGGACGGCGCGCAATGCAGTCCGACGCGCGTCTGAATGCCGTAACGCGCGTCGAGCGCATGGGCGACCTCGGCGAGCTCGCGTCCCGGCGTTTGGATGCTCACGACCCCTGTGCGGCCCTCGAGGGTCTTCTTTCCCACGATGCGAAGAAGACCGCGTTCCTCCATCGGCTCGAGACCTTCGAGGAAGCGCCCGGCGAGGGCGAGCTCGTGGGCGCGGATCGCGTCGATCCCACGCTGGTCAAGCCATTCGAGGCTTGCGCGCAGCCCTGCGATGCCTGGGAGATTCGGCGTGCCGGCCTCCAAGTGGTCTGGCATGAAACTCGGCATTTCCTCGAGGTCGCTAGAGCTCCCGGTGCCACCTGCCACGAGCGGCTCGATTGCGGACGCGAGATCTCCCGTGAACACGACGCCCCCCGTTCCCTGCGGGCCCAGGAGCCCCTTGTGGCCGGTAAAGCAGACGGCGCCGATGCCCCAATTCTCGGCCTCTATGGGAATTACCCCCGCACTCTGTGCTGCATCGAGGACAAAGCGTATCCCATGCTCACGGCAAATCCGAGCCACCTTTTGTGCGGGCAGTATCGTGCCACAGACGTTGCTCGCGTGGGTCATGACGACGAGCTTGGTTTGGGGCTCGATGAGCTTCTCGACGTCGTGCGGGTCGAGTGAGCCGTCGCAAGTGCATTGGGCCCGCGAATAGCGAACGCCACGCTCTGTGAGCTGGTTCAGCGGGCGCATGACCGCGTTGTGCTCCATGCTGCTCACGATGACGTGGTCGCCGGGCTTGAGATATCCCTTGAGGACGAGATTCAGCGCCTCGGTCACGTTGCGCGTAAAGACCACTTGAGAGGGGTCGCTCGCCCCAAAGAGCCGCGTGACTCGCTCTCGAGCGTCGAATACCAGTTCCTCCACGTCGAACGCGCTCGAATACTCGCCGCGGCCAATGTTTGTCCCCGCGTTTGTCATGTAATCGACGACTGCCTGCGGCACGCAAGGCGGTTTGGGGTAGGTCGTGCTCGCGTTGTCGAGATAGGTCCGCTCACCCACGTTTTCGCTCCGTTCGTGCTATTGGTAATACATCTCAAAATATAACGGCTTACAAACTGTTAGAGTTACAAACATACTGTAAGGTTCCGCAAACGGTCGCGAAATATCGGCGGCGTACGGCGGATCGGGTTCAAGGAAAGAAGGAAACATGGACCTAAAGAAGGAAAAGGCCACGATTATCGTGGGCGGAGCCGTCATCGGCGTCATCGCCGCGATGCTCGTGTTCTTCGGCAACCCCGCGAACATGGGCTTTTGCGTCGCCTGCTTTATCCGCGATACCGCGGGCGGCCTGGGTCTTCACCGTGCCGAGGCCGTCCAGTATATCCGCCCCGAGCTCGTGGGGCTCGTCCTCGGCAGCTTCCTGCTCGCGCTTGCGAAGAAGGAATTCTCGCCCCGCGGTGGCTCGGCTCCCATGACGCGCTTCGTCCTTGGGTTCTGCGTCATGATCGGCGCGCTCATGTTCCTGGGTTGCCCCTTCCGCATGATCCTTCGCATCGCCGGAGGCGACCTGAACGCGGTCGTGGGTCTCGTGGGCTTCGCGTGCGGCATCCTCGCGGGCACGTTCTTCCTGAATAAGGGCTTCTCGCTTCACCGCACGTATCGCCTGCCCGCCTCCGAGGGCATCATCTGGCCCATTGTTCAGGTCATCCTCATCGCCCTGCTCGTCGCCGCGCCGGCGTTCATCTTCTTCTCGCCCGAGGGTTCCGGCCCTGGCGCCAAGCACGCCGCCATCGCGATCTCCCTTGCTGCTGGCCTCATCGTGGGCGCGATCGCTCAGCACACCCGTCTGTGCATGGTCGGCGGCATTCGCGACCTCGTCCTCTTCCGCGAGAATAAGCTGCTGCTCGGCTTCGTGGCCATTCTCGTTGCCGCGCTGGTCACGAACCTTGTGCTGACTTTCGGTTTCGGCGGTTCCTATTTCAAGCTGGGCTTCGCCGACCAGCCCATCGCCCACTCCGATGGCCTCTGGAACTTCCTCGGCACGCTTCTCATGGGTTTTGGGTGCGTCCTTCTGGGCGGCTGCCCGCTTCGCCAGATGATCCTCTCCGGTGAGGGCAACGCCGACTCCGCCGTCGCTATTCTCGGCCTCGTCGCCGGTGCCGCATTCGCGCACAACTTCGGCCTGGCCTCCAGCGCGAAGGGCGCGACCCCGGCCGGACAGGTCGCGGTGGTCGTCTGCCTCGTGGTCGTCTTGGCCATCGCTTTGTCCAACACTTATGGCAAGAAAACCGCATAACCGCAGCTAATATCCTATGGAGGTAGATCACATGCAGACTATCGATGCCCGAGGCCTCTCGTGTCCCGAGCCCGTCGTCCTCACCCGCAACGCCATGGCGAGCAAAGAGGACGCCTACGAGGTCCTCGTCGACGCCGCCGCCGCCCGCGAGAACGTGACGCGCTATGCGCAGAACCAGGGGTATAAGGTGAGCGTTGCCGAGAAGGACGGCGAGTTCACGCTCAGCATCACGAAGTAGATCCGTCCGCGCGTTCGTCGCCGGGGGCTTCCGGCGACGAACGCGCGCATTTGTTTTCTTGGAGGCAGCCTTGAGCTTCATCGCGACCTTCTTTTCTCACTTTGGGGCGACCAAGTTCCGGCGACTGTGCCGGTCGCGCGGGGTCGAGGTGGAGCTCATGCCCGTCCCGCGCGCTATCTCGAGCAGTTGCGGTACCTGCGCGAGGTTCGATTCCTCGCCCCTGACCCCTGATGAGGCGTGGCCCGATGAGGTGGAGCTCGTCGTCGAGTCGTGCGACGGGGCGGGTACCGTTTCCTTCTCAGAGGTGTATCGTGCAGAGGGTGCCTAGCAATTTGGGGTCCGACCCCAAATTCAATCCGAAAGGGCTGGTAGATATGGCAGAAACGATCAAGGTCGACGCGATGGGCGACGCATGCCCCATCCCCGTGGTCAAGACGCTCAAGGCGCTAAAGGAGCTTGCGGGCCCCGGTAGCGTCGAGACGCTCGTGGACAACGACGTGGCCGTCCAGAACCTCACGAGGCTTGGGCGCGACAAGGGCTGCACCGTCTCGACCGAGCAGCTCACCGAGAAGCAGTTTCGCGTGACGCTCGCGACCGAGAAAGGCGTCGAGGTGGGGGAGTCCGAGGCCGATGAGGCCCAGTGCTACGTCCCTGCCAAGCGCAACCTCGTGATCCAGGTGAGCTCGGACGCCATGGGTGCGGGCTCGGATGAGCTTGGCCGCAACCTCATGAAGGCGTTCATCTTCGCCGTGACGCAGCAGGACGAGCTGCCCCAGACGATGCTCTTCTACAACGGCGGGGCGCACCTCACCTGCGAGGGCTCCCCGTGCCTGGAGGACCTTAAGGCCCTTGCCGACCAGGGCGTCGAGATCCTGACCTGCGGGACCTGCCTCAACCACTACGGCATCGCCGACAAGCTCGCCGTGGGCGAGGTCACGAACATGTACGTCATCTGCCAGAAGCTCGAGCAGGCGTCGAACATCGTCCGTCCGTAGCTTGGTCGCGTCATGAGGGTCAAGAAGGACTTCCTCGTCGTGAGCTTCCCCACGACGGCCGCGGCCATGGCATGCGAGTCGCTTTGTGCCGAGAAGGGGTTGCCAGGGAGGACGATACCCGTCCCCTCGCAGATCTCTGCCGGGTGCGGCCTTGCCTGGCGCATCCTGCCGGAGGAGGGCGACCGCATTCGCGATGCCCTTGACGAGGCCGGGGTTCCCGTCAGCGGCATGGACGTCGTGCCGTTGTGGGTCCTGGTGAAGGAGTAGCGCAATGATCTACCTCGACAACGCCGCCACGAGCGTCATGCGCCCGCCTTGCGTCGTGGACGCCGTTTGTCGCGCGCTCACGAGCATGGGCAACCCCGGCCGCGGCGCGACGTCCGAGTCGGTCGATGCCGGGCGGGTCGTGTGGGCCTGTCGCGAGAAGGTCGCGGCGCATCTTGGCTGCCCCTCTGCCGACCATGTGTGCTTCTCGGCGAACTCGACGGCGTCGCTCAACACGGCCATTCGTGGCCTGGTAAACCCTGGTGCGCGCGTGGTCACGACGGTCATGGAACACAATTCTGTTTTGCGGCCTTTGAACGCGCTCTTGGATGAGCAAGGCGTGGAAGTGGGCTACGCGGGTGTGGACGGGCTGGGCCGCTTGGATTACGACGACCTTGAGCGCCTGTGTGCCGGGGGTTGCGACGTTGTCGTGTGCACCCATGCCTCGAACGTGACGGGAAACGCGGTCGACCTCGCCCGCGTTTCCGCCATCGCGCACAACGCCGGAGCGGTTCTCGTCGTGGACGCCTCTCAGACGGCCGGCTGCATTCCCATCGATATGCGCGCCATGGGTATCGACGTGCTGTGCTTCACGGGTCACAAGGGCCTGATGGGGCCCCAGGGGACCGGTGGCCTTGCAGTTGCCGAGGGCATCGACGTGCGTCCTTGGACCGAAGGCGGCACCGGGGTGCATTCCTTCGACCGCCGGCAGCCGCTCGATTGGCCCACGAGGCTCGAGGCCGGCACCTTGAACGTTCACGGGATCGCGGGGCTTTCTGCCGCGCTCGACTATATTTCCGAGCTTGGCGGCCCTGCTGCGATCGGGGCCCACGAGCTCGAGCTTGCCGGCTTGTTTTCTCATGAGGTAAGCGATATACCCGGCGTCAAGCTCTATGGCGACCTCGATCAGCGCCCGCGGGCGGGTATCGTCTCCCTGAACGTTGCCGACCTTGATTCCTCCGAGGTGTCCGCGATGCTCTCCGAGGGCTTCGGCATCGCGACACGCCCCGGTGCCCACTGCGCGCCGCTTATGCACAAGGCGCTTGATACCGTTGAACAGGGCGTCGTTCGCTTCAGCTTCGGTTGGTTCAACACGGCCGACGACGTTGCGGCCGCTGTTGAGGCAGTGCGCGAGATTGCTTCTTAGCCGCACCTTTTGCGGGTTGTATTATTGCGAGATTTATTCGTTTCCCTGAATGGAGTCACTATGGACATGACCGGCGTCAAGCTGACCGAGCTCGTGGAGGCCGCCGGCTGCGCGGCAAAGCTTGCCCCGGGCTACCTCTCGCAGGTGCTCGCCGACCTGCCGCGCCTCGAGGACGAGAAACTCCTCGTGGGCTTCGATGAGTCCGACGACGCCTATGTCTACGACCTGGGCGACGGGCGCGGGCTCGTGGGAACGACGGACTTCTTCCCGCCGATGGTCGACGACCCGTATCTCTTTGGCCAGGTGGCGGCTGCAAACGCTCTTTCCGACGTCTGGGCCATGGGCGGAAAGCCCGTCCTCGCGCTGAACCTTCTCTGCTTCCCCAATTGCCTGGGGCTCGAGGTCGCCGGCCAGATTCTCGCCGGAGGGGCCGATAAGTGCCGCGAGGCCGGCGTCATCGTCGCGGGCGGCCACTCGATCAACGACCACGAGCCCAAGTTTGGCCTGGCGGTCACGGGGTTCGTGGAGCTCGACGGCCTTCTTGCCAATAGGAGCGCCCGCGAGGGCGATGCGCTCGTGCTCACGAAGGCCCTTGGAACCGGTGTCATCACGACCGGCTACAAGGGCGGCGTGCTCGGGGAAGAAGACCTCGAGGTCGCGACCGACTCCATGGTCACGCTCAATAAGCGCCCGGTCGAGCTCTTCTCCGAGCTGGGTCTCGAGGTACACGGCTGCACCGACGTGACCGGGTTCTCGCTCATGGGGCACTGCTGCGAGATGGCCGAGGCGAGCGGCCTCACGGCCCATATCGACGCCGCGAGCGTCCCGGTGATGCCCCGTGCGCGCGAGATGGCGTCGATGGGTATGATCCCTGCCGGCGCGTACCGGAACCGCGACTACTTCGGCCCTCGCGTGGAGCTCACGGACGACCTGCCGCTCGACATGAGCGACGTGCTCTTCGACCCACAGACCTCCGGCGGTCTTCTCGTTGCGCTGCCCGACTCGGACGCGGCAAAGCTCGTTTCCGCCCTTCGCGACGAAGGCGCCCCCGCCGCGGTCGTCGGTCACATGGCCGCCCGCTCAACCCACTCGGTCCTCGTCGCCTAGCCTCAATTTGGGGTCCGACCCCAAATCGCTATCGGTGAGCGGTAGACGGCCATTTGCGAAAGCATCGCTGCCGTTCGACCCCCTTTGGGCAGTAGTCCAAAGGGGGTTCGTGCGTTTTACGTCTATAAATGGGATTACGCAGCTGCATACAAATAGTCAGTTGTGCAAACAATCCGTTAGAGCTTGCCGTTGAGAGGGGAGATTCCTATGGCAAGACTCCATGTTATGGAGAGGAGCCGCGCCCAGGTCGTCATGGACGACCTGCACGACGCCTTGGGGAGGCGCCTGGCCGTGAGCTCGCTCGCGCCGTGTCCGGTTGAGTTCACGGCGGCGCTCGTCCGTCTTTGCGCCACGCAGAGCTGTGGCAAGTGCACGCCGTGCCGCGTGGGCCTGCGCGCCTTGGACGACCTGTTGCAAGACGTCCTTGAGGGGCGCGCCGACGACGAGACGCTCGAGCATATCGAGGAGACCGCGCGCACGATCTATCTCTCGAGTGACTGCGCCATCGGCTTCGAAGCGGGCGAGATGGCGCTTACCGCCATCCAAGGCTTCCGCGACGACTTCGAGCACCACATCCGCGAGCACGCCTGCGGCTTTGAGCAGCGCGCCGAGCAGGCCCCCTGCGTGAGCGGCTGCCCGGCTCACGTGGACATCCCGGGCTACATCTCGCTCGTCGAGGACGGCCGCTATACTGACGCAGTGAAGCTTATCCGCAAGGACAACCCGTTGCCGCTCGTGTGCGGCCTCGTGTGCGAGCACCCCTGCGAGATGCACTGCCGCCGCGGCATGGTCGACGACCCGCTGAACATCCTCGAGCTCAAGCGCTTCGCCACCGAGCACATGGAGAGCGACTACCGGCCTTGGTTCGCGCCGGCGACGCACAAGAACATCGCCGTCGTGGGCGGCGGCCCTGCCGGCCTGAGCTGCGCGTACTACCTCTCGATCATGGGGCATCACGTGACCATCTTCGAGCAGCGCAAGCACCTCGGCGGCATGCTCCGTTACGGCATTCCGAGCTATCGCCTGCCCCGGGAGCGCCTCCAGTCCGAGATCGACTGGATCCTGGACTGCGGCATCGACGTGCTCTACGAGCGTTCCGTCGACGGCCCTGAGCTCAACCGCCTGCGCGAGGAATACGATGCCGTCTACCTCGCTATCGGCGCCCATTTGGACAAGAAGCTCGGCCTTCCGGGCGAGGAGGCGCCGGGCGTCGAGTCCGCCGTCCAGATGCTTCGCGCCATCGGAGACGAGGAGATGCCCGACCTCTCCGGCCAGCGCGTGGTCGTGATCGGCGGCGGCAACGTCGCCATGGACGTTGCCCGCTCGAGCGTTCGTCTTGGCGCCGAGAAGGTCTCCATCGTCTACCGTCGACGTATCTGCGACATGACGGCCCAGGACGCCGAGATCGCGGGCGCGCAGGCGGAGGGCTGCGAGGTCCTCGAGCTGACGGCTCCGCTCTCGATCTCTGTGGGGGAGGACGGGCGCGTGAACGGCGTCCGCGTCCAGCCGCAGATCATCGGCGAGCCCCGCCGCGGCCGCCCGGCGCCTCGCGCTTCCCAGGACCCCGAGCGCGTCATCCCCTGCGAGCGCGTGTATGTGGCCATCGGCCAGGACATCGACTCCGCGCCCTTCGAGGCGCTCGGCATCGAGTGCAACCGCGGGAGCGTCGTCACGAACCCTGACGGCACCGTCCCCGGCTTCGACGGCCTCTTCTGCGGCGGAGACTGCCAGACGGGCCCCGCGACCGTCATCCGCGCCATCAACGCGGGCAAGGTCGCGGCGGCGAACATCGACCACTTCCTCGGCTTCGACCACAAGGTCGGTATCGACTGCGAGCTGCCGCCCGTTAAGCTCAAGGGCCTTCGCCAGTGCGGCCGCTGCGAGCTCAAGGAGCGGGAGGCCGGCGAGCGCACGAGCGACTGGGAGCTCGTCGAGCAGGGCCTCACATGCGAAGAGGCGCACCAGGAGGCGAGCCGCTGCCTGCGGTGCGACCACTTTGGCTACGGGGCGTTTAGAGGAGGGAGGATCGAACAATGGTAAAGCTCACGATAGACGGCCTCGCCGTTGAGGTCCCCGAGGGCACCTCCATCCTCGATGCAGCCGCAAGCGTGGGGATAAAGATCCCGACGCTGTGCTATTTCAAGGACCTGAACGAGGTCGGCGGCTGCCGCGTCTGCCTCGTGGAGATCGAGGGCGCCGACCAGCTCGTCGCCGCATGCAACAACACCGTGCTCGAGGGGATGTCCGTGCGCACGAACAGCCCCAAGGTGCGGGAAGCCCGCCGCGTGAACGTGCAGCTTCTTCTTTCCCAGCACGACTCCTCGTGCACGAGCTGCGTCCGCTCCGGAAACTGCTCCCTGCAGACCATCGCGAACGACCTCGGCATCTATGAGCAGCCGTACCACAAGCACGTCGAGCAGGACGACTGGGACGTTACCTACCCGCTCATTCGCGACAACTCAAAGTGCATCAAGTGCCTGCGCTGCGTGCAGGTCTGCGAGAAGCTCCAGGGGCTCGGTGTCTGGGACCTCACCAGCCGTGCCACGCATGCCTCCGTGGGCGTACGCGGCCGCAAGCCCATCCGTGCCGTGGACTGCGTCGCCTGCGGCCAGTGCATCACGCATTGCCCCACGGGCGCCCTGCGCGAGCGCGACGATACCCGCCACGTGCTCCGCGCGATCGCCGACCCGCACAAGGTCGTGATGTTCCAGCTCGCCCCCGCGGTCCGCACTTCTTGGGGCGAGGAGTTCGGCCTCTCGCCGGAGGAGGCGACGATCGGGCGCCTTGCGGAGATTCTGCACGTCATGGGAGCGGATTACGTCTTCGACACCGATTTCTCGGCCGACCTCACGATCATGGAGGAGGGCTCCGAGCTCCTCGAGCGCATCGCTGCTGCCGATAAGGGCGGCGATGGCGCGCCTAAGCTCCCGCTCATGACCTCGTGCTGCCCCGGTTGGGTCCGGTTCGTCAAGGAGCGCTACCCGCAGTTCCTGCCCCAGGTCTCCACCTCGAAGTCGCCCCAGCAGATGTTCGGCGCCGTGGCAAAGACCCACTACGCCGACGTCCTCGGCGTGGACCCGGAAGACGTTTTCTGCGTTTCGGTCATGCCGTGCGTCGCCAAGAAGGCCGAGGCGGCGCTGCCGACCATGGTGGGCGACTCGGGCAACCCTGACGTCGACGTCGCGCTCACCGTCCGTGAGCTCGTCCGTATGATCAGGGCCTCGCACATGGACCCCAGGAACTTTGATGAGAGGCCGCTCGACGCCCCGCTCGGCTTTGGCGGGACCGGAGCCGGCGCGATCTTTGGAACGACGGGCGGCGTCATGGAGGCCGCTCTTCGCTCGGCGTACTACCTCGTCTGCGGCAAGAATCCCGAGCCGGACGCCTTTAAGGAAGTCCGCGGCAACGAGGGATGGCGTGAGGCCACCTTCGACCTCAACGGCCGCGAGCTTCGCGTGGCCGTGGCCCATGGCTTGGCGAATGCCGGCCCCTTGCTCGAAGCCCTCGACAAGGGCCTGACCTACTACGACTTCGTTGAGGTCATGGCGTGCCCCGGCGGCTGCGTCGGCGGAGGCGGCCAGCCCATCCACGACGGCTGCGAGTACGCCGACCGCCGTGCGAAGGTCCTTCGTGGCATCGACGCCGGCTCTCAAATCCGCTTCTCACACGAGAACCCCGATGTCCAAGCCTGCTACCGCGACTTCCTCGGCGCCCCTCTCTCCGAGAAAGCCGAGCACCTCCTCCACACTCACCACTAAGTCACGTATTCACCCCCCCATACAAAAAGGGCCCGTGCCTGCACGGGCCCTACTCATTTAGACCCCTTCATAGGCGCATCCCCGAGCCGACCACTTGAGAGGGGAGACTCCCGTCCCCGGCGTGTTCGCCATCGGCGCGGCTCCTTGTCATGGGCTCGGCGCTCGCTACGCTCGCTCGCTTTCGCGAAGTCGCCCATCGACAAGGAGCCGCGCCGGTGGCGAACGTCAGGTTCGAGCGATGGGCTGAGAAGACCTCAAGGAGCGATTTCGCGCAGCGAGCGAGCGTAGCGAGCGCTGAGCGGATTGAGGCCTTCTCTGCCCATCGCGCTCGATCGGGATATCGCTTAGAACGGCGTGATCGTGAAGGCGAGGGTGGTCGATTCGGCGGGAGCGAGCGTGATGGTGCTGCGTTTATCCTCGAAGTTGGGACCTTCGTCATAGGCGGAGGCGCATCCGTGCCACGGCTCCACGGCGATGAAGGGCGACTCGGTGTTCGCCGTCCACAGGCCGAGGTAGTCGAAGCCCGGGAACTCGAGCTCGACGCCGTGGTTGCTCTTCTTGCCCACGAGGGCCACGCGATTCTTGGGCACGTTGTGGAAGACGAGGGTCGCATGGCGGTCGATGAGCTCGTGAGAGAGGGGGAGCACGCGGTCGTTCTCCATCAGCTGGGTCGTGTGGGAGAAATCGTGGAGGCCTTTTTCGTCGATGACAGGTACTTCCGGGCTCCATTTCTCGGCAAAGACGAGGGCGTAGTCGTCGAAGCTTTCGCCTTTGGATCCGGGCATCGGAACGTTGAACGCGGGGTGTCCGCCAAGGGTAAAGGGAAGGTTTACGGTTCCGGTATTCGTTACCCTAAAGCTTTGCTTGAGGCTTGTTCCATCGACTGCGTATGACATGCTTAGTTCGAAATCAAAGGGATAGTTCTCCCTGGTAAATTCATTGGAAACAAGCTTGAAGGTTACTTGAGAGTCTGTCTTCTCTGCCACTTCGTGCTCGTTCGTGCGGGCGATGCCATGGCGTTTGAGGTGGACGGGTCCCTGAGCGCTCGGGAGCTCGTCGTTCGGCAGGCAGCCCACGATGGGGAAGAGCACGGGCGCCCTTCTTGGCCAGAACTTGGGGTCTCCTTGCCACAGATACTCGGCTTCCCCGACCTTCAATCTCATAAGTTGGGCACCCGTGGTGTCGATCTCGGCCGCCAAGCCGTCCTTCTCTATATGAATCGACGACATATTTGGTCCTCCTCGTCTTTCCCGTACAATCTCGTGCCTTCCAGAGAACTTTACCGTTCTGCAACATGACTTCGGGGCAGAATGACCCTTACGAGCGTAAGGGCGCCGCGGGCGGCCTTCGCCCAGAGGGGCTTCGCGCCCGCAGGCAGCCAATTGGAGGTACGCATGATTATCGAGGAACTTGCGCACTACGGTATTGCCCACACCGACGACATGACGTGGATTGATGCCTCACCGGCGGTTCTTATCGAGAAGGCCGTCGACCGCGGCGAGGGAAAGCTCACGAGTACCGGTGCCCTCGCGGTCGAGACGGGGCAGTACACGGGTCGTTCCCCTCATGACCGCTTTATCGTCGACACCCCCGACGTCCACGACAAAATCGCTTGGGGCAGCGTGAACGTTCCCATGAGCGAAGAAGACTATAAGCGGATCAAGGCAGAAGTCGTCGCGCACTTCTCGGAGCGCCGCCTCTTCGTCGTCCACGGGATTGCAGGCGCCGACCGCCGCTATGCCCGCAAGTTCTGCGTCATCACCGAGCTCGCGAGCCAGGCGCTTTTTGCCCACCAGATGCTCATTCGCCCGACCGAGGAGGAGCTCAAGGACTACGGCCTCGCCGATTTCGTCGTCATGGCCGCTCCCAAGCTCAAGCTCGACCCCGCCGTCCACCACACGAACTCCGAGGCCGCCGTCGTCATCAACTTCTCCGAGAAGGTCATCCTCGTTGCAGGCACGCAGTACTCCGGCGAGATCAAGAAGGCCATTTTCTCGGCGATGAACTATCTCCTTCCCGTCGAGGACGGCGTGCTACCCATGCACTGCTCCTGCAACATGAACCCTGTCTCCCACGGCACGACGGTCTTCTTCGGCCTCTCGGGCACGGGCAAGACCACGCTTTCCGCCGCCGAGAACCGCAAGCTCATCGGCGACGACGAGCACGGCTGGGCCGACGACTCCGTCTTCAACATCGAGGGCGGCTGCTACGCGAAGACGATCAACATCACCGAGGAGACCGAGCCCCAGATCTGGCACGCGATCCGCTTTGGCTCCATCTGCGAGAACGTCGTCATCGACCCCGCCTCGCGCAAGGCCGACTACTTCGACACGTCGCTTACCGAGAACGGCCGCGTCGCCTATCCCGTCGAGTTCATCGACAACGCTGTCCTCAAGGGCAAGGCCAAGCGCATCCCCGACGTCGTCATCTTCCTCACGGCCGATGCCTTCGGCGTGCTGCCGCCCATCTCCAAGCTCGACAAGAACGCCGCCATGTACCACTTCATGACCGGCTTCACCTCCAAGGTTGCCGGTACCGAGCGCGGCGTCAAGGAACCCCAGCCCACGTTCTCCTCGCTCTTTGGCGAGCCGTTCATGCCGCTCGACCCCATGGTCTACGGCAAGATGCTCGGCGAGAAGATCGAGCGCGGCGGTACCCGCGTCTATCTCATCAACACCGGATGGACCGGCGGCCCCTACGGCAAGGGCAGCCGCATCAAGCTCAAGTACACGCGCTTGATGGTCGACGCCGCGCAGTCTGGCGTCATAGACGACTGCGATTTCGTCCACGACGAGCGGTTCAACCTCGAGGTCCCCACGAGCTGCCCGGGCGTGCCGTCCGAGCTGCTGAACCCCAAGGCCACGTGGGACAATCCCGAGGCGTACGACGCGACCGCCGAGAAGCTCGCCTGCATGTTCGTCGAGAACGCCGAGAAGCGCCTGCAGTCGATGTCTCCCGAGGTCCGGGCTGCTGGGCCTAAGCCGCTGAACTGATCCCACCGCTTCGGAAAGGGGCCGGCCCCGCTGAGACAACTCGCGCATAGAGCGCGCTCAAATTGTCTCCGCGGGGCCGGCCCCTTTCCGAAGCTTCCGACCAGGACTCGGTTTCGTCCCGTAGCGGCACCTCGGGAGGCTTCGGCTGCAGAGCGGCTTCGCGAGCCGATCTCGAGCTGGAAGGGGAGGGCCGGGTTTGGTCACTTCTGGCGAAGTAACCAAACCCTGCCTCATTGATGTCTTCTCGCTGGCCGACTGGAATTATGCGGGTCATTGGAAGGCCGGGGTACTTCTTGCGAAGTACCCCGGCCTTTGCGGTTCATTGCGGGCTCGGTGCTGGTTGAGCCTCGTGTTCGACGGGTGAACTAGTTCTGCTCGGCCATCTGGGCCTGGACGGCGGTGATGGCCACGACGCCCACGATGTCGTCGGCGGAGCAGCCGCGGGACAGGTCGTTGACCGGCTTGGCGATGCCTTGGAGCACCGGGCCGTAGGCCTCGGCGCCGGCGAAGCGCTGGACGAGCTTGTAGCCGATGTTGCCCGCCTCGAGGTCGGGGAAGACGAGGATGTTCGCGTTGCCGGCGACCTTGGAGCCGGGGGCCTTGAGGTCGGCGACGGACTGGACGAGGGCGGCGTCGAGCTGCAGGTCGCCGTCGAGCGCGAGCTCGGGGTTCTTCTCGTTGGCGAGCTTCACGGCCTCCTGGACCTTGGTGGGCACGTCGCCCTTGGCGGAGCCCATCGTGGAGAAGGAGAGCATGGCGACCTTAGGCTCGATGCCGGGCATGAAGGCCTTCCAGGACTCGGCGGACGCGAGGGCGATCTCGGAGAGCTCGTCGGCGTTCGGGTCGATGTTCAGGCCGCAGTCGGCGAAGAGCAGGGTGCCGTCCGCGCCGTAGGTGCTCTTGGTGCACATGATGAAGAACGCGGAGACGAGCTTGGTGCCCGGGGCGGTCTTCAGGATCTGCAGGGCGGGGCGCAGGGTGTTGGCGGTGGAGTGGCACGCGCCGGAGACGAGGCCGTCGGCGTCGCCCATCTTGACCATCATGGTGCCGAAGTAGGTGGCGTCGTTCATCTGCTCGAGGGCCTCGGGCAGGGTGACGCCCTTCTTCTTGCGGAGCTCGGCGAACTTCTCGGCGTAGGCCTGCTTCTTCTCGGACGTGCGCGGGTCGATGACGGTGGCGCCGGGAACGTCGATCTCGTCGGGGTCGCCTAGGATCACGAGGTTCGCGAGGCCCTCGTCGATGATCTTCTTGGCGGCCTCGATGGTGCGGGGATCCTCGCCTTCGGGAAGGACGATGGTCTTCTTCTCGGCCTTGGCGGCCTCTTTCATGCGGTTAAGGAAATCGCTCATAGATAACTCCTCCATAAAATCTGCCTTAACTCGTTCGTAAAACGGCGCGTTTTCGCCTGTTGAGGCCCCGCGCGCCATCAAACGAGACCATTATAGTTTCGTGGTGCTAGAATCAACCGAAGATTCAGGCGAGAAGCTTCTCTCTTCTCGTCGCTGGCTCAGGCCAGCCCCGTAACCTTCTGAGAGGAACCACATGAACATCCAGAGCGGTCTTGGCGCCGGTTTCAACCCCGAGGGATTCGACGCCATCGTCGTCGGCTGCGGATACGCCGGGTGCGTCTGCGCCCGCCGTCTGGCCGAGGCCTGCGGCATGAAGGTCGCCATCCTCGAGCGCCGCGACCACATCGCCGGCAACGCCTACGACTATGAGGACGAGGCGGGCATCCTCGTGCACAAGTACGGCCCGCACATCTACCACACCGTGAACGAGCGCGTGAACCAGTTCCTCTCTCGCTTCACCCAGTGGACCGACTACCAGCACAAGGTCCTGGCGAACATCCACGGCACCCTCATGCCCGTCCCGTTCAACCACCGCTCCCTCAAGCTCGCCTTCGGCGACGAGAAGGGCGAGCGCCTCTACCAGAAGCTCGTGGCCACCTTCGGCGAGAACAAGAAGGTCCCCATCATGGAGCTTCGCGAGAAGAACGACCCCGAGCTCTCCGAGGTCGCCGATTACGTCTTCGAGAACGTCTTCCTCCACTACACCATGAAGCAGTGGGGCAAGACGCCCGACCAGATCGACCCGTCCATCACCGGCCGCGTCCCCGTCTTCGTGGGCGACGACGACCGCTACTTCCCCGGCGCGCCGTTCCAGGGCATGCCGGCCGAGGGCTACACCAAGCTCTTCGAGAACATGCTCGAGCACGACCTCATCAGCGTCTACCTCGACGTCGACGCCCGCGACATCCTCAAGGTCGGCGGCGGCGCGGTCACTGTGGGCGGCAAGCCCTACGGCGGCGAGGTCATCTACACCGGCCCGCTCGACGAGCTCTTCGGCCTCGACCTGGGCGCGCTGCCGTACCGCACGCTCGACATGGTCTTCGAGACCCTCGACCAGGACCAGTTCCAGCCCGTGGGCACCGTGAACTACACGACCTCCGAGGACTTCACGCGCATCACCGAGTTCAAGAACATGACGGGCCAGGTCGTCCCCGGCAAGACCACCATCATGAAGGAGTACTCCAAGGCCTATACCCCGGGCTCCGGCGAGACCCCTTACTACGCCATCCTTGAGGACGAGAACCTCGAGCTCTACAAGAAGTACCGCGAGCGCGTGGCGGGTGCCCTCAACTTCCACTGCGTCGGCCGCCTCGCCGAGTACCGCTACTACGACATGGACGGCGTCGTGGCTTCCGCCCTCGATCTCTCCGATGAGCTGATCGCGCAGCACAACTAGGCAATCGATACGCTATGCGGGGGCGGGTCGCCGAGGCGTCCCGCCCCCTTTATAAGTAAAGGACCTCAATCTATGGGCAGCGCAAAGAAGACCATCACCTTCGGCATCCCGTGCTACAACTCGTCCGAGTACATGGACAAGTGCATCGAGTCGATCCTCACGGGCTCCGACTACGCCGACGACGTGCAGATCGTCATCGTGGACGACGGCAGCGCCAAGGACGATACCCCGGCGAAGGCCGATGCCTGGCAGGAGCGTTATCCCGAGCTCATCAAGGCCGTCCACCAGGAGAACGGCGGGCACGGCGTCGCCGTGATGAAGGCCGTGGCGAACGCCGACGGCGTCTATTTCAAGAACATCGACTCCGACGACTGGGCCGACGGCGACGCGCTCAAGGCCCTTCTCGCCCAGCTGCGCCGCTTCATCCAGATGGACGAGACGGTCGACCTCGTCATCACGAACTACGTCTACGAGCACGTGGAGGACGACACCCGCAACGTCGTCGACTACCGCCGCGTCCTGCCCGTGGGCAAGGTCTTTACCTGGGACAACATCGGGCACTTCAAGATGAGCCAGTACCTGCTCATGCACGCGCTCACCTACCGCACCGCGACCCTGCGCTCGGCTAACCTCCAGATGCCGCCGCACACGTTCTACGTCGACAACATCTACGCCTACGTGCCGTTCCCCAAGTGCCGCAACCTCTACTACCTCGACGTCGACCTCTACCGCTACTACATCGGCCGCGAGGACCAGTCCGTGAACGAGAAGGTCCTCACGAGCCGCGTCGACCACTACTGGCGCGTCGCCCGCATCATGATGGGCGCCTACCACGTCTACGACGACATCAAAATCCCGCAGCTCCGCAGCTACATGATGAACTACTTCACCATCATTATGGCGATCTGCTCGGTCTTCTCCAAGCTCTCCGACCGTCCCGACGCCATGGAGGAGCTCCACAAGCTCTGGGCCGAGCTCAAGGAGTACGACCCGCGGATGTACCGTCGAGCCAAGCACGGCGTCGTGGGCATCGCGACGAACCTGCCGGGCTCGATCGGCAAGCGCCTCACGATCGGCGGCTACCACGTGGCGCAGAAGGTCGTGAAGTTCAACTAGGGCCTGTTTGACCTGTTCGCCCGCCCCGCCCGGGTCTTCTAATTCGCTCAGCGCTCGCTGCGCTCGCTCGCTTCGCGAAATCGCGAATAAGAAGACCCGGGCAGGGCGGGCTACGTTATCCCCCCCTTGCCCTCGTTGAACTTCACGCCGCTGCGCCACGGTGCAGAGCCCGCCTGGAAGGGAATTGTGGGCGTGGGGTGAATGTGGGTTGGGGTGTGGTATCGTTCTAAAGGTTTTGTTGGCACCTCTTACTTGGTCGCTTGAGTCCACCGACGGCGAACCCGGTTTGAGGCCAGTCTATGGAAAGGTGGATCAAGCATGATCACCAAGGAGCAGAAGGCCGAGCTCATCAAGCAGTACGGCAAGTCCGAGTCCGATTCCGGTTCCGCCGAGGTTCAGGTCGCCATCCTGACTGCCCGCATCAAGGAGCTGACCGAGCACATGAAGTCCCACAAGAAGGACTTCCACACCCGCCGTGGTCTTCTGATGCTCGTCGGTAAGCGTCGTCGTCTCCTCTCTTACATCAAGAAGAACGACATCGAGAACTACCGTAACCTCATCAAGAGCCTCGGCATCCGCGACAACATCCAGTAGTCAACGGTTTGTCCTCAGAGGGGCGTCCATCGGGCGCCCCTTGTTGTGTTCTGGGGGAACGGCCCCCAGCGCACCGCGGGGATTCGCCCCGCAAGATGGCCCGCCTGCAAAGGGGCAGGCGGAGATAAGGGAAAAGAAAAATGGCAAAAGTCACGCATGAGTTCGACCTCTACGGCAAGCACTACGCCCTCGAGACCGGCGAGCTCGCCAAGCAGGCGACCGGTGCCGTCCTCGTGAAGAGCGGCGAGTCCACCGTGCTTCTCACCGCCGTGGTGTCCAAGGAGCGCAAGGACTACGACTTCTTCCCCCTGACGGTCGACTTCATCGAGAAGATGTACGCCGTGGGCCGCATCCCCGGCGGCTACCTCAAGCGCGAGGCGCGTCCTTCCGAGAAGGCGACCCTCACCGCCCGCATGATCGACCGCCCGCTGCGCCCGTCCTTCCCGGCCGGCTTCCGCAACGAGGTCCAGGTCGTCGCCACCTCGCTCGTCGCCGACCAGGTCAACCCGGTCGACACGATGTGCGTCATGGCGGCATCGGCTGCCTTCACTGTGGGAGGGGTGCCCTTCGAGGGCCCGCTGGCCTGCGTGCGCATTGGCCGCGACCCCGAGACGGGCGAGTTCATCGTGAACCCGACCTACGAGGAGCGCGACGCCTCCGACCTCGACCTCGAGCTCGCCGGCTCCGACTCGTTCATCTCCATGCTCGAGGCCTCCGCTGACGAGATCTCCGAGGAGGACATGCTCGCGGCCATGGCGTTCGGCCAGGAGGCCATTGCCGCCTTCTGCGAGGAGCAGAAGAAGTTCTTCGCGAAGTTCGAGCAGGTCAACGGCCCGATCCAGCAGCGCGAGTACGTCTACGACGAGCCTGTCCCCTACGTCCACGACAAGGTCTTCGCCCACTACGACGAGATGAGCGCCGCCCTCAAGGACGCCGACAAGCTCTCCCGCATCGGCAAGGTCGAG
>ERZ808246.398-NODE-398-length-37316-cov-6.217681_pt1 | contig 37316 bp, 30 predicted proteins | sample MGYA00521083_ERZ808246 | MGnify/ENA primary metagenome ERZ808246 (study PRJEB31516, sample SAMN03275577) | gut metagenome | biome: mammalia-associated habitat; material: feces | host: Papio cynocephalus | place: Kenya | collected 2012-07-07 ...
ATGTACGCGCTCCTCATCTGCTGGTCGATGTCCACCTGCTCAATCCTGCCTGTCGTAATCTTTTCTTCGTTGTTTTCCATATTTCAAATTTTCATTTTTCACATTTTTGCCGACACACGGAATATAATATGTATATTCCACCCCGAGAATCCGTGTTCACCGGCGTCGGAGCGAAGGCACGGCATAGCTTGCAAATATACGGAGATTTGCGTAATTTTGCAAAAATGGGGCGTGAAAATACGTTCACGCTGCAATACGGTTTCAAACAGGCACATTCATACAATGAAAATATCAATCTCTGACACTCTGAACGCCATCGTGAACTATGCGAGGGAGGAGGCGATGCGGACGGGAAGCTACATGATCGGGCCGGACCACCTTTTTCTCGGGATGCTGCGGCACGAGGAGAACCTCGGCGCTATGCACCTCAAATTCCTCGGAACAGATCTCGTTGATTTCAAGGACTATATAGACGGACGTATTTCAGAGGGAAGGCATATTCCCTACTCGGACATCGACAGCATCACGCTTTCGCGGAGTTCTATGAACATAATAAATATAGCGGTGTTCGAGACCACGAAGGCCGGCGGAAATGTAGTCGGGCCGCAGCATCTGCTGCTTGCGCTGTGCAAGGCGATGGCGAGCAACGGGGCGGAATACCTGCGTGAGCACGGGCTGACTTACAATCTGCTTTTGGACGAGTTCACGAAGCTGGGGCTGCTGGGAGGCGACTATGCGCCGGAGGGCGGAGCGGCCGCGACCGGAGGGAGCGGCGCTGAGGCGGGTACTGGGAATGGTGCTGGAATGGATGCTGGGAATGGTGCTGGAATGGATGCTGGGAATAGCGCTGGGAATGGCGCTGGAATGGATGCTGGGAATAGCGCTGGAATGGGTGCCGGGATGAGTGCCGGGGCGGGAGCGGAGAGGATGCGGACGGAGGAGCAGAGCCTGCTGGATGAGTTCGGGTATGACCTCACGGCGGCCGCCCGGGAGCATCGTTTGGATCCGGTCGTGGGACGCGAGGAGGAAATCATGAGGGTGATTCAGATTCTCGGCAGAAGAAAGAAGAACAACGCGATGCTGATAGGGGACCCGGGCGTGGGCAAGTCGGCGATTGTGGAAGGAATAGCCATACGGATTGCCACCGGGGACACGCCGCCTACCCTTGCCGGGAAAAGGCTGGTTTCGCTTGACATAGCCTCGGTAGTTGCGGGAACGCGCTACAGAGGGGACTTCGAGAAGAGGCTCAAGGGCATCATGAACGAGATTGCCGCCAATCCGGATGTCATTCTGTTCATAGACGAGTTTCACACCATGATCGGGGCAGGAGGCGGTTCGGGAAGCCTCGACGCGGCGAACATACTCAAGCCCGCCCTCGCACGAGGAGAGATTCAGTGCATCGGAGCGACCACGCTCGACGAATTCCGGAAGATTGTGGAAAAGGACGGGGCGCTTGACCGGCGCTTCCAGAAAATCATTGTCGAACCCACCTCCTCGGCACAGACACTGTCGATTCTTGAGCGGATGCGTCCGAGATATGAACAGTACCATAGGGTGAACTATCATGAAGATGCGCTTGAGGCCTGCGTGTCGATGTCCGCGAGGTATGTGACGGACAGGTGCCTTCCGGACAAGGCTCTTGACATCATGGATGAGGCGGGTTCGATGGTGCGGCTGCGCGGAGGGAATGCCGTGCGGAGGGAAGACGTCGCGGAGGTAGTTTCCAAGATGACCGGCATACCGGTGAGCAGCGTAGCACAGTCGGAAAGCCTGAGGCTCATGCGGATGGAGAGCCGGCTGGAGCAGCGGATAGTCGGGCAGGACGAGGCCGTCGCCGGCGTCGTCCGCGCGATTCGCAGGAATCGCGCCGGGATCAAGGATCCCGCCCGACCGATAGGCACCTTCCTCTTTGTCGGCCCTACCGGAGTGGGCAAGACCCAGCTCGCGAAGTCAATAGCGGAGTACCTCTTCGACAGCGAAGACAACATGGTCCGCATCGACATGAGCGAATACTCCGAAAAGTTCAACGTGTCGAGGCTCATCGGCGCGCCTCCCGGCTATGTGGGCTACGAAGAGGGAGGGCAGCTCAGCGAAAAGGTGCGCCGCAAGCCATACTGCGTCGTGCTGCTGGACGAGATTGAGAAAGCGCATCCGGATGTGTATAATCTTCTGCTTCAGGTGCTTGACGATGGTCGCCTGACCGACGCCGACGGCAATACCGTCGATTTCCGCAACACCATCCTCATAATGACCTCCAACGTCGGCTCCCGCGAACTTGATGAATACGGCAGCGGAGTCGGATTCGCCACAGCAGGCAGAAATGTCAGCGACAACCGCAGGACAGTCCTCAACAAGGCTCTGAAACGCACTTTTCCGCCGGAGTTCATCAACCGCGTCGACGAGGTGATTTTCTTCGACAGCCTTACGCCGGAAAGTATCGCGAAGATTGTGAACATAGAACTGAAAAGCCTCCAGAACAGGATTCTCGACGCGGGCTACAGGCTCGACATCGCCCCGGGAGTGAAAAAGTTCATCGCCGAGGCAGGCTTCGACCCGAGCTACGGAGCGCGTCCGCTGCGAAGGGTCATCCAGCGTTTTGTCGAAGACCCGGTCTCAGAGTTCATAATCAGCGACAGAAGCAGAAAGAGCCGCAAGGAAACAGTCCGCCTGCACATCGGGCTCTCTGCCGACAGAAGCCGCACAACAGTCAGCGAAGCAAAGGCAAAGAAATAGGGCAACTACCATGAAATCAGCGGGCAAGGCACAGATTATGCAATCATTGCCGGTGATTGGAACCGGCCTGCACATTTTGCCGGGTCTAAAAAATTCAGACAAAATGAGAACAGCATTGAAAACAGCCTTCGCGGGCGCCATTGCGGCGCTTTTGTGTCTCTCCGCCGCTGCACAGCCGCACAAAACGGCTATGCCCTCACCCGACGGAACCTATATGTTTGCAGAAAGGGACACATGCAAGCTCTATATGGACATATATGAGCCGGCAAAGGGTACGACAAAGTTCGTCACCGGCCGGGAAAAGCCGACGGTCATCTTCATGTTCGGCGGCGGATTCGTGGGAGGCCGTCGGAATGATGAAAGCTATATGCCTATGTTCAACGCAATGAGCAGGGAAGGACTGCGAATCGTCTCCATAGACTACCGCCTCGGACTGAAGGGACAAAAGAATGTGGGACTTGGCAGCGTTGACGCCATTGACAACGCAATTCACATTGCCGTAGAAGACCTCTTCAGCGCCACCAATTTCATCATTGACAATGCCAAAGAACTTGGAATTGACCCGGAAAACATCGTCATCATGGGATCCTCGGCTGGAGCGATATCTGTTCTCCAGGCCGAATATGAGCTGTGCAATGACAGCAGCTGGGCGCAGGTGCTCCCGGAAGATTTCAACTACAAGGGCGTCATCTCTCTCGCTGGGGCAATACTCAGCCGCAATGGCGGTCTCAAATATGCACGCACGCCATGCCCGATGGTTCTTTTCCACGGCACTGCGGACAAGGTCGTGAACTACAAGCAGACGAAATTCTTCAAAATCGGCTGGTACGGTTCAAACACCATCGCCTCTGTCTGCCGCAAGATGGGCTACAACCACTGCATCTACCGCTTTGAGGGAGCTAGTCATGAAATCGCGGACGCAGGGCTTGAGAACATCCCGGCCATAATGGAATTTCTCGAGGTCAACGTTTCCGACAGCATCCCGCGCTGCATCGACGCCACCGTCACCGATCCCCGCATCGAGACCTCCACCCTCACCCTCAGCGAGTTATATAATTGAAAAATGCCGGTTTAACCGGCATTTTTCAATTATAGTTCAGACATTTTCCGAAGACAAAGTTCAACTAACTTTCGCACCTGCGCCTTATAGTCAGGATTGCTGCTGCCGATGTGCCGGTTGGCGATGGCACAGCATACCGTACCGGCGTGATGGCCGAGGTGTGCGGCGATTCCGGCCACTGCGGAGCCCTCCATCTCGAAGTTGGTGATGCGGCGACCGTCAAACTCAAAGCTCTCGAACTTGTCAACCATATCCGGCATCGCGAGCTGCATACGGAGGACACGTCCCTGAGGGCCGTAGAACCCGGATGCGGCAATCGTCATTCCCCTGACAGTGCAGTCGCTGAATTTGTCGATCAGCTTCTGGCTCGCCTTCACGAAATACGGGTCAGGAAGGTGCTTCGCCCAGCCCACGTGCTTCTTGAATGCCTCCTCGATTTCCGGCATGGCAATCTTGTCTCGGTCGGCGTACCAGTTGAGAAGACCGTCGCAGCCCACCGAAATGTGGGAGAAGATGAACGAACCGAGGGGAATATCCGGCTGAATCGCGCCGCAGGTCCCTATTCGGAGAATGTTCAGGGAGCGCTTCTGTTCCTTGATTTCGCGAGTCTTGAAATCGATGTTTGCAAGGGCGTCAAGCTCGTTCATCACGATGTCGATGTTGTCGCAGCCGATTCCGGTCGAAACGATAGTAAAACGCTTCCCGTTGAATTTGCCGGTAGTTGTCACGAACTCCCTTGAGGCATGACGGAACTCGATGTCGGTAAGGTACTCAGCGACCATATCCACACGTCCAGGATCTCCCACAAGTATCACGTTGTCAGCGAGTTCCTCCGGCTTGAGATGAAGATGGAAAACGGAGCCGTCCCCGTTGATTATAAGCTCTGATTCTGCTATACGCATAATTCGTTGATTTTAATATTAAACAAAAAGACCTCCGCAAGTTAACATTTCTAACCAAAATGCCCTTGCGTCAGACACATATATTGCAAATATAGTCAATTTTCCGGAATATATTTGCCAACGGATTTCTCCGAATGGGCAGTTTTTGCTATTTTTGCATCCGATTAAGAAATGTGAAAAAATAAGTTGCCTCAGATTGGGGATTTATTTTTGAGTATAGATTTCTTTTGGAAGAGGGAGTGTACTGGAGGTACATGACCGATGAGAAAAGGGATATAGACCAAAAAGAAGCCACAAGATGATGCAAGTTATTTTTTGAAGATTTCTAAACAAAAACAAGTTGAACTAAACGCAATAAATTATGTGGCAAAGGATTCAAACCCTATATCTGGCAATCGCCACGGCGCTGCTGACATCCATGTTCTTCTGCAAGTTCGCTACCATCATCGGCTGCGACGGAGCTGAAGCGACAATCAAATATTTCGAGAAGGTCCCCTACTGCTTCCTCCTCATCGTGACGCTAATAGGCAACGTGTTCTCCCTGTTCGCTTTCAAAATAAGGATTCCGCAAATGAGGGTCGCGACTCTCTCGGCGATAAACCTTTTCGCGTTCCAAGTGTGGATACTAGTGGATGTGGTGCGCGGATGGAACGAGATGGTGTTCTCGGTGACGGCGCTCTTCCCTCTCGTCGCTATGATCTTAGACATACTTGCTGCACGAAACATCATGCTTGACGAGGCGATGGTGCAGTCTGCCTCACGCCTGCGCGCATCAAAACGGCGTAAATAAAGGGCGGATTGCCGCGTTTAAGAAAACCTGGCAAGAACCGCCTTCTCGTAGGTCTTGGTGACGGGGATGTTCTGGATGTTCTCGCGGTCAAGTTCGAGGACAAACGCGTCGCCTTCCTTGCGCAGGACCTTTACATGTTCGGTGTTCACGACATATTTTCTGTGACAGCGGACGAGGGTGCTGTCACGGAAAGTCTCCTCGACGGTCTTCAGGCGGCAGCGGAGCATGTACTGCTTGAGTTCTCCGTTGCCGTCGTCATACCACACCTTTATATAGTTGTCATCCGACTCGATGTAGTAGAGATTCTGCCGGCGCACCGAGAAACGCAGGGTGCCCCCGATGTCGAACAAGGTAATCTTCTGGTCGTCTTCAACTTGCGGCGGCTCATCCGTCACGACATTGCTGTAGTTCATAAGACGGATAATTTTCTCCTTTTCGACCACCATAAAGTATAGGGTCGATATCACGTAAGGCACCCCCAGCGATATTGTCCCATATAGCAGGGACTTCAGAAAAACATCATACACCGTCATATCCTCCGGGAGCTCGGAAATCAGAACCGTCATTCCGGTGTATATCCCGCATATCAGCACGACCTCGGCAATGCACCAGAGGACATAATGCCAGACTTTCATCTCGAAGAGATATTTTGTCTTGTACATCACTATCCTGCTGATAACCAAAACAATGATACTTAAAAAGAAGAACAGCAGAGTGTACAGAAAACGCGACGAATAGCCGAGTTCGAACCATGCCGACGGCGAAAACGGAACATACAGATTCATGAAAACGACGGCAAACAACACGGAAAATGTCACTTGACCGAGAAGCTGAAATTTATCTAAAAGATAACGCGGCAGCTGTTTGTTCATATTGAGTTCTCTTTTGATCCGTTAATACCAGGTTATTTCCGAAAGCCAGCACATATGTAGGCGTTGCAAAAATATTAATTTCGCGGCAAATTGACAAATCAAGTTCCCGCACAGGATAGGAAGCTGTTGAAATTTGAGTATCTTTGCATACGGACAGACATAAAAACTTTATTAATATGGGAAAGAAAGTCGTAGTGACGGGGATGGGAGTTGTCTCCCCCGTCGGAAATGATGTGAATACATATTGGAAGAACCTCAAGAAGGGCGTCAACGGAATAAAGAAGCTGACAAGATTTGATACAGAAGGACTTGCGGCGTCGGTGGCCGGAGAAATAACTGACTTCAATCCGGCGGATTTCGACATTGAGCCGGCCTTCACGAGAAAGCAGGACCTGTTTTCCGTCTATGCTGTGGCCGCGGCAAAGCAGGCCATGGATCAGGCAGGACTCGTTTCGGACGAGAACATTGACCCGTTCAGGCTCGGCGTCTATGTCGGCTCCGGCATAGGAGGCTTCCCTTCGACCTATAGGGAAGTGGAAAAGATGATTACCAACGGGCCGCGCTGGATTTCACCGCTTTACGTGCCCACGATGATCCCGAACATCGCATCCGGAAACATCTCGATAAGACACCACGCCAACGGCCCCTGCGTTCCGATTGTGACGGCCTGCGCGACGGCGACACACTCCATCGGCGAGGCATACAGGGCCATCAGGCACGGCTATGCCGATGCAATCATAGCAGGAGGCACGGAATCGCCGCTCATTCCGATGGCGGTGGCGGCATTCGCCAATGCCAAGGCTCTCACCGGAGCCGATGACCCGGATCATGCCTGCCTTCCGTTCAACGCCCAAAGAAGCGGGTTCGTGCTTGCGGAAGGAGCCGGAGTGCTTGTTCTTGAAGAATATGAGCACGCCAAGGCAAGGGGCGCAGAGATTCTCGGAGAAGTGTGCGGCTACGGAAACACCTGCGACGGCTACCACATCACCGCACCGCGACCGGACGGAGTCACACAGGCAAGGGCAATTGAAGAAGCGCTCCGCGAAGCCGGGTATGAGGCGGGAAAGGACACGCTCTACATCAACGCCCACGGCACCGGCACACAGATGAACGACAAGTGCGAGACCAACGCGTTCAAGCTGGCTCTTGGCGAGGAGGATGCGCGTCGGGCACACATTTCCTCGACAAAGTCAATGACCGGACACCCGCTCGGGGCCGCTGGCGGATTCGAGGCCATAGCCGCTGTGATGGCGCTGCGTGAGGGCATCGTGCCTCCGACCATACACCTCGACACGCCGGATCCAGAATGTGACCTGGACTATACGCCGAACGTTGCCGTAGAGGCGCCGCTCACAATCGCGATTTCTGATTCTTTAGGATTTGGCGGGCATAATGCCTGCATCGCCTTCAGACGGATTGTCTAAGAGGCGATCTGCTGCGTTGCACTTCGATAATTTGAATCCTCACAACCACAAGGTTGCTGCGGTTCAAATTTCTCGTGCGCCTTGCATCTCATCATCTTATACAATCCTCGGACAAGCAGCAGACTCAGATAAAAAATGTAAAGTGCACATTGCCGTATTTCCGCTCCTTGACGAAGTGTGGATGGTCTTTGAATGAATAGTCTGACGGGTGCTCAAGGATGAAGTAACATTCGGGATTGAGTATTCCGCAGTTGAGCACTTTGTCCGGAATGGTGTCGAGGCCCTCGATGGCGTATGGCGGGTCGGCGAAGATGATGTCAAACTTCTCGCGGCAAAGGGGGAGAAAGTCGAAGACATTGTGGCGGACCACGGTGAGATTGTCAAGGCGGAACTTCGCCGCCTGGGAACGGATGAAGGCCGCGTTTGCCGGTGCCATCTCCACAGTGTAGACCATCCCTGCACCTCGTGAGGCGAACTCGAACGAGATTGAGCCGGCACCGCCGAAAAGATCCAGAACCTTGAGTCCGTCAAACTCATATTCGTTGTCAAGAATATTGAAGAGTCCCTCTTTGGCGAAATCGGTTGTAGGACGGGCTGAATACCCGGCCGGAAGTTCAATTGAACGTCCCTTCAGTTTTCCTCCGATAATTCTCATAACAATCAAACAAAACCCCGCAGGCTAAGAAGATGTTTTAATTTTTTGTTCAGTTATTTTGAAATGTATTTTTGAGCCAGATTTTTCGCTTCGCGCCACTTTTCTCCGCTCGGCAAAGCAAACTTGTTTGTTTTGCCGAGCGGAGAAAAGTGGCGTATGAAATACGAACACATAAAAATAAATGTGAGAAAAATTAAAACAGCTTCTGATGCCGGCAAGGAAAATTATCTAATGCCACGACGTCTCGACAGCACGGAAATAACTGCAAAGAGATATTTCCTCTTCTTCGGTCAGCGGCGTCCTGAACACGATCTCCGAGACATCCGGATTGAGCTGGAGGCTCTTCATTGCGGAAAAGACCCAATACTCCGCCGTCGTGAAGTCTGCGGCATCGAAGACATTGCACAGGCGCAGACTGCGTCCCTCCGCTATCACCAAATACAACTTGGAACCGGCATGCGAGGCCACAATCTTGTTGTATTGGGTCATTCCTGAAAGTGACTTCAGCATATAGTACAACTCCGGAAGAATGTCAGCGCGGCTGCCGTCCACACGAAGAACGGTGTTTCGCAGAGTCTCCGACAGTTTTTCACCTTCCGCAGGAGACCAAAGCATCGTTGCCGCAAATTCCGGAATGTCCACGGAGCAGACCTTGTCGGATCCGTCAACATCGGCAACGGAGGACAGAAGTTCGCGTTCGCGCCCCGGTACAACGAACTGAGACGGGACAAGAGTGACTTTCGGTGTAAAGAGGGATATTTCCACCTCGTCATAGCGGCACTGAAGTTCGCTGGCAGTAAAAACAGACCCGGCATCCATCCAAACGGATGAATGCCTGGCCTTGTCAGATTCTGTCTGAATGGAAAATCCGTCCAAGGCTACCTGGACGAATATCCTGTGCCTGCTACTCCCAGTTACCTGCATTGTTGTTAGGTGCGGTGATGCTTCCTACCTTCAGCCCGGGATAACGATCGGTCTTGATGCGCTCATCGTCGAGATTGATTCTCAACTGGTTGTCAAGGCCCTTAAGGAGAGCCCTGTACGGCATCTCTGCCTCGAAAAGAGGAACCTGCACACCTGAGACGGTCTTCACGATGCAGGACATCTCGACAGGCTGGCCGTCGCTGAACGGAATCGTTCCGATTGTGGAGATGTTGAAGTCAGGACGGTTGTTAAAAAGAGTGTCCTTCACCGGAATCTCGCTTTCAATCGTGAACACGAGTTTCTGTCCGGTCTTTGAAAGTTCAAGCATCTCGGCAGAGGTAATCTTCGGTTTCCTCTTCTTGAGAGCCTTGGTGTTGGCAACTGCAAGAGAGTCGTCCATTGAACCGATCTTCATCACTACCTTCATCTTTCCCGTGTTGTAGAAAGTCTGGAGGGAGTCGAATGTGGAGACGAACTTCCCGTTGACGCTCTTGTAAGCCACCTGAAGATCGCGGATGTCCTTGAGCTGCTGGATGGCAACCTTTTCGCGCGCCGCCTTCTCCTTGTTGAATTCAACAGGCTCCATGACGCTCTGCACCGTAATCACGGCAAGGACGACAATCAGAATCGGAAGAAGGATGTAAGTCAAAGTAATCTTAACTGCCTTGTTCATATCGTGGTCTTTTATAATTATCAATTTCACCAAAAACTTGACAAAGTTATGAATTAGATTTATGAATTGCAATATTAATTGTGTAATTTTGCAGTGTGGAAAGGCACGGCCGACGAGACGCCGCAGCATCCAAACCATAGAAATTGATGATGAAGGAATTATCGAAGGCCGCATTGGCCGAGTTCAACAGGATTATCGGAGACTCCGCACACGCGGTGATTTCCACGCACGCGCACCCTGACGGAGATGCGGTGGGCAGTTCCCTCGCGCTGGCACGCTACCTCGGCGGCCGCGGGACGGACGTGCGCATAATCCTGCCTGACCCTTGTCCGGAAAACCTCGCCTTCGCGACAGACGGCACGGAAGCTACAGCCATCATCGTTGACAAGAAAGACATGGCGGAAGCTGCCCTGAAAGGCGCCGATCTCCTCATAAGCATAGACTACAACAGCCCCGGAAGGACAGACGCCCTCGAAGATGCCATCCGGGCATTCAAGGGGCGCAGGATACTGATAGACCATCACATATCCCCGGAGAAGGATTTTTATGACCTCGTTTTCTACGAGACGGAAGTCTCCTCTTCCTGCGAACTGCTCTACGGCATACTGATGCGTATGCCGGAAATCGACGGGCACGCGGAGAGACTCGGGAAAGAGACCGGAACGGCCCTTATGCTCGGGATGACGACGGACAGCAACAACTTCGCGAACTCGACCTACCCGTCAACGCTGAAGATGGCCGGAGAACTCATTGCGGCCGGAGTTGACAGGGACGCGCTGTTGGAAAAACTCTACAACAGCTACAGGGAAAACCGTTACCGCTTTATGGGACATTTCCTCTCCAAGAAGATGAAGATCACGGAGGAAGGTGTTGCCTACGCCGTGGTCAGCGCAGATGAGATCCGGAGTTTCGGCATACGGGACGGGGAGACAGAGGGGTTCGTGAACATGCCGCTCGGGATTGGCACGGTGAGGATGAGCATATTCATCAAGGAAGAAGACGGGCGGGACAGGCTTAGAGTCTCGGTGCGGTCGAAGGAGGGCACGTCCGCAAACCGCTTCGCAGGCCTGTATTTCAACGGAGGAGGTCACGAGCGGGCGGCCGGAGGCAGGCTTTCCGTACCGGGGGAAATTGAGGGGCCGGGCGAAGCCGAGAAATATGTGGAACGCTGCGTGAAGGAGTTTTTCGCCGGCGAGAAACAGACCGAAAGAGAGGAGGAGATGCTATGAAAGGGAATTCAAGGATATATGGGTTCGCCGCACTTGTCTTGGCGGCAATGGCGATGACGGTCGCCGCATGCATGAAACAGCAGCTCCAGACCACATACGACAGCCAGGACAAAAGGATAGACTCATTCATACAGAGCCAGCTGAGCAGTTCAAAGGCTTTGAGGACATACCCGAACGGCGGAAGCAACAGGCTTGTGATTGTCGAGGGCGAAGGAGAGGACAGCCTGTCGACTTCGGGCAGCGTGACATTCTACTATGCCGCCTACACGTTCAGCGGAAGCATCAGCAGCGGCAACCTGTTCGCCACGAACCACGAGCAGACGATTGCCGCAAGCGGATGGACGACGCTCTCGGGAATCGACACAAGCCCCGTGACGCTGAAGCTCGACGATTCGGACATGGTTGAGGGACTCAGGATGGGACTTTTCGGAGTGAAGAAAGGACAGGAATGCTACATTATATTCTCAGGGAAATACGGATTCGGCTCAAAGCCCATTGGCACAATTCCTGCGAACTCCGCCCTGCTCTACCACATTTGGGTGGAAAATATTGATAATAATTAAGGTATAATTATATGAAGAAAATCTCAATCTGCGCGATAATGGCGATGCTGCTCATGGGCGGCTGCGCGAAGACGACGGAAAGCGGGGAATATGACAACGAGACGAGGTATCTCGCCGCATGGCTCAAGATTGAACACCCGGAACTTGAAGAGTCTCACGGAATAACAATCAGCAGAAATCCGGAAACCGGCATGCCGGAAAAAATCGGACGGGGAGTTTATCTGCTTTCCGAAACCGAAGGCACCGGAGAGAAGACCGCGGAAAAAGGTAATTACGTAAGGGTCAGCTACACGGCATTGAGCCTTGACGGGAGCATTTCTTCATATACCGAAAAGGAAACGGCAGAAAAGCTCGGCACAGACGAGGAGGCTAACTTCTACGGGCCTCATGTCATTTCCATTGCCGGCGGGTCGAATTATGCCGGGGTCATCGACGCGGTTGCCGGGATGAAGGAAGGAGGAGAGAGGACGGTGCTCGTGCCGAAATGGCTCATGAGCACACAGGATTACGGCAGCGAGGACGAATATCTCTCTAAATCGTCGTCCGCATCAAACACGATATATCAGCTGAGACTCGTCGAGATTATCGAGGACATCAGCAAATATCAGATCGATGTAATCGAGACGTACTTGAAAGACAACGTTGTCGGAAAACTAGCAACGGACAAGGGACCGGCAGTAATGCCTGACACGACTGCGGCAATAGGGGCATGCGAGGGATTTTATTTCATCCCTGTCTCCGACACCACGGGGCACAGGACATTCCCGTCCGACACCACGGTCAAGATAAACTACACCGGCAGCAGGCTCGACGGCCAGGCCTTCGACACGACAATAGAGAAGACCGCCAAGGACAACGACATCTGGTCATCGTCAAAGACATACGAGGAACAGTCCATCAGCTGGGGTGAGAGCTTCAGCGACCTTAAGATGAGCAGCAGTTCGCTCATCAGCGGCTTCAGCAAGACCCTCTGGCAGATGAACAAGGGCAAGGGCATCGGAATTTTCTGGTCCGACCTCGGCTATGGCAGCTCAGGCAGCGGCAGCATGATTCCGGGATATGCACCGCTGATGTTCGAGATTGAAATCGTCGACGAAGAATAGGTAAATCAAAGACATACAAGACAAGTAGGAACAGAAGGACAAGGGAGGAATAATGGCCGAAATAAAATCAGCACCGACAGAATTAGGAACCGAAAAAATCTGGAAACTCATACAGAACTACGCTCTGCCTGCCATCATAGCGATGACGGCATCCTCACTGTACAACATGGTGGACAGCATCTTCGTGGGACAGGGAGTGGGACCTCTGGCGATTTCCGGACTCGCGGTGACTTTTCCCCTGATGAACCTGTCGACGGCATTCGGAACACTCGTCGGAGTGGGAGGGGCGACGATTCTCTCAATCCTGCTCGGACAGAAGAACTACGAGGGAACGAACAAGGTGCTGAGCAACATCGTGACCCTCAACATAATAATAGGATTTCTCTTTGCTGCCGTAGCGCTCGTTTTCCTGGATCCGATACTGAAGTTCTTCGGAGCCAGCGACAACACGATAGTCTATGCGAGAGAATACATGCAGATTATCCTTTACGGAAACATAATCACGCATGTATATTTCGGACTCAACGGCGCCATGAGGTCTACAGGAAGCCCGAAGATGGCGATGGGTCTGACGATTTTCACCGTGCTGTTCAACACCGCGCTTGACCCTCTCATGATTTTCGGACTGAACATGGGAATACGCGGCGCGGCGTGGGCGACCGTCATATCACAGTTCCTCGCGATGATTATAGCGTTATGGCACTTCACGCGCAAGGACAGAACGGTGCATTTCGACAAGGGAATACTCCGCCTGGACCTTAGAGTGGCGAAAGATTCGCTCGAAATCGGCTTCGGGCCGTTCCTGATGAACACCGCCGCCTGCATAGTCTCGCTCTTCATCAACCAGCAGCTCGGCAAATATGCCGGAGACCTCGGAATCGGAGCCTACGGAATATGCAACCGTCTGACTTTCATGTTCATAATGATTTGTATGGGACTGAATCAGGGGATGCAGCCTATTGCCGGCTACAACTACGGGGCAAGAAAATACAGCCGTGTGAAGGAGGTTTATTTAAAGACGGCGGGGCTCGCCACGATTGTCTCCGTCCTGTGCTTCATCGTATGCATCGGACTGCCGAGACTCGCCTGCTCCATTTTTACGCACGATCCGCAGCTGCTTGACCTTTCGTCACACGGGCTCAGAATCATGAACATGATGTTCCCTGTCGTGGGATTCCAGATGGTCGGGACGAACCTCTTCCAATGTCTCGGAATGGTGAAGAAATCCATATTCCTCTCACTCACAAGGCAGCTGCTGTGTCTCGTCCCGGCACTCTACACGCTTCCGCTGTGGCTCGGGGCCGACGGAGTGTGGTGGAGTTTTCCTATTTCCGACACAATCGCGAGCATCCTGACGGCAATCCTCCTTGGAAGACTTTTCAGCAAATTCTCTAAACTCAACGACGGCGACGACCCGGCCATGCTCGGAGGCGCAGCCATCTAACAGAAGGAAACGACCATGGAAAAAAAGATTATAATAAACATAGGAAGACAGTTCGGAAGCGGGGGAAAGGCCGTGGCCGACAGGCTTGGTGAGATACTCGGGATTCCTGTATATGACAACGAGCTGCTGGCAAAGGCGGCTCAGGATTTCGGATTCACGGAGGAACTGTTCAAGGACAGGGACGAAAAGAAGAGAACTCTCACGCTCTCGTCGATCTTTTCCTCAAGCCTCTTCGGAGGCGGGACATACCTCACTGACGACAGCGCCCTGTTCAGCATGCAGGCCCAGACCATTCGGAATATTGCCGAGAAAGGTTCTGCCGTGATTGTCGGAAGAGCCGCCGACTACATTCTGAGGGACTTGGACTGCTGTTTGGACGTGTTTCTTACCTCGCCCCTCTCCGTACGCGCACAGAGAGTCTCGAAGCGGACAGGAATGTCGGAAGAGGACGCGATGGACTTCATCGAAAAGAAAGAGAAAGAGCGGGAAAGCTTCTACAACTGCTTCACTTTCGGAAACTGGGGCGTTGCATCGACATACGACCTGTGTGTGGACACATCGCTTTTGGGTGTGGATGGCACAGCGGACTTTATAATTGATTTCGCTCGGCGCATCGGATTGATTTGAAAACAAAGAAAAATATAATTTATATAGTTGCGGCGACGGTGCTTGTCGGTGCGGCTGTGTTGGTGCCGTCCCTCAAGATGAAAGGGCAGCGGCAGGCGGTTGAAGAGGAAAGACAGGACACGGTGTTCCTCAACAGGGTGCTGACAAACGGGATGTCGGATGTGAGGGATCTGGAGAAAATGGATGCCAAGATTGAGAGATATATGCAGTATTGGCACATCCATGGGGCACAGCTGGCGGTGATGCGCGGGGACTCCCTGCTCTACTGCAAGGGATATGGGATAGCCGACGAACTTGGATGTGTGCTTTGCGACACGACCGGAATCAGTGTCACCGGCGCGGGAAACACGACTGGGGAAGAGGCCGCCGGCGCGGAAAACTCGCGCAAGGATGAAACCGACGTTGTGGAGATGACCCCCGGACATATAATGAGGGTGGCGTCAGTCTCCAAGCTCATCACGGCGGCCGGCATAATGAAGCTTCAGGAAGAGGGGCTCCTGCATCTTTCGGACACGGTATTCGGGCCGCACGGGATTCTCAGCGACACGCTCTACACTGCGGTCATCCGCAACATGAAGGACTACTCCAAGATTACGGTCGAGCACCTCCTGAGGCATCAGGCAGGCTTCCGGCGCGATCCGGTGTTCTCCGCAAACGATGTCCGCATGCAGCTTGGACTTGACTGCCCGCCGACATTGGACGACTACTCGCGCCTTGTCCTCTCGCGCCGTCTTCGCTACGAACCCGGAGGTTCACAGACCTACTCTAACTACGGATACATGCTGCTCTCGCGGATAATCGAAACAGTTTCTGGAACCGGCTACGAGGATTATATTCAAAGCCATGTACTTTGGCCGGCAGGCTGCTACGACATGCACATCGCCGGAAACTACTACAGCGACAAGCGCCCCAACGAATCGCGCTATTTCGTGCATGAGGGAAGCGGCAAGGAGGTTCAGGAATATAACGGAAGCGGGCGTATGGTAGAGCGCTGCTACGGAGGAAATGACATAAGTCTTCTGAGCGGGGCAGGAGCTTGGGTGTGCTCTGCGGCGGAACTGGCAAGGTTCGTGGCTTCGATTGACGGGATGGAAGACGTCGTGCCGGATGTGCTGTCGGCTGAAAGCGTGAACGAAATGACCGAGTTCACGGATTCAAGCAGGTACTCCCTCGGGTGGAACGACACCAACCCGCGCAAAGGCTGGGTCAGGACCGGGACACTTGCCGGGACGAACGCCATAATAAAATATTTTCCCGACGGGGAATGCTGGATATGGATTACCAACACAAGCACGTGGAAAGGTCCGAGCCACGCGAAATACACATCGACCCTCTTCGACCGCCTCCGCCGCGACTACTCGGCCAAACTTCCCTCCCGGAATCTGTTTGAGCCGCAGAAATAACAAGAAACTGAAAGAAAGGGGATGAAGAAGCCCCGTCAGAACAAACCGAACAGCTGTGCGTCAATGCGGTCTGTAATCGAGGCAAAATCCTCCGGATTGTTCTCAAAATCAAGGTTATCGCCCTCGATGGTAATCACCTTTCCGGGATAGGACGCGATCCATTGTTCGTAGAGGTCGTTCAGCCCTGTAAGATACTCGATGCTCATTCCCTTCTCATATTCCCTTCCACGCTTTGCGATCTGCGCGACCAAATGCGAAATAGATGATCTTATATATATAAGGAGATCGGGATATTTCACGGACGACATCACGACGTGAAAGAGTTCCATGTATGTGTTGAAGTCGCGTTCCGAGAGGTTGCCCATCAGGTAGTTGTTGCGGACGAAAATCTCCACGCCCTCAAAAATCGTCCTGTCCTGAACGATGGTTTCACTGCTGTGGGCAATGGCCATCACGTCCTTGAGGCGCTGCGCGAGGAAATAGGTCTCAAGATTGTAGGACCAGCGCGGAATGTCCGTGTAGTAGTCCTCAAGATAGGGATTGTATGTCACGGCCTCGAACTTCGGGGTCCAGCCGTAATGTTCCGCCAACATGCGTGTGAGCGTGGTCTTGCCGCACCCTATGTTTCCTGCTATACCTATGTGCATGACTTCTGATATTTTCTGTGAACTTCAACACCGTGAAATTCCCGATTTCGGGGACACGAAATTAGTTCTTTTTGTCATTTTTTCCAAAAAATATTTATCGGCATTGCCGACGTTCGATTGTTAAAAATCATTTGATATTACAAATATTTACTATATTTGTCGGTTGATATACAATCGTTTCGCCCGAAATGGAGAAACGGCAAGCTTACAGTTTATAAGCGGCTTGTGCGAACAGATTGAACAATATCAAAGAATGTAGTGTTTCCATGAACAAATCATTGGCAGTTGCGCTCATATTACTTACAATGGCAGGGAATGCCGGAGCTCAGTCGTATATGGCACGGGCGGAGAGATTCTGCGAAGATTCTCTGAGCCGGTGCATATACAATCGCCACATATCTGTCAACTGGATTAACGACGGCAGCCGCCGGTTCTGGTACACATCTGAAAGCGCCGAGGGCAGAACGTGGTGGATTGGAGACACGAAGACCGGCAAGAAATCACAACTTTTTGATCTGAAAGAGTTAGTCTCGCAGCTCAACGGTCTGGGAATCGAGAAATGCGAAAAAGACTTCAGGCTTTGGGAACCCGAGTTCAACTCATCCGTGACAGAGTTTGCCTTCGACTGCGACAGGAGACGCTTCCTGTATAATATCAAAAAGCACACGCTCAAGGAAATTCCGGCAAAAGAGAAACGGCGTCCGGAATATGGACGCGGCGACTACCGGAAACGGTACAGCGCGGACAGTCTGTTCTACGCGACCGCTGCCGGAGACAATCTGGGCATCTATTCAAATACCCCCCCCGAAACGGTTCTGAGCAACAGGATGCGATAATTCTAAGCACTGACGGAGAGCATTATAAATCCTTTGCGACAGGCGGCAACCGCCCGAGAAAAAAGGAAAACATCGGAACAGCGCCAGGAAGCCCTGTCGGGGCGTGGATAGGCAAAAGCCACTCTTTCCTTTCTGTCCGCGAAGACAACAGGGCGGTGGAGACGCTGAGCATTGTGGACAATCTCGCGCAGCCCCGTCCGAAAGAGAAGACATACAAGTTCGCGATGCCCGGTGACAAAGGCGTGTCACATTTCGATGTGTTTCTCGCCGATGCCGACAGCACCGGACTCTACAGACTGCCGGTGGAGCGCTTTGCCGATCAGTCCTTCATTCTACCAAGATTCCGCAACTTCCAGACAAGCGACACCTCGGCCTTTCTGCTGCGAATTGCCCGCACTCGGGACACGCTTGACCTGCTGCGCATCGATGCAAGGAGCCATAAGGTCACGACCATAATCTCGGAAGTATGCCGGCCGCACCTGAACGAACAGCTGTTCGACTACCATGTCCTGAACAACGGGAAAGACATTCTCTGGTGGTCAGAGCGCGACGGCAAGGGCAGGTGGTACCTCTACGACAATGACGGCAATCTCCGCAACGCGTTGACTGACGGAGACTTCGTAAGCGGAAGCATCGTAAGAATCGACACTCTCGGACGTAAGGTAGTCTTCGAAGGATACGGACACGAGAAAGGCATAAACCCGCATTACAAGTTCTACTACAGCGCCGGATTCGACGGCAAGAGGCCGGAAACCCGGCTCACTCCGGGCAATGGGGAGCATTCTGCGACGTTCTCTCCCGACGGTAAGATGATCTTCGATTCGTGGTCAAGGATGGACATGCCGCCGAGACATCAGATTTGCGACATGCGGGGACGACGGATTATAGAACTTGAGGAGGCAGACATCTCCCTGCTCAAAACTGAGGGGTGGAGAATACCGGAAGTTCTGGAACTCACGGCTGCCGACTCACTGACAAAGCTCTACGGGGTCGTCTATCTGCCGTCAAAAATCGAAGAGGGGAAGAAATACCCGATAATAAGCAATGTCTATCCCGGACCGCAGACAGACCTCGTCCCGCAGGCATTCACGCCCGATGACAACGGCAACGGCGCCCTCGCGGAGCTTGGATTCATCGTCATCAATTTTTCCTATCGCGGCAGCTGCCCTGTCCGTGGACGGGAATTCTACAATTTCGGATACGGCAACCTTCGCGACTACGCTCTCGACGACGACTATGCCGTGATAAGACAAATTGCAGAGAAATATCCATTCGCTGACTTGGAGAAAGTCGGCATCTACGGGCATTCCGGAGGAGGGTTCATGGCCGCAGCGGCAATTCTAACGCGTCCCGACTTTTACAAGGTCGCAGTCTCCGCTTCCGGCAACCATGACAACAACATATACACCCAGTGGTGGGGAGAGACTTTCCACGGAGTGAAGCAGACCCGAGACAAGGAAGGAAACGTACATTTCGAGTGCCGCATTCCGACAAACATCGAACTCGCCGGAAACCTGAAAGGAAGGCTTCTCCTGATTACGGGAGACGTAGACGACAATGTCCACCCGGCAAACACATTCAGACTTGCTAAAGCCCTGATAAAGAACAACAAAAGATTCGATCTCTTCGTCATCCCGGGCGCGGATCACGGACTCGGGGACAAATATTACGTCAATCTCATCCGCTACTACTTCGTCGAGAACCTGCTCGGTATGAAGCAGGATGACATCGACATCGTCAATCACAAATGATACGGCTCATGAATGCAAAATACATCATAAAGTCAATGCTCCTCTGCGCGGTGCTGTTCTTCACCGGGATTGCGGCACCGGAGAGCCATGCCCAGGGAAAAAAGGAAAAGATCATGGTTCATGGCATCGTGAAAGACTCGGCGGGCGAGCCGATTACCGGGGCGTCCGTGCTTGAGGTCGGGACAAAGAACGGAGTGACGACCGGATTCGAGGGTGACTACAGCCTTGAAGTGACAAAAGGAAGGATAATACGCGTGACTTTCCTCGGCTTCGAAGACGTGGAGATTGTCGTGGAGAGGGAGAAATACGACATCATAATGCACGAGGCGGCTACTCAGCTCGACCAGGTGGTCGTGACAGGCTATTCCAATGTTGAACTCCGGAAGAGTACAGGAGCAGTGAGCGTCGTCAAGATGGAAGACATCAAGGACTCCCCTCTCAAGAACATCGATCAGATGCTCCAGGGGCAGCTCGCTGGAGTGAGCGTGACAGCGACATCCGGACGTCCGGGCGAGGCGGCGAAGGTGCGCATCAGGGGTACAAACACGATAACGGGCAACGCGGAGCCGCTGTGGGTGATCGACGGGGTGCCGCTACAGAAAGACGTGCCGAAAATCAATTCAAGCCAGCTCAAGTCCGGGGACTTCGACAACATCTTCGCGAGCGGAATCGGAAGCATCAACCCGAGCGACATCGAGAGCATCACAGTCCTGAAGGACGCCTCGGCTGCCGCCATCTATGGTTCGCAGGCCTCCAACGGCGTCATCGTGGTCACGACAAAGCGCGGCGAGGCCGGCAACACAAGCATCAGCTACATGGGCTCTGTCTCCGTGCAGATAAAGCCTGCCCGTTCGGCCAACCTGATGAATTCCAAGGAAAAGCTCGCATGGGAGCAGGAACTCTGGGATGAATTTTCCGCCGAGGGCTATGCTAACGGAGGCTACTACCCTAAAGTCGGCATTGTCGGACAGATACGGGGCGGGTACGGAGAGTTCGCCGGCCTGAGCACGGCGGAACAGGACGCGGTGATTGAGTCACTCGGATCACAGACCACAGACTGGTTCGACACTCTCTTCCGCAACACGGTGTCGACAACCCATCATCTATCTCTTTCCGGAGGCTCCCCGAAGATGACCTACTATGTCTCCGGCGGCATGGGCTTCAACAACGGCATCGTCAAGAAGACCGACTCGCGCAGCGCGAACCTGAGCGCGAAGATTGACACCCGCCCGGCAAAATGGATGAAGCTCGGCATCTCAACCGACTTCTCCTATCTGAAAGCCAACGCACCGTCAAGCAACGTGAACATGTTCAGATACGCCTATTTCGCCAATCCCTACGAGAAGCTCTACAACGAGGACGGAAGCTATGCGCCTGACAGGACGTGGTTTACATTGGGATACGCGAACGGCAAGGTCAACAGCTTCAACATTCCGGACAACGGGTTCAACCTGATGAGGGAAATCAACGAGACGTCTAGCCTCTCGACATCGACCTCGTTCACCATTCAGGGAAATACTACGATAGAAATCTGCAAGGGGCTGAACTTCACCGGACTCGGCTCGTTCTCCTACTACGGGGATCTTTCCGAAAACATCAACGGAAAGGAGACCTATGCAGCGTTTCAGGACAGGCCGTTTGAGGAAAGCAATTATTCCAAGAGAACATACGGTTCCATCACCCAGCAGACAACGGCCAACACGTCATGGATGCTCCGAGGACAGCTGAACTACGGGCAGACATTCGCGGACATCCACAGCATCAGCGCCATAGCCGGTGCCGAGATAAGGAGTTCCTATGCCAAGTCGCTGTTCACGAAACGTTACGGCTACGACACCGTGACGGGAAATCACTCCACACCGCTTTTCCCATCAACGTCAGACGGAAAGATTGACTATGAAAAGTTGGTCAATTTCGGGGACACTCTCGATGGATGCTCCGGCCAGAGCATCTCCGAGAACGCGTTCGCGTCATTCTACGGGACATTGACCTACACCCTGCTGAACCGCTACATCTTCAGCGGCACGGTCCGTTCCGACGGCTCAAACAATTTCGGAAGCAAGGAGCAGTTCAACGCCAACTGGTCCGTCAGCGGAGCATGGAACATCGACCAGGAGCCGTGGATTGCCGACACCATAATGTCCAAGATATTCAGCACACTGAGCCTGCGCGGGGGATTCGGCTACACCGGGGGCGTAAACAAGTCGGTCTATCCCGTCCTCATGATGAACTATGACAGCACTTTCAGAAAGACAGATGACGATTACTACCGGAAAGGCTACATTTCAAATGCCCCCAATCCGAACCTGAGATGGGAAAAGAACAGGACATTCAACGTCGGTCTCAACATGGGATTCCTGAATGACAGAATCACGGGGGAAGTATCCTACTATCGTAATAAGAATCTTGATCTTGTGACAAATGTAAAAGTGCCATACACGACAGGCTTCATGACACAGTCATACAACACCACGGAGCAGATGAACAACGGCGTGGAAATGACGCTCGGAGCCACTCTGCTCAAAATCAGGGATTTCCAGTGGAGAATCATGGCCAACATGGCATACAACTACAACGTCCTGACAAAATATGACTCCCCGACCAAGTCTCTTTCAGACGCGATGTATGTCGGCTATCCGCTTGGAAAAATCTTTACCGGCAAGACCTCGGGAATAGACCCGGAAACCGGCGTGTATAAATATATAATGCGTCCGGACGTAACCGTGACGAAGCAGGAAGACTACCGAAAGTATCAATACTACCTCTACTATGTCGGAACGTCCAATGCGCCATGGAGAGGCGGATTTTCAACGACTCTCTCCTACAAGTCCCTGTCGCTCAACATCGTGGGGAACATATCTCTCGGAGGCAAGATTATAAACAACATTTCATGCCCGGTTTCCTGGGAGACGGCAGGTGACGTCAACACGGAATCCCTGCCGTCTGTACTCAACGACCTGTATGTGAACCACTTGAATGTCAATAAGGATGTCACGCACCGCTGGACAGAGACCAACCATATAACAGACGGATACCCGCGTCTGATTGACGCATTCGGTCCGAAGATAACCGACAGTTCAGGAGAATATCTGACATCATTGATGCCATACATCAGTTCCCTCGCGAATTGTCTGCAATTGGAAGACGTGTCCTATCTGAAGATAAGTTCAATATCATTGTCCTATTCATTGCCGTCAAAATGGATTCGGCATATCAAGGGTATGAGTATAAGCTTTCTCATGAACAACCTTTTCATTCTGACGAACTATTCGGGCATTGACCCGGAAACGCCCGGCGCGGTCTACCCGAAGAGCCGGTCTTTTTCACTCAGCATCGGCATTAATTTATAAAGATTTACGATTGTGAAAAGAATACATCTCATAATATTGCTTTCAGCGGCAGTCCTCTTGACCGCGGTTTCCTGCACAAAGTTTCTCGACATCAAGCCATACGGCAAGACAATCCCGGAAACTCCGGAAGAGTTCTCCGCTCTGATGCACTACCATCTCGAAAAATTTGACGAAGGCGAGGAAATCTTCTGGGGCTGTCCAATCAGCGCCTTCGACATAGAAATGGTTTCCGACAATCTGGAAGCCTCATTGACGAAATATCCTGCCGGTAATTTCCTTCCGCTCTACGCCGGCTCCTACGTCAATAATAAATATATAATATACAGGGACTTATACGCAACAATCCGAGACTGCAACATTGTCATAGGGTACATCAATGAAGACGGAACCGCACTCAGCCAGGACGTTTTAGGCACGGCATACGCGCTGCGCGGAATCTGCTACTTCAGGCTGCTGCGCGAGTTCTGCGAGCCCTGCTACAAAAACCTCGACGGTCTCGGAGTTCCGATTGTCACGGAATTCGACATGGAAGCGAAGCCTGTCCGCAGCAGCATCCGGGAGACATTCCGGAGAATCGAGGCTGACTACAAGAAGGCCATTGAATACAACATTCAGGATGAGATATACCGTCTCAACAACGATGCTCTTGAGGCTCTGCTGGCCCGACTGTATTTCTGGGTCGGAGACTATGAGAACACGCTCGCATATTCCCGCAAAGTGCTTGAGCGTCATCCGCTTGCATCGGGTAACGAATATGCGGAAATGGTGCAGTCCGAATACGTCTCAAAGGGCGAAGTCATCTTTAAGGGATGCACCTTGCCCAGCAGATCAACAAGGATAACTGTCAATTCAGAAAACACTTCCATAAAAAGCAGGCCGGTAAGCAGGCGTTTTGTGGACCTGTTTCCGGAAAAGGACGATGACATCAGATTCGCATTGTCATTCAACAAGAAAAGAGAGTGCGTCAAAAGCAGGCAGATGAGCATAAGAAGTTCAGAATTGCAGCTAATGATTGCCGAAGCCCTGTACCACACCGGAGACGAAGCCGGGGCGCTTGCCGCTCTAAACGAGCTCCGTGCCAAGAGGATAACGGGCGTTGTCCCATACACGAAGGAGACCCTCCCTGCAGTGAACGAATCGGAATATATCAAGGTGGACGTGACCGGAAAGGAACTGACTCCGCTGATGAATGCCATACTCAACGAACGCCGCAAGGAGCTTTTCTGCGAAGGAGACAGATGGTACGAACTGAAGAGGAACGGGCGTCCGGAATTTTGGGTGGCAAGACAGGGACGGAAATACACGACAGAGAAGTTCCTTTACACCTGGCCAATTCCAATCAATGATATGCTCTTGGTTCCCGGCCTGATTCAGAATCCGGGATATGACAAAACCGAATAAAAACTCAGGAACATGAAAAAGACAATTATATCAGCAATTATACTGCTGCTTGGAGCGTCAATGACTTCATGCCAGCAGCCGAATGAACTTCCTCCATTGAAAGAAGGCTACGCGAGTGATTTCATCATCCCGGATCCTACGGATCTCACAGCGGAAGAACGCGCGGTCGTCGATGCCCTGGAGGAGGAGTATGAGAATGCGACAAAATAAAATCGCACGCGTCGGATAAAAGAAAATCGTATCTATCTATGTTTAACACAATTAATTATTAGTGTCATGAAAAAATGTTTGTTTGCCCTGCTTGCAGGTGCGGCACTTTTCGCAGGATGCGAAAAGGCTCAGGAACAGGAACTTCCGGAAGTTTCATTTGAAACTGCGATTCCGATTGTCTCCGATGAGGGAGTTGCGACATTCAGCCTAGTTTCAGACTATGCCGGGACAGAAACCGTCAAGGTGCCCGTGAAATTCAGCTCGTCAAACGGTGCGGTTCAGGGAACCGACTACATAGTATCCGCTGAAGAGTTCGTTCTCGGAGGAACAGCACCGGTTTCCAAGATTACTGTCACGCCTTTAGTCTATGGCAGCAAGAAGGATGTCACCGCGGAACTCACTGTTCCGGAAGGCTTCAAGGCCGGCAAATATGTCAAGAGCACATTCACTGTCAGCGACAAGCTCGGCTATGTGTCTTTCGGCAGCAAGAAAGCGATTATGACCGAAACGGCAACTGTCAGCATAAACGTTCTGAACGAAAAAGGACTTGACCAAAAAGTCAATGAAGACACGGAATTCACAGTTTCCGTCAACACTGAAAAATCAACGGCCGTCGAAGGAACAAACTTCAAGTTCACGACTGGGAAAACGGTGAAAGTGGAAAAGGGGCAGTCTTCAGGTGTCTTACAGTTGGAGTTCCTGGGAGAGACTGTGGATGAGAAACATAACGTCCTCGTGCTCGATCTTGTTGAGAACCCGAAATATGCGATGGGACAGACAATAAGCACAACCATCACACTCGTAGGCTCAACATGGAGTGTATTCAACGGGAAATGGGTTATCAAGGAATATGTAACGACCGCAGAAGACTTGAGTGCCGCATGGGGCGAGACAGAAGAAACAATGAAAGGATTTCCGACATTCAACGCTGAAGACACATTCACACTCGATTTCAGCAATAGTATATTCATTCCTGATTTCAAGTCAAGTTTCAAGAACTATTTCATTGGCACAAGCAACTTTTCAACATGCGGAACGCCTTGGGTAACAACTAAAAAAGACCATAGTTATAATGTCAAACTTGACATGCACACGGATTATATTGCAAATGTCATAGAACTCGACAATGTGAACAGATATTTCAGTGAGACTGAAACAAGCGAAAATAAGCTCGCCTACGTGGGGCTGGCGATAGATTCAGAGGATTCTAATCTACTGCATCTGCTCGTCATTGACCACGAATCAAAATCATTTCTGCTGACAGCGGCCTCATATGGAACCAAATATCTCTACAACAATTATGAACGTCCTACTGCCAATGCAAGCGGTGTCGGAATTGACGTCACTTTCACAAAAGTAGAGTAAGGACAAAAAGAGCCAGGAGGCTATAAGTCCCTAATATAGACATCCCCAAAGGTCATGACCATTCAGACCTTTGGGGATGTCTGTATTTCCGGCGTCAGCTCCGTTTCGGGAAGTGGTCGAGGATATTGCGCTGCCAGGTGGTGCTGTCGATGTGGGTGTAGATTTCCGTGGTGAGGATGCTCTCGTGGCCGAGCATTTCCTGGACGGAACGCAGGTCAGCGCCGTTTTCAATGAGGTGGGTGGCAAACGAATGACGGAGCGTGTGCGGGGAGATTTCCTTGCTGATTCCGGCCTTCATGGCGTATGACTTTATCATCTTGAACACGGCGACGCGGGTAAGTGCACGGCCGAAGCGGTTAAGGAAAAGGATGTCTGAACTTTCGCGGTCTGCGGACGGACCTCGGACTTCGAGATAGTCGCGTATGGCGTCGCGTGCCATGTCGCCGAGAGGCACGAGCCTCTGCTTGTCGCCCTTCCCTATCACGCTGACAAAGCCCTGTTCGAACCAGATGTTGGAAATCTTCAGTGACGTGGCTTCCGACACACGCAGACCAAGGCCATAAAGAGTCTCTAAAAGGGCGCGGTCACGTTTCCCGAATGCGGAATTGAGATCCACGGCCGCGATGAGACTCTCCACTTCGTCGACTGAGAGCACCACCGGGAGATATTTTCCGAGTTTGGGAGCCTCGACGGCATCGGACGGGTTGTCAGTCATCTCGCCTTCCATAATCATCCAGCCGTAGAATGAATGAAGGGAGCTGAGAACCCGGGCCTGGGAGCGTTTGGAGAGATGGGCGCTCTCCGCGAAATAGCTTATGATGTCCTCCGGGAGCACGTCCTTCGGCTCCTTGCCCACGGACGCGAAGAATGCGGACAAATCGGAAATGTACGATGCCACTGTGTTGGGGGACATTGCACACTCTATCCTTAGATAATACTCATAACGTCTGAACATCATAAAAGGCGAATTACTTCGTTGTCACTTGCAGAAAATCCTCACAACCACAAGGTTGCTCCGGTATTTCTGCTTCGCTCCGCCTTGTACTTCATCCTTTTATGATATTCAGACATCCAAGGTGCTGCAAGGCGAATTACTTCGTGCTTATAAAGTCTTATATTTATGTCCGTATTCGAGCATCTGCTCAAGGTAGCCGTCCGTGTAGGAAATCGCGTAGTCAACCACCTTGCCGTTCTTCTCCACAGGCTCGATGCGCGGATTCACGAAGCCGCCGTAAGGCTTGAGGTTCAGCGAGGCGTAGCGTTCGAGGACTTCCTTGTGGAGGTCGTAGTCGATGTTCACGGCATATTTCTCAACGAGAGCCTTGCCGGCCTCATAGTCGCCCTCTGACTTGATACGCTGTATTTCCGCGAGAAGTTCACCGAAGAGGCCGCGGAGAGCCGGGTAGTCATTGACAACAAAGTAGGTCTTGCCGTCACGCTGCTTTTTATCTATCACGTTGCCCGCCAGTCCATTGTCATAGCACCACTGGGCAATGAGCTTGCGGTTCTGCATGTGAGCCTCGGTGTTCTTCTTGCCGAGTTCCACACGGGAGAACTGCACGAGAAGGCCGTTACGGATGTAGTTGGAGTACATTGCCTTGTAGGCCTCGCCGTCTGGAAGGATGCCGAGTTCGACGAGCTTCGGGTCCGCCATATAGTAGAGTCCGAAAAGGTCGGCACGGGTCTCCTCAAGTGTGGAGCTGAACTCTCCGAGCGCGTTCGGTGAAGTGCCCGGAAGAAGCTGGCCGCTACCGTGGCCGAGACACTCGTGCAGGTCGGTGTGAATCTCGTCGGTGAGGGCGAGGTATTTCTTCGCCATCGCAATTTCATCCTCGTCCCAGGCAAACTCGGTCAGGGTGCTCTTCGGAGATTCCTGCGCCGCGAAGTCGTAGGCATGGGTTATGTTCGCGATGGTCACGGACTTGGAGCCGTGTTCGCGACGGATCCAGTCTGCGTTCGGGAGGTTGATTCCAATAGGAGTCGCAGGATAGCAGTCGCCGGCAAGAGTCACGGCATCGATGACCTTTGCCGATATGCCTTTCACCACAGGTTTTCTGAACCTCGGATCGACAGGAGAATGGTCTTCGAACCACTGCGCGTTTTCAGAAAGCTTCAACGTGCGCCGCGAAGCCTCCTCGTCACGCACGTTCACGAGAGCCTCCCAAGTGGCCTTGCGACCGAGCGGGTCGTTGTAGTCCTCGATAAATCCGTTGATGAAATCTACCGTTCCGAGCGTGTCCTTCACCCATTCGATGTTGTATTTGTCCCAAAGACGAAGGTCACCGGTGCGGTAGTAGTCTACAAGCGTTCCGATGTACTGTTTCTGAAGTTCGCTCTCGGCGGCATCCGATGCCAGTTCGAGTTCCTCGACAATCTTCGCTATGGATGTCCCGTAAAGTCCTCCAAGACGATATGTTTCCTCCCGGATTACCCCATCCGGTCCTTTGACAAGCTTGCTGTTCAGCCCATAAGACACCGGCTCCGGATCGTTCGGGTCGGCCATCGCCGCATAGAAGTCATCGACTTCCTTTCGGTTCACTCCCTCGTAGAAGTTCACCGACGAGCCCTTCACTATGTCTCCCTCGTCAGCCTTTCTCCAGCGATAGAGAGTCGGAGAGTATATTGCCTCAAGAAGTTCGGCATCCTCGTCGCCGACGGCCGCCATAAGGCTTGCGAAGTACTCACGTGAGCACTCCGGAAAGAATTTTTCCTCCGCATAGTGGTGGTGTATTCCGTTGCTGAAGAACACCCTCTTGGCATAGACGAGGAAGTCGGCATATTCCTGACATTCCTTGTCACCGTCGTATTTCTCTATTATATCCTCAAGCACGTGACGCACCGGCAGGTTAACGGCGCAGTTCTGGTCCCAGAGGATGTCGCGTCCATATTTCGCCGCCTCGCTCAGATGATAGACATACTCCTTCTGTCTAAGAGTGAGCGCATCCCACCCGGGAACACGGTATCTCATAATCTTCAGGTCGGCGAACTCGTCGATGAGATATTTGAAATCGGCCGGAACTTCGTTCTCCTTCGGGCCTCCGCACGAGACGGCGCAGCCCATAATCGTTGCTGCTGCAATCATTTTCAATGTCGTTTTCATATTTCGTAAATATATATTTCGTCAAACATATTCCGCCACAGAATGACAGAAAACACAGAATTTTCATATCTTTGCAAATTTAGGAAAAATATGGGAATATGAAGTCAAGAGTAAGGAATATACTTTCACTCACCGCGCTCCTTTGCCTTCTGGCAATGCTTTCGTGCACAAAGACCATCACGAAAACGGAGGTCGTAATTCGGCACAATCATGTCCATGCGCACATCATGATGACATTCGGAGCAAGCCCCGGAAACAACAATATAGATTCATTCCTGAAAAGCAACATCAGGGAAATGGAGAACAACTACATTCCGGACGAGGGCGATGAGGAAAACATGCTGTTCCTCTACAGCCAGTTCCTCGGTAAGGACGGCAAGACGGCGGCACCGACGCTTACACGGGTCTATAGGAACAAGGCTGGAGACATCACTAGGGTCAATGTGATGACTTTCAGCGTGGAAGACATCGCCAACACTGGAGATAACATCACAAGGGTGCTCAACTGCATAAGGGACAAGTATCATGCGGACAGTTACGGGCTTATTATCTCATCCCACGGAACCGGATGGGCACCGCCAGGCTACAGTTTAGACCCATCGAAATTTGAACAGACAGAATCGTCGGAATCCGACATTAAATTTGAATTCACGGCACGGGGCAAAAAATTCAGCAGCCGTCTTAGCCCATACAAAGAACCGGAAGACGGACCAGTCACAAAAAGCATCGGGCTCACATCGGTCGACGGGAAACTCTCTCGCGAGACGGACATAAGGGAACTTGCGGCGGCAATTCCGTACAAAATGGAGTACATCATCTTTGACGCATGCTTCATGGGCGGAGTTGAGGTCGCGTATGAACTGAAAGACAAATGCCGATGGCTATGCGCGTCACAGACCGAGATTCTCGGAGCAGGAATGGACTATAGCAGAATGCTTCGGCATCTGCTACAAAGCCCGAGAGATCCGAAAGCCGTTTGTGAAGACTTCTATAATTTGTATGCCGGGAAGAGCGGATGGGAACAGTCGGCGACAATATCAATGGTAGACTGCTCCCGCCTCGATGCACTCGCCGCCGTGTGTCGTCAGATTTTCAGGGCACACAACATAAGTTTCAGTGAATGCAATGAAACGAAGCTGCAAAAATATTTCCGTTATCAGGCTCACATGTGGTTCTATGACCTTAAGAGTGTCGTTATCGCAGCAGGGGCTGATGAGATTGAGATTGCAGACCTCGACTGGGCATTGTCGCAATGCGTCGCGTATAATGAAGCGACAGAATACTTTATGACCGGATACAAAGGCTTCCCAATCACCTGTCACAGCGGCCTGAGCATGTACCTGCCCTACCCAGAGCGAGCCTACCTCAACGACTACTACAAGACCCTCGCCTGGAACGAGGCGACGGGACTTATAAAATAAGTTTTTCAGTTTATAAAATATTGACTATCTTTGCAGCCCCATAAAAAGTCACAGGACTTTTTGGTGCAATGGGGTTCTATGGTGGAATGCAACGCAGCGATGCGCTTTTCGTGACGTCCCGCTGAGAAGGCGGGATGACATAAAAAGATGCAGCGCAAGGCGCACGGCGCGACTAAACCGCAGCAACCTTTTGGTTGTGAGGATTTAGTCAAGGAATGCAACGCAGCGATGCGCTTTTTAGGGCATCCCGCCACGGAACTGAGTAACACATTTTAAATTTTAAACACAATGAAACACATTGAATTGAAGGGTCAGCTTCGTGAAGCTGTCGGAAAGAAGGCCATCAAGGCTCTCCGCAAGGAAGGACTCGTGCCTTGCAACATCTACGGACTCGGAATGGAGAACATCCACTTTGCAGTCGACGCAAAGGCTCTCAGGCCAATCACCCACACTCCAAACTCATACATCATCGACCTTGAACTCAGCAACGGTCAGAAAATCAACGCCGTTCTTCACGAGCTTCAGTGGCACCCGGTAGAGGATCAGTGCCTCCACGTGGACTTCCTCGCTGTGAACGACACCAAGCCTGTCGTAATCGACGTCCCTGTTGTCGTGACAGGTCACGCAGAGGGTGTGAAGGCCGGTGGTAAGCTCCTCGTTTCGGCCCGTAAGCTCAAGATCAGCGCAATGCTCCACGAGCTTCCTGACACACTTGAGGTTGATTGTACTCCGCTCCTCATCGGCAAGCAGATTGTTGCCGGCGACCTCCACTACGAGGGCGTGACAATCGTTTCTCCAAAGGCAACCATCATCTGCTCAGTACGTCCTACCCGTGCATCAGCCCAGGCCGCACAGGCTCAGTAGTAATCTGAAATAAAGATGAACTGTCTTGTAGTCGGGCTCGGAAACATAGGTTCCGAATATGAAAACACCCGGCACAATATGGGATTTATAGTGTTGGATGCCTTTGCGAAGGCATCCAACGTCGTTTTTCACACAGAACGCTACGGAGACATCGCCGAAGTTCCGTTCAAGGGACACAGGTTTATTCTCCTGAAGCCGTCCACCTACATGAACCTGAGCGGCAAGGCCGTGAGGTACTGGATGCAGGAAAAGAAGATTCCGATTGAAAACATCATCGTCATCTCCGACGACCTCAACCTCCCTTTCGGGACGATAAGGATGCGCAAGAACGGCAGCGACGGAGGCCACAACGGGCTGAAGAACATCACAGAACTGCTTGGAAGCCAAGAATATGCCAGAATACGCCTCGGCATAGGGAACGACTTTAGCAGAGGTCATCAGGTGGACTTCGTGCTCGGGAAACTGAGCGGGGAAGAACTGAAGATGATGGAACTCATCAGCGAGAAGGTGATTGCCGGGGTGAAGGCGTTCGCCACAATCGGCGTCGACAGGGCGATGAACACGACGAACTGCAAGGTTACGATGCCGGAGCAGCCGGCGGCGACAAAGGTCACGGCTGCAGAGAGCAGAGAAGCGTAACCTGTTGCCTACTTGTATATTCGCCGCAGCACTCCAAGCAGCAGACGGCGGACAATGTAGGTTTTCGGCCACAGCGCGGAACACAGTTTCCAAGAAAATGAAGAACAGCTCCATTCCTTATCGGACGGGGCTATTCTTTTCTCAACGACGGCAAGTACATCTTCTGGCGCAGCCCATTCCGTCCCCTTGCAGTTGCCGTCACCCTGAAAGAGATAGGCGGAAGCAGCCTTGCCGGTGCAGCGGTGCAGGATATATTTTCCATGAAAACGGAACAGCGCGACATCTCCCCTCTTCAGTCCCGCAGAAGGCTCGAATGGCCGGAGAAGAGCGGCATCCTTCTCGTTGCGGAAAAACGGGAACATGCTGTAGCCCTTGACGTTAAGCAGGACATGCCCCGAGGCTCCCAGTTCATCGATGAGGTTTGCAAAAAATATGTCGTTGGGGATTACAATCTGACTCATATCTCTTTCCTTTCGCCCGATTATCTGACACGGACTTGCGAATTTCACAAATTTTGCGTAATTATGCAAGATTTTACGAACGTCAAGACGACATTTGCATGAAACGAAAAATTCTCATATACACATTGAGCGCGATGGCGGCACTAATCTGCCTGTCAACAGCATCGCAGGCAGCCCCGGCGAGGAAAGCTCTGATTGTCTACACCCAACCCGATGGAACGACTTTCAGAGGCTATGTACGAGGAGACGAATTCTGCCACTACAGAACCACTGAATCCGGACGCATCATTGCCAGAGACGCCGACGGCTGGTGGTGCTATGCCTCATACGACGAGTCGGGAGACATAAATGTTTCAGGGACACGGGTAAGCGCGGCAAATGCCGCCGTGTCAACATTTTCAGCGAGGAACGACCGGCAATTCTATCCGAAAGTGTCAGAGCGCAGACGTATTTTCAGCGAAAATGTGGCCAGGAAGCCGATGATGAGGAATTTTCTCGCACAGAACGGCGCAACTACAAAAAGCGGAGCTGCGGCAAGGCAGAAACACGGAATCATCATCCTCGCGGCATTCAAGGACGTGCCGTTCAAGTACAGCAGGGAATATTTCGTCAACATGCTGACGCAGGAAGGCTATTCCTACAACGGGGCGACCGGTAGCGCAATCGACTACTTCAACGACCAGTTCGGCGGACTTGTGGATTTCAGCTTTGACGTGTCCGAGGTCGTGACGCTGCCTGAGAACAGGGAATATTACGGAGGAAACGATGATAATGATAACGACCAGAATCCGGAACAGATGATCGTAGATGCCTGCAAGTTAGCAGCGAAGAACGGAACCGACTTCTCGAAATATGACGACGACAACGACGGGTACGTGGACAACGTGTTCGTGTTCTTTTCCGGGGGAGACGAGGCGGACGGTGCCGGAGAGGACTGCATCTGGTCTCATGCCTACTACATAGAATCCGGTGCAAGAAAGACCCTGACTCTCAACGGGAAAAATATTGACAGCTATGCATGCACCGCCGAACTGACGCCGAAATATGAAGAGCGCAGAGGCGTCTATGGCCAAACCGGGTTCAAACTTGCAGGAATAGGGACATTCTGCCACGAATACAGCCACACATTCGGACTTCCGGATCTTTACGACACCGACTATGAAAAAAGCGGAGGACAGGCGGAGGCGATGTGGTACGTCACGGGGCTGATGGACGGAGGCAACATGAACAATGACGGCAATACACCTCCGTTCTACAACGCCATTGACAGGGAATATCTCGGAATCAGCACCCCGATTATGCTTACCGACGGAGTTCACGAAATCGAACCAATCAACAGAAACGGAGTATATTACAAAATAGACACGCCTACAGACGATGAGTATTTTCTGATTGAATGCAGGGAAAACACATCCTGGGACAAATACATCGGAGGGAAAGGACTCCTTGTCTACCATATAGACAAATCCAATAATATCGCTGGGAAATCGGACAATTATGGAAAGGTTCTGACATCCACGGAAAGATGGAACTACTACAACGAGGTCAATTGCCGCCCGGACAGGCAGTGCGCCGACATCATAGAAGCCGACCCTCGTGTCATTGGTCAGGCCCGCAAGGGCAAGAAATTCTCCCCGTCCGAGTCTCAGACAGCAAAGATATTTTTCCCGTCAGGACAGTACAGCAGCCTTGACGCATCAGACGGGCTGACATGCTGGGACGAAAAAGAGCGGTGCGACGCAAAGCTCAGCGGGATTGCATTGCTCGGAAACGGAAATGTCCGGTTGACTGTTTCCGGCATAGGAACGGTGGTGACAAAGGATGTGTTCCAGAATGCGGTGATACTGAACATTTTGAATGCCAATGCCGTGGATGAGATAAGCGTGACATGCTCCTCCGGAAAGGAATACAATGCGGCAAGTTACGAAAGCGGGAAATATTCCGTCCTGATCGACGGCCTGAAGCCTGGAACTGACTACACTGCGACCGTGACAATAAACGCCGGGGATTCGCAGAATGATGTCCGCACGGTTTCATTTACGACGGCAAAGAATGACGGTTCCATGCCACGGATAGCTTTTAGTGCCAGAGGGCGGAATATCAACGGCAGTTTCAATGTCGGAGCCGGCCTGCCGCTCATTGTGGAGAATGTCACAGACAAGGATGGAGTCACATGGTACCTTGACGAGAAGGAGATACAAGTCGGTAAATCGAACTATTATGTAATCGACAAGGGCGGCCTGCTTAAAGCTGTGGTTCATCATGCGGACGGAAGCAAGACCGTTATAAGGAAAAGTATTGTCATACAATAAAGGCAAGATGATGAAATGTTTTTACAGAATGGCAGCAGCTGGAACGATTGTCCTATCGCTGGCAGGATGCAAGGAAAAAATTGGCAATGGGAATATAAGACCGGAAGCATCTGATGAAATTGTGTTCACCATTTCCGGAGCAAATGTATTCGACTATAATGAACAGACATGGCAGGACGGAGGCAATACCGACAGGAACACCTTCATCTTGGTTTCCGATGATGGAAATGAATGGCTGAATGTAAGATGCTCCGAATTTCCGGAGCAAGCCGGGCAGATAGTCTACGCAGAATTGGAATGGAAGACCTCAGGAATGGATAAATCTACAAAGAAGGATGTCGATATGGAAGTCTTGCAGTCCGTAGAAAGTGCGAAGATAATATCTCTCTGGAATAAGAAAAATTCAATCCTCATCGGCCTGCCAAATGCAAGATAATGTTATGAAGGACTACGGTTTTGTGAGAGTGACGGCGGCGGTTCCGGTGGTGAGCCTGGCCGACCCGGAGAGGAACGCGGAAAAGATTTGCTCTCTGATTGACTTGGCAGAAGAAAAGAAAGCCTCGCTTGTAGTGTTTCCCGAACTGTGCGTCACGGGCTATAGCTGCGCCGACCTTTTCGGGCAGGCTCTGCTGATTGAAGCGGCGGAGAAGGCCGTGGAGTCGATTGCCTCGCACACCGAGGGCGTCTCTGCCGCTGTCGTTGTCGGCGTTCCGGTACGTTTCAGAGGACATCTCTATAACTGCGCGGTCATTCTGCACCGTGGGAAGGTCCGCGGCATCGTTCCGAAGATTAACCTGCCGAACTACGGGGAGTTCTACGAATGCCGCTGGTTCACTTCAGGGGCCGAGTTCATGAGGACTCCGGCTGAAATTGTCTATGCCGGGCAGAAGACCATGATGGGGACCAATCAGATTTTTTCAATCGGCAGGGCATCGTTCGCCGTGGAGATATGCGAAGACCTGTGGACTCCGCTGCCGCCGTCTTCGTACCACAGCGTCGCAGGTGCGCTTCTGACAGTAAACCTGTCGGCAAGCAATGAGGTAATCGGCAAGAACGGATACCGCAAGGAGCTTGTCTCGATGCAGTCGGCAAGGACTCTCGGAGGATATGTCTACTGCTCCGCCGGCTACGGAGAGTCCACGCAGGATCTCGTCTACTCGGGCGCGGCGCTGATTGCGGAAAACGGGCAGATACTTGCGGAAAACACGCGGTTCAGTCTCACGGACTCGCTGCTCATGGCTGACCTGGATGTCGAAAGGCTCGAAACTCTCCGGCAAAAGAGCAGCACATTCAGCGCGGTTCTTCCGGACGGGAGTGGCGCTGCCTGGAAAGCCGGTTACAGACACATTGAACTCGGAGCGGCCGCCCAGACGGACTTCTCCGATGATTTGCTGCACGGGATTGATCCGCATCCGTTCGTGCCGGGCGGCTATGCTGGAGCTTTGGACGCGCGCTGCAAGGAAGTGACTGATATTCAGGTAGAAGGACTGCTTACAAGGCTTGCCCATATTAACTGCAAAAGCGCGGTCATCGGAATCTCAGGAGGACTCGACAGCACGCTCGCCCTGCTCGTGACGGTGCAGGCGTTCGACAGGTTAGGATGGGAGCGCAGCCGCATCATCGGAGTGACGATGCCAGGCTACGGCACGACAGACAGGACTTACCACAACGCGCTCGACCTGATGGCGGCGCTCGGCGTCACGGCAAGGGAAATCCCGATTGCAGCGGCCTGCGACCGCCATCTTCTCGACATCGGACACGACAAGAACATTCATGACGTGACATACGAAAATTCCCAGGCGCGTGAGCGTACACAGATTCTGATGGACATAGCGAACCAGACCGGCGGCATAGTGGTCGGCACCGGCGACCTCTCGGAACTCGCGCTCGGCTGGGCAACCTACAACGGCGACCACATGTCCATGTATGCCGTGAATGCCAGCATCCCGAAGACTCTCGTGCGGCATCTCGTAAGATGGACAGCGGACAGGATTGACGGAGTGACAACCGGAGCGGAGGGCTCTGCAAACGGCAAGAGGGAGACAAGGAGAGGGACGGAAAGAACCGGAACAGAAAGTTCAGGGGCGGCAAGGACGGCCAGGGACATACTGATAGACATCACCCAGACGCCTGTGAGTCCGGAACTCCTCCCGGCAGGAAAAGACGGGAAGATTCTTCAGGTGACGGAAGATCTCGTCGGCCCGTATGAGCTGCACGACTTCTTCCTATACAATTTCTTCCGCTTCGGATATGCGCCGGATAAGCTTCAGTTCCTCGCGGAGAAAGCCTTTGCAGGCAGCTATGACAGCGCCACCATCGGCAAATGGCTCCGCACCTTCATCCGCCGCTTCTTCTCCCAGCAGTTCAAGCGATCCTGCCTCCCCGACGGTCCGAAAGTCGGCAGCGTCACCCTCTCCCCGCGCGGCGACTGGAGAATGCCTTCCGACGCGAGCGCGAAACTGTTTTTATAGTGAATTTTTTACTATTTTTGCAGGAAATTTTACAGACCATTATGGAAAGAAGAACACGAGTGAGATTCGCGCCGTCGCCGACGGGA
>ERZ808246.400-NODE-400-length-37225-cov-3.765026_pt1 | contig 37225 bp, 32 predicted proteins | sample MGYA00521083_ERZ808246 | MGnify/ENA primary metagenome ERZ808246 (study PRJEB31516, sample SAMN03275577) | gut metagenome | biome: mammalia-associated habitat; material: feces | host: Papio cynocephalus | place: Kenya | collected 2012-07-07 ...
GCGCCAGCGCCGTGCTGTTGACCAGCATCCGGCAACCCTTGGCAACATAGTATCTCGTGAGTTCCGGGAATGCGTAGTTGTCGTAGCAGATTGCGCAGCCGATCGGGCCCCACTCGGTCTCCAGAATGAACGGCTTGTCGCCGCGGGTTGCCCAGTTGGGCTCCGGTGCGGGCAGGTGCATCTTGTGATAAGCGCCCTCGACGCCTCTCGGAGAGAGGATGGCAAGGCCGTTGTAAATCGTGTCGGGATCCTTGTCATCGCGGACCGGCATGCCGAAAATCGCATAGATTCCAAGCTTCTTGGTCAGCTCCGCAACCTCCAGCGTGCTGGGACCGGGAACGGTCTCCGCCTCGCGGTACTGCATTTTTTCCTTCAGCGGCTTGTCCGCCTCGTCGTCATAACCGGTCAGGCTCATCTCCGGGAAAATAACAAAATTGCTGCCCTTGCGGTAAGCACATTCAATGTACTCCTCAATGCGCTTGAGGTTGGCTGCCTTATCGCCCCAGACGGGATGAAAAGTTACAACAGAAACGGTACAAATATCCTTCATCATGCTTCCTCCTCTTGCCGCAGGTTGGCGGCACTGCAGAACAGTTCCCGGAATCTGAAAGAGATCCCTTCTGCAATTCTGATAAACAAAAAAGCGCCTGCGGATTCGATCCACAAGCGCCTTTGCTTTGACCATCATTATAGTCAGGTCATCGGAAATGTCCAGAAGAAATTTTGAATCCATGAAAAGACTGATCTTCCGAAAAAAACGTCCCAGAGAGCCGCTCTGAGTGGATGAAAACGATAATCGTGCAGATTAGTGTGAAAAACAGAGAAATATTCATGCAGAAAAATGTAAAAACAGTAGTGAAAAACACAGATTTTTACATGAATCGCTGCTATACTATGTTCAGTACCTTGGGAAATGAAAGCACCTGCCGGCAGCCGAAGTCTTCTTATCGCAGGAAGAATCGGGGATTTCGGGGAAACTCCGGCAGGAGAGAGGAGACAGCATGTACAGAAAAATAATAAGCTTTCTGGAGGAGTGGAAAAACAGCCCATACCGCAAACCGCTTATTCTGCAGGGAGCACGACAGGTAGGAAAGACATATTCCATCCTGGAGTTTGGCCGTACTCACTATGACAACGTGGCATATTTTAATTTTGAAACGAATCCGAAGCTGAATGAAACCTTTGAAGAGAGTATCAGTCCGGATTATCTGATCCCGATTTTATCCCATATCGCCGGTCAAACGATCGTAAAAGAGGAGACGCTGATTGTATTCGATGAGGTGCAGCTGTGTGAAAGGGCGCTGACTTCCCTCAAGTATTTCTGTGAGGATGCCCATGAGTATCACATCATCGTTGCAGGCAGTCTGCTCGGTGTCGCAGTGAACAGGACGAAGTTCTCTTTCCCCGTCGGCAAGGTTGACATGAAAACGCTGTATCCGATGGACATGGAAGAATTTATGCTCGCGCTTGGTGAGGATGAACTGGTAAAGCAGATCAAGAACTGTTTCCGGACGGATACGCCGATGCCCGCTGCGCTGCATGATGCCGCAATGGATCTTTATCGGCAGTACCTGGTGACAGGCGGCATGCCGGAATGTGTGATGCAGTTTGCACAGACGAAAGACTATATCCTTGTACGACATACACAGGATACGATTCTTGCAAGTTCTCTCAACGATATGAGTAAGTATAACAATCTGAATGAACTCAAGAAAACCAGGCTTGTCTACGATAATGTTACGGTTCAGCTCTCCAAAAGAAATACCCGCTTTCAATACAAACTGATCAAGAAGGGAGGACGGGCGTCTGAGTTCGAGAATGCGACAGAATGGCTTTGCTTATCTGGGATCGTGTCGCAGGTTTATAAGGTGGAGCAGATCAGAAAGCCTTTAGAAAATTATCGTGATATTGACGCATTTAAGATCTATGTGTCTGACCTGGGCCTCCTTTGCGCTAAAAAAGATCTGCCGGCAGCGGATATTCTCTACATGAGTGATGAACTGAATGATTTCAAGGGGGGAATGGCCGAGAATTATGTCAACGTACAGCTTACCATTAACGGCTATAACACCTATTACTGGGAATCCGATCGCGGAGCAGAAATTGATTTTGTGATTCAGCGCGATGGACAGATTATTCCGATTGAGGTCAAATCTGCCGACAACACGAGAGCCAAGAGCTTGAAAGTCTACATGGACACCTACAAACCCGCTTATGCCATCAAACTCTCTACTAAAAACTTCGGTTTTGACGATCATAAAAAAATCGTGCCGCTCTATGCTGCGTTTTGTATTTGAAATATAGGGAATTCATCGTACCCGGTATGGATCTTTCAGATGCTCCCGAGATCCGCAATGGCTTTTTTCAGGGATTCCATGGCGTACTCCATGATCTGCAGGGAACTTTGGGAGGCGGCTCCGCAGGGACTGTTCTGCAGGGCTTTGGGGATACGTGCATAAGCAGCGCACTCGCTTTGCTGCACCTTGTCCAGGTCTCTTTGCAATTCCCGGAGCTTTCTGCATATCGTCTGAAGTTCTGTTCTGCGCTTCTGATTCATCCTGCTCTCCCTGTTCTGCTCCGCCGGACGATCCATGCCGCACGGAAACACTGCTTTATATAGTAGTCAAAAGAAGCGCGCACTGCTCCCACCGCAGCAGTGGGAATCCGGAAAAAGAGACTGGACTGATTCCACCGAATAGTCGCCGAAAACACGAAAAAATAAGCCGAAAACAACGAAAATAGGCAGTAAGCGGCCAATTGGTATTGCAGAAAACTTTAGGATGAAGTAAAATTTTATCAATCACAAAGCATGAACTTTTTAAAAAGTTATGCATTATTATTAATAATTTGCTTTTGGGAGGGCAAAGAACATGTTCAAGAAACTTCATAAGAATGAAAAAGGCTTCACCCTGGCTGAGCTGCTCGTAGTAGTAGCCATCATCGGCGTTCTGGTTGCGATCTCAATTCCGATCTTCACATCACAGCTGGAGAAGGCAAGAGAGGCAACGGACCTTGCCAACATCAGAAGTGCATATGCTGAAATTTCAGCAGCGGCACTGTCGGAAGATGATAAGCCTGCAGACACTTCATACATCACTTTTAATCGTACTGGTAGTGAAAATGCCTATGTATACACAGCTACTGTGAAACTGACACAGAAGGAAGCTGGTTGGAAGACTGCTAGCGGTAAAACAGCTGTTGCCGGGATAACTGCTTCAGGCGATCCGAAAGTAAACGGAACCGCAGTAGTTACGGTTAACGAGGCAACTGGAGTTACTACCATCGAGTATAAATAAAAGTAATAATTTAAAACTCTAATCTTTTTCAGCTTCAAGTTTAAAGAGAGACACTCATCCATTTGGGTGAGTGTCTCTTGTGCGTTTAGAAATAGCTATAAGCATTTCTCCAATATAAAGAAACATGGTCAACTATTTAGATTACATGAATGACTGAATTAACAACGTATGATTATGAATAAATGCAGTAATAGGAAACTCCCGCCGATTATAGGCTCGATTACTTTATCGTTCCTGCTGTCGATTTCCTCGTTATTTTTCCCTGCAAGCCAGAGGGCGGATTTTAATGACAGCGCAATTTACCAGTACATTGGATATTTAATTACAAAGGGGAAAACACCCTATATTGACGCTTTTGACCATAAGGGAATCTACTTTTACTTTTTGAATTCACTCGGTTATCAGATGAATTCAAGATGGGGAATGTGGGTACTCATTTGGATTCTGCTGTTTTTCATAGTTCTTGTAATATACAGGATGGCAAAGCGTTTCCTACCCGTCTGGGCCTCAGTAGCCATAACGCTGATCATTTCGACAAGTGTTGGAACGAGTTTTTGGGATGGAGACACACCTGATTCCTTTGCGGTATTGTTTACATTTCTCGCTTTTGAGGAGCTGACAAGCTATTTTACAGCTAAGACACTTACAAGACGAAATATCTTCATTGCCGGGTGTGCGACGGCAATTGCATTCTGGATGAAGCCTAATATGATTCTGGGCTCTCTGCTGTTTTGTCTATGCCTGATTATCTATTTCTTATTGCAGAAGCAATATACGTTAATCGGCAGATGCTTTTGCTATTTTTCCATTGGCTTTGCCCTATGCACAATTCCAGCATTAGCTTGGTTGGCGTCAAGGCATGCTCTTCGTGCAATGCTCGAAGATTATTTCCTTTTTAATTTTGAGTACATGTCGTTCTCAGCAACAAATGAAAGTCGTCTGTATGCATTCAGCAATTTCATATCTTTGCCAGCTTGCTACATCTGCCTGTTTGGAATCCTTGGGGTTTTGATATCTTATTTGCTTAAGAAAAATAGGCCTTTTAATCGGACGGATATACTGATGCTGACAACAGGAATCATTTCTTTTGCGGTTAGTTTTATTCATGCGGTTTCTACCGGCAACAGTTATCCCCAGTACCCTTTGCTGTTTTTACCTTCTGTGACAGTGATTTTGATCTGGCTTCTCAGATATTTCAGAAGCACCTGCTCTCGTAAAATTTATGTATGGCTTTTGGCTGCAATCACCGGAATAGCAGTGGTATTTAATGGCTACAAAGAATATGAAAACTGCAAATATTTCTGGAATCCGGTTCCTCAGGAAGCTGATGTTATTTCATATCTCCAAGATAATTCCGAGTCAGATGATACGATTGCGATTGTCTCTCCATATTATGCAGGCTACTATCTCGCATCAGGACGCGATTCGGCGACTAAATATGTTTATGTACAGGCTAATCATTTCGTGAATCTTGAAAAGAATCCGTCAGAAGAAGAGAAATTCTGGAAAATATATGCCGAAGAGCTGAAAGATTCAAAGCCACGGATCATCCTGTTAGATACGAGCTTTAGGAACCAGAAGATCATAAAAAAAATCAAAGAGCTGCTCTCAGAACCGTTGCGCAGTTATAAATCTGCCGGAGAGTCCTATTTGTTCCAATTCTATGTTCTTCCTGATTCGGAAGCTGAAACGATTAGACAGTTTCACTCGGATGATCAGATTAACAACTCAATCGATCTAACCCTTCCTAAACAGATTGGAGAAGACTACCGAAATGGAAAACTGGAAAAAGAAGATATTGAACAATATTTTGATGCGCAATGGGAAAAACAGAGGGAGAATTTGAAATAGCATATGTCAGGAAAAGATGAGATTCTTTACGTTGTGATGCCAGCCTACAATGAAGAAGATAATATCGAAACAGTAATAAAAGACTGGTACCGAGTTATCTGCGAAAATACTGGAAATCGTGCAAGAATTGTAATTGTCAATGACGGCAGCAAAGACCACACGGCGCAGATTGTTACGAAAATGATTGAGACCTACTCGCAGCTTATTCTGCTTAATAAGGAAAATGGCGGACATGGCTCAGCTGTGCTAGCTGGTTACCAGTATGCTTTAAAAAAAGGTGCAGATTTTGTCTTCCAGACAGATTCAGACGGCCAGACGGATCCACAAGAATTTAAAGAATTCTGGGCTAAGAGAAATGAATATGATGCTATAGTTGCGACAAGACCAGATCGCAAGGATGGGCGATATAGAATACTGGTAGAAAATGTTCTCTGCTTCATTTTGCGAGCGATATTTGGAGTGAAAATATCGGATTCCAATGCTCCGTTTCGACTAATGCGTGCATCCATCCTTAGGAAATATATTAACCGCCTTCCTTCGGATTTCTTTTTGCCGAATGTGATGCTCACGACCTACCTTGTGTATTATCATGAAAACGTAAAGTTCCTCCCCATCAGTTTTAGACCAAGGCAAGGAGGAACAAATTCGATTAACTGGAAGCGGATATTTCTGATAGGTTTTCGGTCTGTGACGGAATTTACACACTTAAGGAAAGAGATGTGAGAGCACTATTAGCATTTGCTTTTGTACCATTTGGAGCAGCTCAACATAACTCGTGAGCAAAAATTATTATCATTAAAACCTATTCCTTTACATTGCGATAGATAATATGAAGTGACCTCACATTTGTAGCACCGTGGATTCGCCACTATACTATGGTTGTTTCGAACACAGTACGATGGTTTACCGCATACAAAAGGAGGTCACCAATGAATAGGATAGTAAAAATCGGAATGGATGTCCATAGTACGAATTACACTTTATGTGCAATGGAGCCGGTCCTTGACGGAGAAGACAGAGTTTTTGCAAACATTCAGGTCACACCGGATTATAAAAATGTGATTCAGTTTATTGATCAACTGAAGGAAAAACTTGGTCCTTCCGACACCTATTCCATTGAGTGCGGCTACGAGGCTGGATGCCTTGGATATTCCCTTTATCATCAGCTGACGGACGCCGGTGTCAGATGCACTATCCTCGCTCCAACAACAATGCTGACTCAACAGGGGAAGAGGATCAAAACCGACAAACGTGATGCCGTGATGATCGCGCAATGCCTTTCCTATGGAGGTTACCACGCGGTTCATGTTCCTACAGATAAGGATTCCTCCGTTAAAGAATACCTTCGGATGCGGGATGACCACAAACTGGCACTGAAGAAGATCAAACAGCAGATCAACGCCTTCTGCCTCCGGCATGGATATTTCTATGACGGTAATAAATGGACCATCAAGCATCTGGACTGGCTGAAAAAGCTTGATCTTTCCGATCTGCACCGTGAAACCTTAAACGAATACATGACATCCTATGAGGAGCAGAGCGCAAAGATTGAGCGATTCGATAAACGGATTGAAGAACTTGCTGCTGATTCTGATTACCATGAGAAGGTCGGAAAGCTCTGCTGCCTTCTTGGGATTAAAACCCATACCGCCCTGTCTCTGGTTGTTGAAACCGGTGATTTTAACCGCTTCAGGAAGGGAAGCACTTACGCTGCTTTTCTCGGACTTGCACCAGGAGAATCCTCAAGTGGCGAGAAAATCAATCGTACCGGGATTTCCAAGGCAGGAAACAGCCATCTGCGTACAGTGCTGATCGAAAGTGCCCGAGGGATCTGTAAAGGACAGATCGGACATAAGTCAAAGGACCTTCGTTCCAGACAGACAGGCAATTCCGCAGAAGTCATCGCCTATGCGGACCGAGGAAGTACAAGATTGAGAAGCAAGTATTACCGGATGATACGCCATGGAAAGAAAAGAAATGTAGCGATGGCTGCAGTTGCAAGGGAACTTGCATGCTTCGTCTGGGAAATCATGACGGATCACCTCGAACCAAGAAAAGAAAGGAAGAAAGCTGCATGAATCACAACATCCTGTCCATCTGTCTGTCAAGGATGCTCCGCACCGCTTACGCGGCAGGTCCTGTGACAGGCATCTGTCCATGATGTGTGAGGACAGATAAGCGGGAATCGGCAGAAATCTGCGATTCCCACGGTAACAATCAAAGTACATATCTGACAGTATCTGGAAGGAGCTGTGATCACTGTAAGGTTTGAGCCATCTGCGCTGTCGCCTATGTTGGCACCCGAAACGGCAATCCACGCTTTTAGATCGCAGGGCTCGCGGCGTAACCATTAGCCTGTAGGTAACCAATCCACGAATAACAGAGTGGCCACATGCCGGGAACTGTTAAATCAGAGCTCTTTCCAGATGCTGTCAGGGAAATACAAATGTGACTTGCCATGAGACAGAAATTTCCTATCATCGCCTCTTGACAACGGTCACTTCATAACAGGCAGAGACCAGTGGGTGAAAACCTGCTGGTCTTTTTCGTGCAAAAAGGAGGTGACCGCAGTGCCAAGAAAGCCAAAACAACCCTGTGCTTACCCAGGATGCCCGCGCCTCACGGATGGGCGGTACTGCGAGGAACACCGGAAACTGATGGAGAAAAACTATGAGCGGTACAGTCGTGACCCGGACGTGCATAAAAAGTACGGAGCACGATGGAGACGCATTCGTGCAGCTTATGTGAAAACGCATCCGTTCTGCGAGAAGTGCCTTAAGCGAGGCATCCTCGTTCCGGTCGATGAGGTGCATCACATTGTTCCGGTATCAAGAGGAGGAACACATGATCCGAGCAACCTCATGGGTCTTTGCAGATCGTGTCACAACAAGATCCATCACGAGATGGGTGACCGATAAAAGCAGTCCCTATGGATAAGGACTGCTTTGCGATTACTCATTTAGATTCATGCTTTTTAAAGCTTTGAGCTGATCACGCTTTGAATAGATTACATTCAGAATGTATACCTTGCCGGACAAATCATCCGGTCGGTAATAAATATAAAAATTTTTAGCCGTGATCTTTCGTATGCCTCTTGAATGCCAAGGCTCTCGTTCTATGGGTGCGATGCTGGATGCCATATAGCTCAGCTTCTGCATCGCAGATCGAAGTGCACGAATGTAGTGAAGAGCCACATCCGGAACCAGCAGCGTGTATGCAATGTAGTCGCGGATTTCAAAGAGATCGGCTTCTGCATCCGGCGTGATGATGATTTCATAGGAGTCCATTTATTTAAGGCTCCTCTCCAGATCATCAAATATGTCATTCATTGATCTGCCTTCACCGGCAAGGGACTGCGAATAGCTGTGCTGCAGCTTCGTATCAAGTTCTGCATCCGACATCGCATCGATGGTACGTGGCTCTGCAGGAATCGTTAATGAGAATGGAACGCCATGCTGATAAATGATTTGACGGTAAAGAGAATTGATGACAACAGATACGGGAACGCCCAGCTTTTGGAGAATATCTTCTGCTTCAAGCTTTACGTCGTTTTCGACACGAGCACTTACGGTTGAATCTTTCATGATAAACACCTCCTGTTGATCTTATTGTAATTCGCTGTCTTGCAAACCACAATACATTTTGAAAAATGATTGTGAGTTTTGGACGGGGGTAGGGGTGGTCTGAATCTCCGCAGGGCAAGGCCTCGGAAAACGGCGCCCCTTTCGCGTGAAAAATCGCGAAATTGCATACCCGGGTCTAAGGCTCAGAGCATCAGCTAATATTTCTTTAAGAAAACCGCAGAAATCCGCATAAACTGCGAATTTCCTGCGGCTTTTTTATACACACGCAGGAAGGCGGCAAGGTGGAAAACTCTATGCCGGATTTCCAGCTCTTTCAGAAATTATTTCGAGGACAGGGGAACATTTCGAGAACAGAAAATGTGGAATTTGAAAAACCAGATATCCGTGAGTTCACAGCATGCTGCGCCAAGCAGTTCTGTCCTTGGTGCGGAACGCCGGTGATACATAAAGGCCGCGGAAGGCATCGGACCTTCTGCTCAGACAGATGCCGATGGGCATTTGATAAACATCGGATGAGGGCAAAGAAAAAGGAGACCCGCTTATATGAAAACAGCAGCACTCAAAACAATAGCAGTGCAGGATCTGAAGCCTGCTGATTACAATCCGCGAAAGAAATTAAAGCCGGGAGATACCTTTACTGCAGGTCCTATGACAAGCACAGCATCTATGTGGTGAATCTCTCAAATCCGGTAGACATCAAGATGTTCACCATGGAAAACAGTGGTACGGTCACATATATGTCCCCGATTCTCTATAACGGCGGCATTCAGTATCAGTATGATTTCTCAAAGGATGGAACCAACTATTCAAAAACGGGATTTCTGTATGAAGACGCATCCCATTCTGAGGAAGCAGTCACTGGAGCTGCCGTGGAGATGCCGACAATGCTGTATTCCGACGGAAAAATTCTGGTGACGCATCACTTTGATGGATACTGCGATTACGATCGTATACGTACAGCACTTCGGGCAGCCTACCTTGGAACCATCAATAACCTTGCTTCACCGATCGCGAAGAATGCCTCGCAGACTATGAAAATCACCTACACCTTGACGGATAAGGAGGACGCATGATGAAGAAGTATGAAGTACCTTTTAATTTTGCCTATGATTTTGAGTCAAAGCTCTTGCGAAAGCAGGAGCTTTTTCCATATATCAGCTGCATCTATCTACCGGCATACAAAGAGGATGCCGCCACGACCCGCTATGGGATATGGCAGCAAGAGGAGTATCCCAAGAGTTATGATGAATATCTTTTTCGCTTGAAAGCACTCATGCAGCTTGGAATTCCGATCTGCGTTCTGATGCAGCGGGGAGCCACACTCGAGACGAGGGAGAGATATTACGATTTAGGGATTCGAATCTTCACAATGAACGATGACGCACTGGCCGTTGCCATGAAAGAAAGGCACAAAGACGTAGAACTTACCCTTTCCGTAACGAGGGCCTTGACCGAACAGGAGCTTAAGACAAAGGATCTCTCGATGTATGACCGGATCGTTCTTTTTTACTGGTTTTCACGGCACCTGGATGCAGTGAAGGCACTTCCGAAGAAGTACAGATATATCCTGATGCCAAACTGCGAATGCTACTGGAACTGCAGATGGCATGATCTGCACTGGTTTGCGGGATCACCAGAGGATGAGCGGAAAGCCACGGATCTTTGCCATCAGTGCGTCAAGGAACTTCATGATACAGCGTTCATTGAGCCGGAGAACCTCTCGTACTTTGATCCTTATGTAGATTCCTACAAGCTCCTGGACCGACTGTTCTCGACAGACCGTATTCTCTCGGAGCTTAGCCGATTCGCTTACCGAAATGTAGGCGCTGAAAAGCGAAAGGAGGATTACTTTAATGTCGATGCATAAGATTCAATATGGAGGGAGCCATAAGGTGATCCTTCGGCTTTGTGAAACAGTGAATGCTCTTATTGATGCCGTAAATGCTGTTTATATGGGGATGAAGAACGACGTCTCATTCCTTCTCGCCAGTGATTTGAACATGTATGAACAGCAGAGCACCTGGAATCCCAACAGGCCGCTTCGCTGCTTTCTCTATGCGGCGCATGCCCTGGAAAAGTACATCCATGATACGGATCAGGCAGCACAGATGTTTCTGAGCACACCGTCCAGATCGGAACGCTTCATTGCATCAGAGAGTGACTGGAGATAAAATCTATATAGACATTCGTGACAAAGTTCTGTACTATCAGCAGTAATTGCATATTTCATCCAATCTGTGAATGCCGCATGGTGTGCGGTCCTGTCTGTATTCTGATCTGAATTCACATCCTAATGAAACCTATGCAAGGAAACTATACACATTGATTTGCAGAAGTTTCAGAAAGAAAAATCCGGAAAGATTCAGAATACATATGGGCCGGGATGAATCTGGAGAAAACCGTATCTTACTGGAGCCTCTGCACAAAGAAGGAGGCTGCCTATGGGCGTTTCGGACGCAGTAACAAAGAAATACCTGCAGGATAACGAAGTATTTTCGGATGTATTCAATTATCGGCTGTTCAACGGGAAGCCGGTGATCCGACCGGAGAATTTGTCGGAGATGGATCCGTCGGAGATTCTGGTCCTGCCGGGGAAGAAGCAGAAGGGAAAGAGAAAACGCATTCCGGTGAAGACTTTATATCGGGATCTGATGAGAGACACAATCATCCGAAGGGATCAGAATGCAGTTTACCGGTTAAGACTGGGCACGGAATTGCAGACGCACGTACACTATGCGATGCCAGTCCGGAATCAGCTGTACGATGCGATTGAGTACTATAACCAGATGGAAGAAACGGCACTGCGGCACAGGACAGAGAGAAGCAGTACGGGATCAGATTCCAGCGCTTTTCTGTCCGGATTCCGTAAGGACGACCGGCTGATTCCAGTTTTCACGCTGACGATTCATTTCGGGCCGGAACCGTGGGACGGACCATTGTCTCTTCATGATAGGATGGAAGTGAAAGATCCGGAAATTCTGAAATATATTCAGAACTACCGGATTCATCTGATTGAACCGGCGAGACTGAGCAGAGCAGAATTGGAGAAATTCCAGAGCAGCTTCCGTGAAGTGATGGGATGCATCAAGTACTCTGAGGACGAGAAGGCGCTGGAAGAATTTATGAAGGATAATCCGCGGATGAACATGGACATCCGCGCAGCGAGGGTAATCGGCATGATGACGGGAACGGAAATCGGATACGAGGAAGAGAAGGAGGGAAAGATCAACATGTGCAAGGCAATCGAGGATATGATGCGGCATAGTCAGGAAAAGGGGCATGCGGAAGGCAAAGAAGAAGAGAGACAAAAGATACTGGATTCTCAGGCCAGGCTGGTAAAAGCCGGTCGCATGCAGGCGGTGGATGTGGCAGAGAGTTTGGGTGTGTCTGTCGAGACAGTGCTGGCCGCTGCGGCGAAAAACTGATCAATGACAGGAATATATTGCAGATGGAATGATCGGGCTCCGGAGTAATCCGGAGCCTTTCAAAGAGGAGGGAAGCGGCCGGAGAGAAATCCTGTCACAATAAGAGGCGGTTGGTACCAGGTACGATTAAATTTTGAAGTGCACCATACAGGTTGGCTTCGATAGGATTCATACCGCTTGCGATCCACACCTTCTTCTTGCCACAATCAATGCAACCAATTGTTGCATTCAAAAGGGGGCATCCAATGGAGAAGGAGAAGGTGGTACAGGTAATTCCGGCGCGAAAGGCGGACGATGATGTAGAGCAGAAGGAGAAATTAAGGGTGGCGGCATACTGCCGCGTCTCCACAGAGCAGGAGAAGCAGCTCGGTTCCTTCGAAAATCAGGTAGAGTACTATACGCGGCTTATTGAGGAGGAAGCAGACTGGAAACTTGCCGGGATCTATGCGGATGAAGGTATTTCGGGAACGGGGACGCGCAAGCGGAAGGGCTTCCAGCGGCTTATGGATGACTGCGAAGCCGGGAAGATTGATTTCGTCATCACGAAATCAATTTCACGTTTCGCTCGGAATACAGCTGACTGCCTTGTGTATGCACGTCGTTTGAAAGACCTGGGTATTCCCATTCTGTTCCAGAAGGAAAGCATTAATACGATGGAGGCATCCGGAGAACTCATGTTCACGATTCTGTCCTGCTTTGCGCAGGAGGAGAGTCGAAGCATCTCAGAAAACACGAAGTGGGGAATCCGAAGCAAATTTCAGCAGGGAATCCCGCATGTGAACACGCTCCGTTTGTATGGATTCGATAAGGGTTCAGACGGGCAGCTTCGTGTGCACCCTGAGCAGGGGGCCGTGGTGGCGCGGATTTTTCGGGAATATCTGGAGGGATATGGAACAGCGGATATCGCGCGCCACCTGCGGCAGGAAGAGGTCCCCGGGACGACCGGCGTGTGCTGCTGGTCTTCGAACACCGTGCGGCGAATGCTGCAAAATGAGAAATATAAGGGTGACCTTCTGCTTCAAAAGTACTATACGGTTAGCTTTCTGACGGGCGAATGCGTGCGCAATGAAGGCGCTCTCGATCAGTATCTCGTAACGGACGCGCATGAAAGCATTGTCCCGCGTCTCGAGTGGGAAGCAGTGCAGGAAGAGACGCGTCGTCGCCGCGCATATTGTCGTGCGTTTCATATTCAGAAGCTTGAGGCGGAGGATCCGCTGTTTAACAAAATCCACTGCCGGGCTTGTGGCAGCATGGTGGTGCGAGGGTATGGAAAGAAGGGACGGGCACCCTTTCGACGTTGCCGTGCTTCCTGCAGAAAGCATTGCGGGACAATGACGCGGACGGTGTTTACCGAGGATGAACTGCATCTTTCGATGTGGACCGCCGGGCAACGGCTGTGGGAACAGCGCGCGGAGAGACTTCCGAAATGGCGTGCGAGGCTTAAAAGCCCAGAAGCCTCACCACTGGAAAAGGTACGGGCACAGCAGATGATTGACTGGATGGAGCATTGGACGGATACGGAGGAAAAACGACTGACAGATGAGCAGATTCGACGGACTCTTCGGTATATGATTGCCGGAGAAGGGGAGTTTATTGTGTACTTCCTTGATGGGAGTGAAGTGAAGGTGAGCGTGTGAAGATGCATGAAGAACGGACATCGAAGGAAACAAGGGCAGTGCCGTATCAAGAAGAACCATTCCAGTCGGTTGGGAGTATATCCGCGGCTTTGCCGCTCCTCGGTATGAAGCCGAAACGAAGCCGATGATCACCATTGCTGAAGCGGCACAGAATGTGCTGCTTGGGAAGTATGAAAACGGCAAGAAGAGAAGGAAAGCTCTTCAGACGCTCGGCCTTGATGCCGATGCCGTCCAGAGAAGATTAAACGATCTGGTGAAGGGCGCGAAGGCGGAGTACGTTACCATGAATTCGGGAGATACGCTTTCACAGATCGTGGAGCGTTATGACATAAGTGTAGCGGCCATCATCAAGCTGAACAGTGCACTCATCAAGAATCCGGACTGCATCCGTGTGGGATGGAAGATAAGGGTAAAGTAAAAAGGAACAGCTATTAGGATACTGGGAGAACCAATTGGCACTCGGGGTCATACTTGTCGCACGCATATACAATGTTATAGCCGCTTTTTCCTTGATCCTGCATCCTTATCCAAATGGATCCGGCTTTTAATGTGACGGTCTGCCCCGCTAAATCAAAGGAGCGTATTCCGGGCCGAACACCATCCCATTCATGCAGCTTATTTTCATCAATTTTCCCAGTTTCCATAAACTCATATTGTAATTGGGAATAATAGCTTCTTACATTTGCCCAGTCTGTAGCCACTCTTGCTTTATGCAGTTGCTGACTAAAAATGGGTATGGAAATGGCCACAAGGATTCCGATGATAGCGACTACGATTAAGAGTTCGGCTAATGTAAAGCCTTCGCCCCCAAAACTTTGATTTTTCTTTTTCACAGAGATTCACTTCCGATTTCATCTAAGCTCATTCCGCTATTATATATTGGGATTGCAGAATCTCAAATGAAATCTTTATGAAGAATAAAGGGGAGGGGGTTAGAATGAAAACGGTTGGTTTGAAAAAGTACCCACCATGGAATTGATCCACGGTGAGCACGCCTTTTTATGTGGCTTAATTTGTCTTTACCTTAACCCAATTTGAAGACCGATCAGTTGGGCTTGGTGCGCTTTGGACATTATCAGGGAAGTCCATAATATAAATAGAACCATCATCGTCAACGAAAAGATCGCCGCGTTGTACGGTCCTTGTCATGTTTCCATCCGTATCGACATTTTTCCTGGTCAGTACCGTTGAAGTTGGACTGATGCAGTCTGATGAGTAAAAATCATCTGGCGCATGCAGACCATCCTCTCTCGCTTTCCGTATATCTGGGCGTTTGTATTTTCAGTAATGCCCCTCAATGTTGCGCCTGACTATCCTGTTGCCATTCGGTGTTCCGAAGTTTACCATCATAATAATCGAAAGCTATGCTCATCTTCCTAGGAGTACCTATATCATGCAGCCTATTAATATTAAAACCGGAAGGAAGATTATCGGCTAAGCCGCTATACTGATGTCGCCTTTTTACTCAAAATGGCGACATCAGAAACTATTATCACAAATTCATGATCAGATAGCTCTTTATATGTTGCATTTCCAACGGCTTCTCCATTAGTTCCGGTTATTGCTAATGCCTGAGCTTCTGCATATGCATTTCTGATATTTGCCACCGTAGCAGCATCTCGTGCCTTTTCAAGCTGACTGCTGAAAATCGGTATTGAGATCGCCACGAGTACACCAATGATGGCGACCACAATCAAGAGTTCTGCGAGAGTAAATCCTCGGTCACATTTTCGCCCTTTAAAAATATACAAAAACACCGACAAAATGCGATGTTGTATTGTTAATTTACATCCTAAATTTACTGCATCGAATGGCTGTCTGCAATAAGGTTTTGCTGCAGGCAATCCACAAAAATCAAGCTTGGTTTTGGCACTTTTCGTATTGCCGGAAACTGCTTTGACTTCCACCAGCGTGCATTCGCCTTTATAGCGAATCACAAAGTCCACTTCAAGACCGGAGTCTTTGCGAAAGTAATAGAGCTTACGTCCCATCTTCGTAAAGATATCTGCGATCAATCCCTCAAAGATAGCACCCTTATAGCTGAAGAGGTTTCCCTGTAGGATGTCGAACTGCGTACCATCTTCCAGCATGGCAACGAAAAGCCCCATATCCCGCATATAGACCTTGAACGTATCCTTCTCAGCATTCCCGTCCAGCGGAAGTTCCGTTATGACCAGATTGTAGCAGCGGGCAATGATGCCGGCATCTTCGATCCATTGCAGACTTCCTGCAAATTTGGATGCTGTTGCGCCCTTTTTTACAACCGAATATTGACCGTGATGGGAATTCTTCCGGTTCTGATCATTTACCCGTTCACGCAGAAATATTTCGTAAAGGGTATTGCAATTGGTGCCGTAAAGGGCTGATATTGAGAAGGGAATACTGAGAAATCGGTATTCCCTTTCTTTCACAGAAGCAATGAGCAGGATAGGGAAGGGAAAATTAAGACGATCAAGACATGGCTGAGAAATTCAGCGGACAGGAGGAAAACGTATATGCAGTATTTTGTTGATATCAATGCCAAAAGACCTGGGGCAGGGAGCAAGGAACATCCGTTTAAAACCATTCAGGCAGCCGCGGATGTAGCAATGCCGGGCGACGAGATTGTTGTGGCTCCCGGTATTTATCGGGAGTACGTGAATCCGAAGCATGCAGGAACGGAGACCTGCCGGATTGTCTATCGCTCTGAAGAGCCTTTGAAGGCAGTCATTACCGGTGCAGAGGAGCTGAAGGGCTGGGCGCCGGTAGAGGGCGAGGAGAATGTCTGGACAACGCGCGTGAAGAACACGCTGTTCGGCGATTATAATCCCTACACGACAAAGGTGTCCGGTGACTGGTTCATTGCGACCATCACCGCGCATACCGGTGACGTCTATCTGAATCATAAATCCATGTATGAGGTGACGGATCGAAGTCAGGTGACGAAGCCGGAGCCGTCCCTTCTTTCCTGGGATCAGGAGTTCTCGGTTTACGTCTGGTATGCCGAGCAGGACGAGGAGAGGAATGAGACGGTGTTCTTTGCCAATTTCCAGGGCAAAAATCCGAATGAGGAGGAGATTGAGTTTTCTGTCCGCAAGGACTGCTTCCTTCCAAAGGAAGAGGGAATCGGTTTTATTACCCTGTCCGGCTTTACGGTACGTGAGGCTGCCACGCAGTGGGCTCCGCCGACCGCTTATCAGGACGGCATGATCGGCCCGCACTGGTCCAAGGGCTGGATCATTGAGGACTGCGAGGTTTATGAGTCCAAGTGCTCCGGCATTTCTCTTGGCAAATATCTGCAGCCGGATAACGACAATCGTTGGCTGAAATGGAAGTACAAGGACGGAACACAGACGGAGCGCGACTGCATTCTGCAGGCCAGCTATGAGAACTGGGACAAGGAGCATGTCGGCAGCCATATCATCCGCCGCTGCTCCATTCATGACTGCGGACAGACCGGTATTGTGGGACATCTTGGCGGTGTGTTCTCGGTCATTGAGGACAACCATATTTACAATATCAACAACAAGCAGAATCTTGCAGGAGCGGAGATCGGCGGCATCAAGATGCATGCGGCGATTGATGTCATCTTCCGCAGAAACCGGATTCATCACTGCACGAGAGGCATCTGGCTGGACTGGCAGGCACAGGGAACCCGTGTGACGCAGAACCTGATGTATGACAACAGTCTTGGTTTTGACCGATCACGGCTGAATAAAGAGAATATCGGAGAATTCCTTGGTGCACTCGGAGAGGATTTGTTCGTGGAGGTATCCCACGGACCGACTCTGGTGGACAACAACGTGTTCTTGTCTGACCGCTCCATCAAATATGCTTCGCAGGGAGGCGCCTTTATCCATAACCTGTTTGCAGGGTCCCTTCCCTGCATTGAAACCGGAACAGATAATGGTGCCCCGGACATCAAGTCTCAGCGATACACGCCGTATCATGCCATTCACGGAACGAGGGTTATTGGTTTTATGTCCTTCCTGCATGGAGACGTGCGGTTCTGCAACAACGTTTTTGTACAGAGACCGGTTTCTGCCTTGTTCCATGAGGTGCAGGCTTCCGTAGAGAAGGCAGAGGATCCTAACGCAAGGATGTGGGACACCATGAACTTTGATGTGGGAACCTTTGTCTACGATGAATATCCTACGGAAGAGGAATGGAAGAAGCAGTTCGAGGGCTATTGCGGCATGGGATCGAACAACCCGTATCCGAATAAGTATTACTCTCACCTGCCGGTCTGGGCGAAGGGCAATGTATATCTTGGTGGTGCAAAGCCCTGGAAGAAGGAAGCGGATGCTGTGGTGGATGACAGCTTTGTCCCGGAGCTTTCTCTGGAGGAAACCGAAGGCGGCATTCATCTTGTGACGAATCTTGCAGATTATGTGAAGAATCTGCAGGAGGGAGTGATCAGCACCAATGAGCTTGGAATGGCCTTTGAACCGGAGGAGCGGTTTGAAAATCCGGATGGCTCAGAGATCATTTTCAACCAGGATTATTTCGGTGAGCACCGGAACCCTGCAGCTATGCCGGGGCCGTTTGCTACGGAAGACGGCTGGAAGCAGAACCTGTAATGCAGGTGACGCAGATAATGAAACGCAGAAGCGCACGCTGAAGGATTCCGCATACTGGTATCGCTCTGTGATCGAAGACAACGGTGCTCAAATCTGACGAAAGCACTGTGAAGCATTTGGAGAGTTTTTGCCAGAGTTCACAAAAATTGTATACAAAGATACAAAAGGTTGACGCGGCAGGAATCCGGTGCTATAACATCAACTGTCAGAAGCAATACAATCTTAAATTAAGGAAATGGACAATGGGGTCCGGACACAATGGTGGTGTCTGGACCCTGTTTTGCGTTTCCGGGAAACCGCACCTGCGGATTACCCATCATGATGCCGCAAGCTGCGGCGGGAGGAAGTCATGAGTAAAGCAGTCGTATACGGGCTTCGGCCGGACGAGGTGCCGCTTCTGCAGAAGGAACTGGAAGAGCTGCAGAGGAAGGGGCACGAACTGGAAATCGTCACCACGCCGGAGTATCTGACCAAGGACAACACATCACTCGCCGAAGGCGCAGATGCCGTTTTAATTGTGGCAGCCTGCAAGATTACCGAAGAGGTAGCGGAAGGCCTGCACCGGGCCGGCGTCAAGTACATCCTGACAAGATCCACGGGCTTTGACCAGATCAGCAAAGAGGCCATTCAGAAATATGGAATCCGGGCAGCCAATGTTCCGGTCTACAGTACCAATGCCGTACCGGAATTTACGGTGCTCCTGATGCTGGCACTTGTTCGGAAGTGGAAGCCGATGGAGAAGAAGCTTGCTCATCAGGATTTCACGCTCGGGGGTGTTCAGGGAAAGGAGCTTGGCTCCATGACTCTGGGACTGTTCGGAACCGGAAAGCTTGGAATCAAAACCGCGGAAATCCTTCATGCAATGGGCTGCACGATTCTGGCAAGCTCCCCGCATGAGAAGGAAGAGGCCAAACCCTACGTGACCTACACGACACAGGAAGAGGTCTTCCGGAAATCGGATCTTCTGTTTTTCCACTGTGTGCTGAATGACGCAACGAAGAAAATGGTCAACCGCGAGACGATTGCGAAGATGAAGGACGGCGTCTATCTTGTCAATACGGCAAGAGGCGGTCTCGTTGATTTCGAAGCGGTTCTGGACGGACTCAAATCCGGGAAAATTGCAGGCTTTGCCAGCGATGTCTATGACAAGGAAGCTCAGTTCATTCGGATGGACCTGACGGGAAAGGAAATCGAGGATCCGGTTCTGAGGGAACTTCTGTCCAGGGACGATGTGATCCTGACGCCGCATGTGGCGTTTTTTACGGAAACCAGCGTATCCAATCTGATCCGGCTGTCTCTGGAGAGCCTGATTGAGTTTGAGGAAACCGGACACTGCGAGCGTGAGGTTTACCGCACAGAGTAAAGGAAAAGCTTCCACCGGGAAGAAATGTCTGCAGGAGCAGAGATCCGAAAAACTTTATAGAGAACGAAAGCAATGGCGCTTTCCTTACCGGAAGGTGCCGTCTGTGTGTTCATTTTGCAGGAGCCTCCGGAGGGAAAAGCGGAGGAAGGAGCGTATATTATGAGTACACAGACACAAGAACAAAAGGAAACCAAGCTTCGAACAGAAGCGACACTCGCAGAATCGCTGGTTCTGATGGCCGTTGTCATCGCCTGGCTGGTCATCTGCGTCAGAAGCGGTGCAAGCCTTGCTATCCCGATGCTTTGCACCTGGGCAATTATCTTCTGCTTCTGCAAGATCCGGAAGATTGATTTTGGCAAAATTCAGACGGCAATGTTCGACGCCATCCGCTCGGCACTCGGCGCGATCATGATTCTCCTTGTCGTCGGTGTGATGGTAGGTACCTGGATTGCTTCCGGTACCATTCCGACCATCATTTATGTGGGCCTTCGGCTGATCAATCCGCAGTTCTTCCTTCTGTGCGCGCTGATCATCTGCTCGCTCCTCTCCCTGGCAACGGGTACCTCCTACGGAAGTGCAGGCTCTGCCGGAATTGCCATGATGGCAATCGGCGAGGCAATGGGAATTCCGGCCGGCATGACGGCAGGTGCCGTGCTCTGCGGTGCGCTGTTCGGCGACAAGCTTTCCCCGTTCTCGGATACGACGAACATGGCTCCTGCAATGGCAGGCGGTGAGCTGTTCAAGCACATCAAGTCCATGCTTTACACCACAATTCCGACCTATGTCATCAGCGCGGTACTGTTCACGGTTCTGGGCCTTCGCTATGGCAGTGCCAACTACGATCCGACTCTGATCAATGAAACCTGCGAGGGAATTCGTGCCAACTTCAACATTTCCCCGCTGACGATGATTCCTGTAGCTGTTGTTATCGTTCTTCTGATTCTGAAGGTAGATGCTGTTCCTGCGATTCTTCTGGGAGGTATTGCAGGCCTGATCGCAGCAGTTCCGCTGCAGGGCCAGAGCTTTGTAGATATGCTTGGCATCGCTTACAACGGCTTTGCCATTGAATCCGGAAGCGAGCTGATCGATAAGCTGTTAAATCGCGGCGGTATCATTTCCATGACCTCAACCGCTTATGTCATGATCTTTGCAGTCGGCCTTGGCGGAGCGCTGGAGAAGCTTGGCGTTCTTCATCACCTCACCGATCCTGTGGTCTCCAAGATCCGCAGTATCCCTCAGCTGGTTGGTTCTACCATGATTGTTTCCTATGCATGCGGCATGATCGGCTGCACAATGGCAATGGATCACGTTCTGACCGGCAAGATCATGGCCCCTGTTTACAAGGAAAAGGGTGTTGCACCGGAGGTTCTTTCCAGAACGATGGAGGACTGCGGCACCGTTGGTGCGGTTTTGTATCCGTGGCACACCTCCAGCATTTACTTCTGCGGAGTTCTCGGTGTGACCTATCTGCAGTATTTGCCCTATGCGTTCATGAGCTACCTGGCTCCTGTTGCTGCTATGCTCTGTGCGCTGACAGGCTTTGGCATCTTCTATTCGAACAGAAAGCTGGCAGAGAAGTCCTTTACGAAGCTCCCCGGAGCAGGAAAGATCGAGGAAGAGAAGAAGCCGGCAGCTGGAACGGTTTGATGCAGCAGCTATTCCTGACCGGTATTTCGGAATCAGGGAAAGAGTAAGCCGCACAATTCAGTGAATTTATTGGATATGGAACAGCTTCCCCGGAAGAATACTCCGGGGAAGCTGTATGTAAAACAACAAAAATGAAACAGTAGAAATAATTTTGGAAAAAGAAAACGAGAACAACAGGAGGATATGTGATGAAACAGGATTTTGATTTGCTGGCGGGCGCAAAGCATCTGAAGGATGTTCCGGTATCCGGAATTCGTACGATTATGAATAAGGCCGCAGCACTCCGGGCAGAAGGGCATGATGTGATTCCATTCAGTGCAGGCGAGCCGAGCTTTAATACGCCGGAGCCGATTACACAGGAAACCATCAAGGCACTGAATGCGCATATGACACATTATCCGGCAAACTGGGGCCAGCTCACTCTGCGGAAGGCTGTTGCAGAAAAGGTGAAGAAGGACACGGGCGTTTCCTATGATCCGGCAACGGAAATCCTGATTACCTGCGGCGGCGCAGAGGGATTGAATGACTGCATCTGTTCTGTCGTGGATCCGGGCGATGAGGTCATTATTTTCAAACCGGCATTTATCAACTATGAGGCACTGGTCAAGGAGTGCGGCGGCAAGGTCATTGATGTCAATCTGAAGCCGGAAAATGGATTCGAGATTAACATCGAGGATGTCGAAGCAGTCATTACCGATAAAACCAAGCTTCTGGTTCTGAATTCTCCGAACAACCCGACCGGCGTGGTTTACAGCAGGACGCAGCTTGCGGAGCTTTGCGCGCTTGCGGTAAAGCACAACTTCCTGATTCTCTCGGATGAGATGTACAGCAGCCTGACCTATGACGACGCGGAGTTTTATTCGGTGGCATCCTTCCCGGGAATGAAGGAGCACAGCCTCATTGTCAATGGCTTCTCCAAAACCTATGCGATGACAGGCTGGAGACTTGGCTATGTGACGGGACCTGCCAGGCTGATGCCGGTGCTGGTCAAGCATCATCAGTATGTGACGACCTCCATCACGACCTTCATCCAGGAGGGGGCAGCAGCTGCGATGAATCTTCCGGAAACGATGAAGGATGTGGAAGAAATGCATGCTGAATTTACGAAGAGGCGTAAGCTTGTGATGGAGGGGCTGGACCGGATTCCGAAGCTGTCCTACATTGCACCGCACGGCGCGTTCTACATCATGGTGGATGTCAGCAAAACCGGAATGACCGGGGAGGAATTCGCAGAAAAGCTTCTGTATGAGAAATATGTGGCAACCGTCCCGGCAATTTGCCTTGGCAGCCACTGCGGTGATTTTGTCCGTTTCAGCTTTGCCACCGATGAGGAGAGAATCCGCGAGGGCCTGAAGCGGATCGAAGAATTTTTACAGTAAAAAGGAATATTGAGAATATGATTACACAGATGATGCAGCTGATGGGAGAGATGCTGCTTCTCATGCTGACGGGCCTTCTGATCCGGCGCATCGGCATTGTCACAAATGAAGGCCGCAAGTGCCTGACCGATCTGATTCTGTATGTCATTCTGCCGTGCAACATTGTAAGGGCCTTTATCAATGAGGCGGACAGCGTTGCCGGGATCGGGAGCGCATTGGGGCAGGTCCTTCTGATTGCGGTACTGATTCAGGTGCTGTGTACGGTGATGGGCTATGTTTGCTACCGCAGGATGAATGACGGGGAGAAGCAGGTCTATCAGTATGCGACCGTCTGCTCCAATGCCGGATTCATGGGAAATCCTCTGACGGAGGCGGTGTTCGGTGATCTGGGACTTTTATACGCTTCGATTTATCTGATTCCGCAGCGGATTGTCATGTGGACGGCGGGTGTTTCCTATTTCAACCGGGATTCCGATCGAAAGGGCCTGGTGAAAAAGGTTCTGGTACATCCCTGCATGATTGCAGTCTACATCGGAATGCTCCTGATGCTGACAAGAATTCCGCTTCCCGGCTTTATGGACAAAACCGTTACCGCGCTCTCCTCCTGCACCACGGCAATGACGATGGTGTATATCGGTACGATTCTCTCGGATGTGGACTGGAAGACGATGGTGACGGGGAAGCAGATTTATTTTGCCCTGCTGCGGCTCATTGTGATTCCTCTCATTGTCTGGCTGCCCTGCCTGTTCCTGCACGTGGATCCGCTGATCACCGGCGTGTCGGTGTTCCTTGCGGCCATGCCGGCAGGCTCCACCACCTCGCTTCTTGCTGCCAAGTACGGAGCGGATGAGGATTCCGCCGCAAAGTGCGTCGTCTTTACAACGGCGCTGTCGGTGGTCACGCTCCCGCTGTGGGGGGCCCTTACACTCGGAATGGCCGGATGACCATTCCGAGTGTTTCGAGCAGGCGCAGAAGGAGCGCGCTTCTTCTTTTAATTTATTCACGGAACCATGAGCGGACATCTTCGCCGCTTTCCCGGGCATTCAGAAAGGCACCGAGGAAGGAGGAGAAGCGGTCCGCTCCTTTTTCATTCATGTGTCCTACGTCACTGTAATTCTCGTTGCCGGAGGGATCGAAGTACTCCGGGAGAATCAGATTGAAGTCGTAGAAGTCAAATCCGTCCTCTGCGAAGATTTCGGCGATTGTCCGGTCCGTGGCGAGGTAGTCCTCCAGCCTGTAAATGCTGAGCCAGTTGGGATAGGGAACAACCATCACGGTCAGTGCTACGTTGTTTTCTGCACAAAGCTCGCGAATCCGGATCAGCTCACTGCGGTTTTCCTCCGAAATGGACAAATCCTGCAGAGAGACCGCGGTCTTGTCCCATTCCGCTGCCTCGTCCCAGGTGATGAAGGAAAGGTCGGGGCTTAATGCCTCCTGAGAGGGAAGAAAGCCCTGTGCGGTCCGATGGCCCGCGGTGTCAAGAAGCTTGCCGGAGAGCTTTTCCTTCAGATTCAGGGAGAGAGAGGCGGTCCGGTTGTAGACCCAGGGCGTCAGATAGGTAAGGCTTGCCGGCTTTCCGAAGAAGGCCGGAGAGGTCATGAACGTGAAATCATCGGCAATACGGCGGCGGATGCTGGGCTCGGTGACGGCCTTGGCATGCCAGTAGCTCTGATCTGCGCGGAAGTTGTCACTCCGGTCAAGGTCCAGAATTTCATGGTCAATCACGAGGAACGCATTCCGGATATGGAAATCGCGGATGGCAGTTTGAATGGCATCACACGAATTGGCTAGTGACTGCATATTGGTCGCCATGTTGTAGGAAGCTCCTCCATGCGCTTCATCCAGTACCGCAGGATTGATGCCCTGCAGACACTGGGAGGTGCCGACATAGACGGTGTCGATCTGAGTGTTTTGGCGAAAATTCCGCCACATTTCTTCAGAGGGACCCAGATACGGCTCAAGAAGCCAGGAGAGAACACTGTTTACAAGGAGCAGGACAGCAAGGAGAGTGACGCATTTGAGAACGGTGCGGGATTTTCTGGGGGCCCTTTGCTGGGGAGAAAGATATCCTGGATTTTTTGCAAGTGGAGATTTTTTGGGGGTGTCAGAAGTTTGCATACAGGAACCCTCCCGCGGATTCGGTGAACAGGAATGAAGCCATCACCAGAAGCATCATGAAGAGAATGAGGAGAATTTCCGGAAGGAAATGCGCATGGGAAATTTCCAAAAGAGCATCCCGCCCGCGCTCGTTCTGAACACTGATGCCAAAGACGATCAGCAGCGCTAAAAGAGCAACGACATATCCGCCCGCGATGTTGAACAGGGTGGAATGTGCGACAATCTCCGAGAAAATGCTGCTTTTCAGCTCCCAAAGGCGGAAATCGGTCAGCGTGACCACAAAGGCATGCATGCAGTTTGAAAACTGACTGATCCGGTCAAAATACCATCCGATGTTTACGATGACGAAGGTTCGAAGAATCCGGAACACATGGAAGCTTCGGGAAGCGGTATTCATGCGGAGCCTGCCGGCAAGATTCTTCCAGAACGGTTCGGTAAGGTCGGAGAGCGCGATGACGAGTCCGTTGTAGAGGCCCCAGAGAACGTAGTGAAGCTGCGGACCATGCCAGATGCCGACAACGAAGAAGACAACGAGGTTGGCAATCCCGGCGGGAAGAACACGGCCGAAGTGTTTGCCGAAATGCTTCGTGCACCACTTGCCGAAGCGCTGCATCGGCTTCAGCAGAGCGAACGGGTAGAACAGGTAATCGCGCATCCATGCGCCGAGCGAGATGTGCCAGCGGCGCCAGAAATCCCCGAGGGAGGTGGAGAAGTAGGGCTGGCGGAAGTTCGGGTCCAGCTCAATGCCGAACAGGAGCGAGACGCCGGAAATGATATCGATGCCGCCGGAGAAATCCGCATACTGCTGGGCAGAATACAGGAGAATGGCGAATACAACAAGACTTCCCGGGAGGCGGGAGGTGTCGCAATCCAGGACCGAGGCAATGCTGCCGGAGAGCATGTCGGCGATGGCGTACTTCTTCATAAGGCCGAAGAGAATGAGAAGAAGGGCGCGCTTCATCCGTTCCTTTTCGCAGTGATTTTCCCGGAAAAACTGTGGGCGAAGGCGGTCATAGCGCCCGATCGGACCCTGCAGAAGCTGCGGAAACCAGGAGACGAACAGGAGAAAATGCAGGAAATTCTGCTCCGCGGGATACTTGCTGTTGTACTGGTCCACCAGATAGGAGATGGACTGGAACGTATAGAAGGAAATGCCGAGCGGAAGAAGAAGCCCTGAGAACGCAGGAATCAGCGCGGTGAAATATTTCAGCCACGCAAGGATTCCGAAATTAAGAAGCAGGACGAGGGCAAGAATTCGCCGCTTTCGGGCGGTCATCCTTTTTTTGGCGGCTTTCCGCTCGGAGGGAGAGGAAAAGCCTGCCTTCTTTTGTCTGCTATAGGCAGCATCCTGCATGGAAAGCAGGAGTCCTCCGCCCCAGACCGTGAATGCGGTGAGAAGAAGGAGAACAATAGCGCCTTTGCTGGTGAAGACATAGAAGCCAAGACTTGCCAGGAGCAGAACCGCCCACTGAAATCTGCCCGCTGTCCGAAAGAGCCGGGGCAGCAGGAAGTAGAGTGTGAGCAATATTGAAATAAAAAGAAAATACTGTAATGAGAATAATTCCATAATGCTGGTATTTTACCATAGGAAGGCAGGAAAAAGGGCTATCTTGTAGCTGAACTCTGCAGACAGAATGGGGAAATCCAAGGACGAGGCGCAGGAATTGGGCTACAATGAAGAATATTGGCACGGCTGCAGCGGGGGAAGAACCGGTGCGGATGAGGAAGGGCCGGCGAAAGAAAGGCCCGCCGGGAAAACCGGCACACAGGGAACAGTCCATGGAAAAGGGATAACAGGCAAGGGGGAAACTTATGAAGAAAACAGAATTGACAGCACTTCTGGAGGACATGTCTTTGGAAGAGAAGATCGCCCAGATGGTGCAGGTGTATGGCTCCTGCTATCTGGAGGATGAAGAAAGCGCGGTGACAGGACCGCTGGCGGCGCTGCCTGTCTCGGAGGATGGGAAAACGCAGCTGGTGGGAACCGTTCTCGGAACCGGAGAGGCGAAGAGCCTGATCCGGCTGCAGAAGGAGAATCTGGCACGGCAGCCGCATCACATCCCGATGATGTTCATGATGGATGTCATTCACGGAATGGCAACGATTTTCCCGGCACCGATCGCGCAGGGGGCAACCTTTGATCCGGCGATGTATGAGAAGGCAATGTCGGCTGCGGCAAAGGAAGCGGCGGCTTCCGGCCTGCATGTCACGTTCTCCCCGATGTGCGACCTAGTCCGTGATGCGAGATGGGGGCGTGTCGTGGAGTCCACCGGCGAGGATCCGTATCTGAATGGAGAGATGGCGGCGGCTGCGGTCCGCGGTTTTCAGGGAGAGAAACGAGAGGATATCCGCAAAAAGGGCCATGTTTGTGCCTGTGTGAAGCACTTCGCCGGTTATGGCGGGGCCGTGGGCGGCCGCGATTATAATGCGGCGGAGATGTCGGAGCGGACCTTCCGTGATTTCTACCTGCCGGGTTACCGGAAGGCGATCGAGGCGGACGCCGGGATGGTCATGACATCCTTCAATCTGCTGAACGGAATCCCGGCCAGCGTGAATCAGAGGCTGATGCGCGGGATCCTCCGGGAGGAGCTTGGCTTTGACGGCGTTCTGATCTCAGACTATGCGGCGCTTGCGGAGTCGATTGTGCATGGGTGCTCTGCCGATGAAGAAGAGGCGGCCCGCAAGGGTGTGGAGGCCGGTGTGGACATCGACATGATGAGCACGGTCTATGCTTCCGGTCTGAAGAAGCTGGTTGAAGCCGGAGAGGTGCCGGAATCGCTTGTGGATGAATGTGTCCTTCGCATTCTGGAACTGAAAAATGAGCTGGGCCTGTTCGAGAATCCGTATAAGGATGCCGATCCGGAGGAGGAAAAGAAGCTTCATCTGTGCAAAGAGCACCGCGAACTTGCAAGAAGGAATGCAGAGGAATCCTTTGTTCTTCTGAAAAATGAGGGAGAAAAACCGCTTCTTCCCCTCGAGACGGGCGGGAGGCAGGAGAAAATCGCCTTCATCGGTCCTTATGTGAACCGGAAGGAGATGAACAGCAGCTGGGCGATTACCGGAAATCCGAAGGACAATGTGACCATCCGTGAGGCAGCAGAGCGTGTGTTCGATGAAGGAAGAACCTTCTATGCGGAGGGCTGCGCAATTCTTGGCAAGGAGGATGCAGGGCAGCTCATTGGGACACCTGAGTATCCGATGAAGGAGCTTTCTTTTGAAGAAGAGGAAAAGCTCCTCCGGGAAGCACTGGAAGCGGCCGAAAAGGCGGATGTCGTCATTCTGTGCCTCGGGGAGCATTACCTGCAGACGGGAGAAGCGGCAAGCCGCGCAGACATCACGCTTCCCGGCGTGCAGATGAATCTCCTTCGCCGTGTGTCGGCGGTCAACCCGAACGTGGTTACGGTCCTGTTTAACGGAAGGCCGCTGGATCTTCGGGAGGTTTCGGAACGGTCCCGGTCGGTTTTGGAGGTGTGGCTTCCGGGAACGGAAGGCGGAAATGCGATTGTGAATACCCTGACCGGCAGGAACAATCCGCAGGGAAAGCTTCCGATCAGCTTCCCCTGGTGCGTGGGACAGGTTCCCGTCTTCTACAACACCGGCAGTACGGGAAGACCGTACTACGAGGGCTGCAGAGACAAGTTCATCTCCAAATATCTGGATATTCCGAACAAGCCGCTGTATGCGTTCGGATGGGGGCTTAGCTACACGACGTTTGAGATTTCCGGGGTAAAGTTTGAAAGTGACATTGATATGTCACTTTCAAACAGCAGCAACGGTGCTGACGCACCGGCTGCCGCATTCGGCAAAACCGCCTGCGCGGATTTTGCCTCAGCGGGGTATCAGCTTGAAAGTGACATTCTGAGGACGAGGACAGAGCGTCCGTCAGAGGAGCCTTCTGTGGGAGAAAAGCCAGGGAATACGGCAGAAAATGACAAGTTGACCGCATCAGTCATCGTGACAAACACCGGAAAATGCGTGGGAACCGAGACCGTGCAGCTCTATCTTCAGGACGTTTCGGCTTCCGTTCCAAGGCCGGTGAAGGAGCTGAAGGGCTTCCGGAAGGTGACGCTTGCGCCCGGGGAGAGTGCGGAGGTTTCCTTTGTAATCGAAGAGCCGATGCTGCGCTTTACAAGAGAGGACAATACCTTTGGCAGCGAGCCGGGGCGGTTCCGCGTCTGGATTGCGGACTCCAGTGAAACCGGCGAGGCGAAGGAGTTTTATCTGGAGAAATAGTAAAAATTGCCCTGTGCGAAACAGTTACAAAAAAGAACCGGAACGGCTTCCTGCTCACTGCGGGGAACGGTTCCGGCTCTGCAAATGCACGTTCCGGATTGTTTCAGGAGGGAACCGGAAGCGGCGCTTTTTGTAGGGGGAGGGGCTGCAACAGGGCTGCAGCCCGGTTATGAAAAAGAAAAGTTGTAATTGTGTGTCAGATGCTTGCTTCATCTGACATTCTTCAGGTTAAAACCGTCCTGTGAACAAACTGTGTTCAGAGTGTGGGAATTCTGTGAGAAGTTTGAAAGTGACATCGATATGTCACTTTCAAACAGCAGCATCGGTGCTGAGGCACCGGCTGCCACATTCGGCAAAACCGCCTGCGCGGATTTTGCCTCAGTGAGGTATAAGTTTGTAAAGGAATTCGAAAATGGCATAGCTCTTCCATTCCATTGAGGGGAACACACGTTCTACTCCTCGTGACTGTCGCCGGTCGCATAATCAATAACAACCCCAGGCTGAACATTGTAAAGAAAAACATGATATTCAATGCCTTCTCCCTGATCCTCCACGGAGTAGGCCTCCATTTCCACACCGCGGGCAACCAGCTCGTCCCCCTTGAAGTAAGGCGTCACGCGGTACAGAACGTGATTCGTGGTGTCTTCCAGATAGCGGATCACCGGTTTCTCATAGGCCAGCATGACCTCCTGATTCAGGTGCTGTGTTCCGGTGATCAGATTTTTCTCATTGGCATTCTGACCGGCAAGGCTGAAGGCAATCAGATGGCTGCGGTTGTACAGCTTCCCGCCGTCAATGAGGTCCGGGTAATCCACACTGTGCCAGCCGCTCGGGTGGACCATGCTGATATCTCCCCGCGGCTGTGTGGGCATCATCGAGGTATCCAGCATAGCTACGGCGGGGCCGCAACGGCCCAGCTCATCCAGATCACTGTAGTGATCGCCCTGTATATGCGTGAGATCGTACGCGTTAAAATCCGGGACGCTGTCATGAAGAATGACGACGTCGTCTCCGGAGTACTCCGGAATTTCCTCCGGAGCTGAGGTGACGATACTCTGAGAAAATTCGGCGGCGTCCGAATCTGCACTCAGACCCTGCCCGTTAGCAGCCTTTTGCTCTGCATCAATTTCCTGTGTCTGAGCAGCTGCCGAACCCGCATTTGCTCCCTGCTCCCCGGGCTCCTTCGACTGCGCACCCTGATCCTGTTCCTGGAAAACTTCCTCACCAGTCAGCTCCTGCCAGATTTCATTCTTGAGTTCGGGCGAACCGAAGGTCAGCCCTGCTCCCAGAACGAGCAGGATGAGAAGAGTACGGAGAGTGGAGCGGCCGCTTTGGCGGCGCCTGGAATGCTTCATGGTTAGTCTGACTTCCTTTCGTCTTTGGAAAGTGAACGGCGGCAATGATTTACGCGCGTATCAAATCTGTATCTGATGTCGGCAGGGCATGCTTTATGAGGAGATCTGCGGAAGCCTGCACAGGCAGCATATTGATTCTAGAACAGAATTTCGGGCAGCGGTACCCCCGAAACTTTCTCCGGCCCGTTGAAGGAATCCCGCGGGAGCAAGTATAATGTGAGACAGGAAAATGCAGGGGGCTTCCTGCATTCTGAAAATGACAGCATCAGCTGCGGGAGTTAGCAGAATCTTCCTGCGGCGCGGAGGAAATTTTGAGCGAATACATTCATAACATTCTGGAACTTTTGGAGCGGTCGGCGGAGCGCTTCCCGGATCGTCCGGCATTCGGAGATCCCGACAAGGACATTACCTTCCGGGAGCTGGTCCGGAAGGCAAGGGCAGTGGGAGAGCTCCTGTCAAAGGACGTTGCGATTGAAAGTCCGGTGGCCTTTTATCTGGAAAAGTCTGTGGACGCAGTGACTGCAATGTTCGGTGCGGTCTACGCGGGCGGCTTCTACAGCTTCATTGATGTGAGGCAGCCCGCGGCAAGGGCGCAGAAGGTCGTGGATGTGCTGGAGCCCGCGGTTCTGATCACGGATGAAGAGAATGCCGGGAAGGCGGCGGAGCTTGCCTTTTCCGGGAAGCGGATTCTCTTGAAGGATCTGCTGGCGCAGGCAGAAGAAAGTCTGCAAAAGAACAATAAAATGACAGGAGTATCCGAGGACCCGGCAGCTTCTGAGGAGAAAGCAGAGGGTGCACAGGGCCTGGAGGAGCGGCAGCCGCTCCCGGCTGTGCTTGACGGAATTCGGAGGAATATGCCGGACACGGCTCCGCTCTATGTGAATTTTACAAGCGGCTCCACCGGGACGCCGAAGGGCGTGGCGGTCTGCCACAGGAGCGTGATTGAATTCATTGCGCATTTTGTTCCGCTGTTCCATATCACGGAAGAGGATGTCATGGGAAATCAGGCACCGTTTGATTTTGACGTGTCGGTCAAGGACATTTACAGCGGTCTGTACACCGGTGCGAAGGTGCAGATCATTCCGCGGGAGTACTTCAGCAATCCGACACAGCTGATGGATTATCTTTGCGGGAAGAAAACCACGGTCCTCATCTGGGCGGTCAGCGCGATGTGCTTTGTTTCTATTATGAATGCCCTGGATTACCGCACGCCGGGGACGGTGCGGGCGGTCGGTTTTTCCGGCGAGGTTATGCCCATCAAGCAGCTGAACGTCTGGAAGAAGTACTTGCCGGATGCGATGTATGTCAATCTGTACGGGCCGACAGAGATTACGTGCAACTGTACCTATTATGTACTGGATCCGCAGAAGGAATACGGGCTGGAGGAGATCATTCCGGCAGGAATTGCCTTTGAGAACGAGAAGGTTTTCCTTCTGAATGAAGAAAATCAGGAAGTGGATCCGTCCGATACGGCAAGCGAAGGAGAAATCTGTGTGGGCGGTACGTGCGTGGCCCTTGGCTATTACCGGGATCCGGAGCGGACGGATGCGGCCTTCGTCCAGAATCCTCTGAATGACCGCTATCCGGAGCGGATATACCGGACCGGCGATATCGGCCGGTATGACGCGAAAGGGAATCTGATCTATGTTTCCCGCAAGGATTTCCAGATCAAGCACCTCGGGCATCGGATTGAGCTCGGCGAGGTGGAGGCGGACACCATGGCAAGGGACGGTGTGTCCCGCGCCTGCTGCATCTATGATGCGAAGAAGAAACGCCTGATTCTGTTCTATACGGGAGAGCGGGAGAGAAAAGATCTCGAGAAGGAGCTGCGGGAGGTATTGCCGCCGTTTATGGTGCCGAACAAGACCATCCGGCTGGAGTCCATGCCGCTCAACAAGAATGGGAAAATCGACCGGCATGCATTGGAAGCCATCTATCAGGCACCTGCTGCCAGATAGAGATTCAGGAAAGCCTATATGACCAGACAGATGAACACGATGAAAAACGAAACGCTGATAGAAATTGCACAAAAATACGGGACGCCGTCCTATGTATTTGACACGAAGGCCCTGCAGGAGCGGATGCAAAAGATCTCAGAGATTGTCGGGGAGAAGGTGAAGCTCTGCTATTCCATCAAGGCCAATCCCTTTCTGATTCCGGCAATGCTGGAGGCTGTTCCGCATCTGGAGGTCTGCAGCCCGGGGGAGCTTGCCATCTGTGAAAGGCTGCAGGTACCGATGAAGGCGGTGGTCTATTCCGGTGTGAACAAGGAGCCCTCGGATGTCTTGCAGGCGGTGCGTGACGGTGTCGGCATCTGTACGGCGGAATCACTCCGTCACGTAAGACTTCTGCAGGCCGCGGCGAAGGGAGCAGGGAAAAAGGTCCCGGTTCTTCTTCGCCTGAATTCGGGCGCACAGTTTGGTATGTCGAAGGAGGACCTTCTGACGGTGATTCGAAACCGCAGGCGGTATCCGGACCTTGTGTTGGAGGGAATCCATTATTTTGCCGGCACGCAGAGGAAAAACAAAGATCTTCACCAGCAGAAGGAGGAGCTTCGGATGCTGAAGGAGCTGTTTTGTGAAATCCGTGAGACGGAGGGCTTTTCTCTGCGGAAGCTGGAATATGGACCGGGGCTTCCGGTGCCGCTCTTTGAGGGAGCGGATTTTTCAGATACGCTGGCACCGGTCAGAGAGCTGGCACCGGCCCTGAAGGAAGCGGCACAGTGGGCGGATCTCACCGTGGAGGCAGGACGCTTTTTTGCGACGGAGTGCGGCTATTACATCACAAAGGTCGTGGACAGCAAGACTGTGGAAGAGAAGAAGTACTGCATCGTGGACGGCGGCATCAACCATGTGAATTATCTTGGTCAGATCATGGGAATGAAGCAGCCGGTGATCCGGCATTTCCGGGGAAACGGCGATCCGGATGCCGATCCGGAGAGTGTGAAATATTGTGTGATTTCAGATACAGAGCCGGAGCTGCAATGTGAAAGCAGCAAAACTGGCGGGAAAGCTGTGGCATCTGGCACGGCGGTTTCTGCAAAGGAGAGAGCAGGAAAGCCTGCAGCCGTGCAGGCAGAATCGGAAGAAGAAAAGACGGACTGGGCGATTTGCGGGAGCCTCTGCACAACGAACGATGACCTTGTCCGGTCGAGAAGAATGGAAGAGCCGCTTCCGGGAGATCTTCTTGTTTTTGAAAATATCGGGGCCTACTCAGTGACAGAGGGAATCTATCTGTTCCTCAGTAGAAAAATGCCGCGAATTGTGTTATATAATGATATTTCGGATATTCGTCTGGCACGGGATTTTATGGATACGAGCCGCATGAATACCATTCAGGGGAAGCAGAATGAAATGAGCTGAATCATAAGGGAGAGGGTCAGGGGAGAACGAAAGCGCCGCAAAGGCACAGAAGACCTCGGCAATGCCCTTATTTGGAATGCCGCGAAGAGCTGCGGCAGGAAAGGATGAATATGGAAGAGCTGATTGAACTTTTACAGGACATCAAGGATGACGTGGATTTTGAACACTGCACCACGCTGATTGATGATGGAATTCTGGATTCCTTTGATATTCTGCAGATTATCAGTGCACTCAACGATGCGTATGATATTTCGATCCCGGCAGGAGAAATCGTACCGAAGAATTTCAACAGCGCGAAGGCACTGTATGAGATGGTGCAGCGGCTTCAGGAAGCGTAAGATTTGAAAGGGACAGATCCATATCACTTTCAAACGGCAGGATAACCGGAAGGACGCCGGGAATTTTGCAGGACGCAGGGAACGGACAAGAGGACAGTTAATATTATGAAGGAATTATCAAAGACCTATGATCCGCAGTCCATTGAGGACCGGATCTACGAGAACTGGGAAGAGAAGAAGTATTTTCACGCGGAAGTGGATCACACGAAGCTTCCGTTTACGATCGTGATCCCGCCGCCGAACATCACCGGCCAGCTTCACATGGGGCATGCACTGGATGAGACCATGCAGGATATCATCATCCGCTTCAAGAGAATGCAGGGATACAATGCACTCTGGCAGCCCGGAACGGATCACGCTTCCATTGCGACTGAGGTCAAGGTCATCAATGAGCTGAAGAAGCAGGGCATCACCAAGGCGGATCTCGGACGAGAGGGCTTCCTTAAGAAATGCTGGGAGTGGCGCGAGGAGTACGGTCACCGCATCGTGAAGCAGCTGAAGAAGCTCGGCTCCTCCTGTGACTGGGACCGTGAGCGCTTCACCATGGATGAGGGTTGCAACAAGGCCGTCACCGAGACCTTCGTGAAGATGCACGAAAAGGGCTGGATTTACAAGGGCAACCGCATTGTCAACTGGTGCCCGGTCTGCCAGACCTCCATTTCGGATGCTGAGGTGGAATACAAGGAGCAGCAGAGCCATTTCTGGCACATCAAGTATCCTTTGATCGAGGAGGACGGAAGCGTCAGCACGACACATTTCCTGGAGTTTGCGACCACACGTCCGGAAACCATGCTCGGTGATACGGCCGTTGCCGTCAATCCGGAGGATCCCCGCTACAAGGACCTGATCGGCAGGCAGGTCATGCTCCCGATTGTGAACCGTCCGATTCCGATTGTCGGCGACGAGCACGCAGATCCCGAGGAGGGAACCGGTGTTGTAAAGATTACGCCTGCACATGACCCGAATGACTTTGAGGTCGGCAAGCGTCACAATCTGCCGGTCATCAACATTCTGAACGACGATGCCACCATCAACGAGAAGGGCGGCAAGTATCAGGGCATGGACCGCTATGCGGCAAGAGATGCCATCGTGAAGGAACTGGATGAGATGGGACTTCTTGTCGGCATCGAGGATCTGACACACAACGTCGGAACCCATGACCGGTGCGGCACTACGGTGGAGCCGATGGTGAAGGAGCAGTGGTTCGTCAAGATGGACGAACTCATCAAGCCTGCCGTTAAGGCTGTGGAGGACGGAGAGATCCAGCTCATTCCGAAGAGCATGGAGAAAACCTACTTCAACTGGACGAACAATATCAAGGACTGGTGCATTTCCCGTCAGCTCTGGTGGGGCCACCGGATTCCGGCATGGTACTGCGATGACTGCGGTGAGACCATCGTGGCCTCCGAGGCGCCTGGGAAGTGCCCGAAGTGCGGCAGCACTCATCTTCATCAGGATCCGGACACGCTGGACACCTGGTTCTCTTCGGCGCTGTGGCCGTTTGAAACGCTCGGCTGGCCGGAGCAGACGGAGGATCTGAAGTATTTCTATCCGACGGATGTTCTGGTTACCGGCTATGATATTATTTTCTTCTGGGTCATCCGGATGATTTTCTCCGGCTATGAGCAGATGGGCGAGCGCCCGTTCAAGACCGTTTTGTTCCACGGTCTTGTCCGGGACTCGCAGGGACGCAAGATGTCGAAGTCTCTTGGCAACGGCATCGACCCGCTGGAAATCATTGACAAATACGGCGCGGACGCACTGCGTCTTACGCTGATCACCGGCAATGCTCCGGGAAATGACATGCGCTTCTACATTGAGCGCGTGGAGAACAGCCGGAATTTTGCCAATAAGGTATGGAACGCTTCCCGTTTCATCATGATGAACATGGAGGACGGAAAGGAAGCGGATACACAGGCAATGCCCGAAGGCCTGCAGCCGGAGGATCAGTGGATTCTGTCGAAGTTCAACCATGTGGTGAAGGACGTCACGGAGAACATGGAGAAGTTCGAGCTCGGCATTGCGGTGCAGAAGGTGTACGACTTCATCTGGGGCGAGTTCTGCGACTGGTACATCGAGATGGTAAAGCCGAGGCTCTACCGCACTGATGACACAGTCAGCAAGGAAGCGGCTCTCTGGACACTTCAGACGGTTCTGATCGGCGGATTAAAGCTTCTTCATCCGTTCATGCCGTTCATCACCGAGGAGATTTTCACCACCATCCAGACAAAGGAGCCCTCGATCATGATTTCCTCCTGGCCGAAGTGGAGAGAGGACTTTGACTTCCCGGAGCAGGAGAAGGATATCGAGATGATCAAGGACGCGGTCTCCGGCATCCGCAAGATGCGCAGTGACCGGAATGTGGCACCTTCCCGCAAGTCCAAGGTCTACGTGGTTTCCGACAGCGACAAGACGCTGGAGGTTTTCCGCAAGGATCAGCTCTTCTTCGAGACGCTGGCCTATGCGAATGAGGTGGTTCTGCAGAAGGATCAGTCCGGAATTCCGGATGGAGCAGTGTCGGTCATTGAGCCGTTTGCAACCTTCTTTGTTCCGATGCAGGATCTGATGGATATCGGTGCGGAGCTTGAGCGCCTTCAGAAGGAACTGGCACGTCTGGACGGCGAGCTGAAGCGTTCGGAGAAAATGCTCTCCAATGAGCGTTTCCTTGCAAAGGCGCCGCAGGCGAAGATTGAGGAAGAGAAGGAGAAGCAGCAGAATTACCGTCTGCAGTATGAGTCGGTGAATGCAATGCTGCAGCAGATGAAAGCTCTGTAACTGTTTTGTATCTGCTGATCGCAAGGGGAAATGACTGCCTGCAGGCAGATTCACGCTTGTGGTCTGGATGCGGAATCATCACGGACCGGTAAGGAATCCGAATAAAAAGCCGATAACGGCACAGGAATGCAGCTATGATCAATTTTGATGAAGAGATCAAAAAATTTCATCCCAGTCTGGAAATCAGCGATGTGGAGAACGCCATTTACAACCAGGATATGAAGGACATGGTTGACGTGATGCTGAAGATGACCAAGGACGGCGTTTACGGAGCGGAGAGTTCTCCGGCACACAACACAAGGA
>ERZ808246.401-NODE-401-length-37207-cov-8.491414_pt1 | contig 37207 bp, 25 predicted proteins | sample MGYA00521083_ERZ808246 | MGnify/ENA primary metagenome ERZ808246 (study PRJEB31516, sample SAMN03275577) | gut metagenome | biome: mammalia-associated habitat; material: feces | host: Papio cynocephalus | place: Kenya | collected 2012-07-07 ...
GGCACGTAGCTCGGATGCTATTATCAGTTTCCTGCTTGCTGTACTCCCACTCATGCGGGTGCGTGCCCAGCTTCACAGTTGTGCCGTCTATATACAGCGTGTGTGTATCCTTGCCGTCCAGCACAAAGCTGCCGTCCTTGATCCAGCCCTCTGTATCCGCTTCGGCGATGGTCATAGGATGGCTGTCATCAATGGTCTCCAAAGTGTCATTCAAAAACGTTACGTGGATGCTTGCGCCCGTCAACTCGTCCACAACGCGGATGGGGGTTTTGATGCTCTTGTCGATGTCGGGTTCCAGATAGACGTTGCCGCCCGTGTTGCCATTCGTATTGCCTGTCACCTGCACGCTGCCGGAAACACGCAGCTGGCCTGCCAGACCTACAAAAATACCGCTGTTATAACCGTTGGTCGACGAATTCTCCGTGACCGCCGCGTTGCCCTGCAGCGTCAGCGTTCCGCCGGCCACATACACGCCGCCGCCCGCCTGCGCCCGATTTCCGGTGATTTTTGCGTCGCCGCCGATGGTCGTAGTGCCCGCGGTCCAGATGCCGCCGCCGTTGTTCCTCACCTCGGCGGACACGGCATTGCCACTGACCATGCCGCCGAGCATGGCGAAGGTCGCGCCCTCCGCCACATACACGCCCGCACCCGCATCTTTCAGTAGGTTCGACCCGATGCAGCCGCCGTACATGGTGAACGCTCCGCCTTTGGAAACCATCACGCCGCGGCCATTGTATTTGGAGTTCTGGGGGCTGGTCGAGGGGTCTACCTCATGCGTGATGGCGCCGTAGTTCTCGCCGCCGCCCTTGCAGTCCGTCAGTGTGAAGTCTACGCCGCTGTTGACCGTGATCGTGTCAAACGCACCCTTGGCCGTAATGCTCTTACCGTTCAGGTCCAGCACCATGCCGTCGACAGGTGCCCAGGAGCTGTCGTTCAGCGTGATATCCTGCGTCAGATAATAGTAGCAGGAGTCTTCGGTTACCGCCGTGATTGCGCGCAGCGCCGCCTCGCTGCCGATAGGCGTCCACGTTACTGCATCTTCGCCGTCATTGACCGCGTGCTTATGTAACACGACAGTTACATTATCAAGACTTTTAACTGCATCATTGCTTACGACATTGTCACCCTTATAATACGCCGCGCCCTCTACCAGCAGACTGCTGAGCTTGTCCAAAGAAGATGTGCTCAGCTTAGTGAAGCTGCCTCCGGCAAGCCATGCGGTGCCACTCTTATAAATGTAAAGTTCGGCAAAGGAGCCGCCGGAGATTGTTCCCTTCGCGCCGTTGTCATAGGTCACTTTATCAAGGCCGGTTCCGGTAAAGCTGCCGCCGATCACGTTCATCGTGCCGTCAGCATTGACGAGAACCGCCGCAGCAAAGCTGCCGCCTTCCACTCTCAGAGCACCTTTAATCACCTCAGCGTCTTCCTGAAACGCGGCGGAGTCCTTCACCACTGCCGTACCGCCATCTTTGATCTTCAGGTATTGATACGTACCGCCGCTGAAGACCGCCTCTGCGCCGGAGGAAACAGTCACGCTACTCAGATAGGTGCCGCCAACAAAGGATGCCTTGCCGTTGACGGTGATATAGTAGTATTGGCCAGTTTTGAAGGTAACATCTGCATCGGCGGCGACGGTCGTAGAATAGATGCGATGTGCTCCGCCGTCCACGGTAAGCCTTCCGGTCAGGGTGACGCTGGCAATACCGATGCCGCCGGTGCCATTATGCACATCACAGAGAGGTATCAGGGTCGCATTGGTGCAGCCTTCGGTGCTCCAGCTGTTCAGGGTCTGGATGGCCTCCACGTAGCCGTCCCCGTTTTCGATGGCACTGTCCACCGGAAACCATGCCATTTTTGTTGTTCCATCGGAAGCGGTGGCTATTATCTTGACGATCAGCTCCTTGCCGCACACAGAGCACACAGGATTTTCAACCGTATCATCGCTGCACGCATGGACACACTCCGGGAACTGCACCTTGTACGCTGTATAGTCGGTCAAATTATCAATTTTAGTGCTCTTATCAATGCTGCTCCATGTACCGTCGCCTTTTTTGCCGTACAATTCGCACTTCGCATAGTCGGTTCCCAGCAGGTCGCTGACGGTAATGGTCTGGCTCTTAGTGCTGTCCGTGATCTTGCCGATGGTGCAGGCGTTTGTATTGTCCTTCCACAGCTTCAGGCCGTAGCCCGTACTTGTGGAGCCATTCGCAGCGTCGCGCAAAACCAGCTCGCCGATTTTGCCGCCAAAGCGCTCCAATGCGCCGCCGGCCTGCAGCTCCACGCGCGAAATGTCGCCGGCGTAGGAGTCATCGACCGCCAGCGTTCCGCCGGAGTAAACGGCAAACCTGACATTGAGCGCCTGCGTTCCGCTGTTCGTGCCGGAATCCGTGACCGTCAGAGTATTAGGGCTGTTCCCGCCTCCGACACCAATGCGTTTATCCTCGCTGCTGATCGCCTTGCCGTTCAGATCCAGCGTCCTATCACTACTGAAAGCAGCAGAGCATTTTTCATTGAGCGTCACATTCCGCAGCAGCGTCACGGCGCCGCCCTTGGCCTCGCTGAACGCCTCATTCAAGGTCTGGTAATAGTCGCTCTCGTCCACGCGCGCGTCGAACTCCGTATGACATTTTTTACAGGTGTAACCGCTTTCATCCATCTCGTGCGCGCAGCGCGCAAGATAGACCTTGCCGCCCTCTCCCAGACTGGTCACGCAGTCTCCGACATCCGTCTTGAAGTTGCTTGCGCTGAGCGTCACACCGTCACCTGTCGGCTCTGCGATGACCAGCGAGGAACCGTAGCCAGGCTTGAATTTCTCAATAACAGCCACATAAATAGCCGCGTTATCCTCCAGTGTGCCGGTGACCTTGATCGGCAGCTGACGCTCCTCGTTCACATGATAATTGTTGGGGGCGTTGTCCTTGATCTGTGTGCTGCCGGAGACCGAAAGCGGCTGCTTTGTGCCCTCCGATGTGCTGTCCATTTTTGAAGCATACACACCGCCGCCGTTGCCTTTGGTCGACTTGTTACCGGTGACCGTGGTGCTGTTCAGCGTGATGCTGCCCGTTCCGCAGATACCGCCGCCGTAGTAGGTCGCCTCGTTGCCAGTGATGGTGGAATTGCTGACAGTCAGGCTCTTCTGCGCGTAAATGCCGCCGCCGAGGCCAACATTGATATACCCTGTGGTAGTTGCGGTCGTCTTGTTGTTGGTGATCGTGGCATCGGAGATCGAAACATTGCCGGCGTTATAGTGGATATAGATACCACCGCCGTTGCCGCCGGTGGCCGTGTTGCCGGTGATGGTGCCGCCGTCCATGGTGAAGCTGCACTTCTCACCCACATACACGCCGCCGCCACCGCCGTCGGACGCGCCCGCGGTGTTGTTGGAGATGATGCCGCCGTGCATGGTGAAGCTCGGCGGATTGGTCTGATTTGTTGTACCGACGAGGAACACACCGCCGCCGCTGCCGCTGCTCGCATCGTGCCCGGAGATTACGCCGCCAAACATAGTAAACTTCGAGCCGGAGGCGGTGTCGTTGTGCTTGCCGACCTGCACGCCGCCGGTGATGGTGCCGCCGTACAGCTCCAATGTGCCGCCGTTGACGGTCACTTCGCCTTGGACCTTGCCGTTGTCGGTGCAGTCAGTCAGCGTCAGCTTCGCGCCGCTGCCGACGGTGATGCTGCCGGTGATCGTCTGCCCGTTCAGGCAGAGTTTGACCTCGCCGGTCACAGTCCAGTTGTTCGACACGGACTGCATCAGGTAATAGTTACCCGCAGAACCAGACAGGGAATCGGCTGCGGTCCATGTTGTAGTGGCATCGTGGGTATGACCGTTGACATCTTCCGCACCACCGCAGACACAGTGGGCGGTATGCGTCTCACCCTCGGCGGTGGGAGCGATCTGCGCTGTCAGCACCGCCGTATCCGCTTCGCTGTCCGTGACCCCGGCATCCGGTGCTTTGCCGTTCCCGGTGTCCTGCGCCGTATCATCCTGCGTCTCGGCGTCACCGTTGTCGCCGGTGTCCTCACCGTCCTCACCCTCCGGTGTCTTAACATCGCCGGAGTCCTCACCCTCGTCGGTGCCGCCAACGTCGCCGCTGTTGTCAATGTCGCCAGTGTCGGCGGCATCCTGTATCTCCTGCGCCGTGCCTGCTTCCTCCGCCAGTGCCGCCGTGGGCAGCATGGAGAAGCAGAGCACCAGCGCCATCAGCAGGCTCAAAACTCGTTTCTTCATAATATCCTCCTTCATATCCTCCCTTGGAATATGTCTGCGTCTATGTGCGACCCGCTGTACGCGGGTATTGTTTTATTGGTCCTCTGAGATCAGCCACAGCTTTTTCGCGGCGGTCCTGGCCTCGCTGCGGCGGCTCACGCCCAGCTTGTTCAGTACGCTGCTCACGTGGGTCTTCACTGTGGAGAGCCGGATGCCCAGTATCTCCCCGATCTCCGCGTTGCTCTTGTCCGCGCAGATCAGCCGCAGCACCTGCATCTCCGCCGCCGTCAGCGCGTCGCTCATAGTCAGCCGCGGCTGCAAAAAGCGGGGATACATGGCGGCCTGCGCCCGCACGTCGGCCATCAGCCGCTTGTGCCATTTTCCGTTCCCTGGCCATTCCAGCGTGTCCAGCAGCGGCAGCACCGCCGCGCCGTAGACACTGATGGTGCGGATGAAGCGGTATTCCTCCGCCAATTCCAGCGCCGTTGTCAGCGCTTCGCGCCATCCCTCATCCTTTTTCCGGTACAGGGCGACGGCGGCCAGCACCTTCAGGTGTACGGTGTCGATGTAGCGCATACAGGCGGTGCAGTACGGTTCCATGGGTGCAAGGGTCAGCAGGGCGCTGTCCGGCTTGCCGTTGGCCAGCTCCACCATGGCCTGTGTGAAGTATTGATATCGCTTGAGGATGTTGATGTGCGTTGGCTCCCGCGGCGCCTTTGCGCGGTACCATGCGTCGGCCTCGTCCAGATCGCCGGTGTGCAGCGCGATGCGGCAGAGCATGGCGTCCATGTTGGAAAGAAACCGTGTCAGCTCCCGTTCGGCAAATTGGCGGCGCAGGTCGGTGATGGTCTTTCGCGCGTCCTCGCTCTGCCCGCTTGCCAGCAGACTTCGTGTCAGAAGGCCGTTAGCGGCGAACTCGATATCCGGCGTGCCGCCGCAGCGAATGTCGCTCATGCGCTGCACAAGGGGGAGCATCCGGGGCGAGATGTCCTCGCCCTTTTCAAACTTGCTCTCCGCGATGGCACAGTCGGCAAGACCCACGCCGTCCCGCCCGAGAACGGCCTCCACCGGGATACGCATGGTGCGGTAGAGCAGATCGTCCTTCTTGCTCCACGGGGAAAAATCCTTGCCGCCGTTCATGATGCTGGGCAGTGCGCTGGTGACGGAGAAGGACGGCAGCGCCAGCTCTTTGCTTGTCAGCAGCCGGAACACCGCGGTGATCGTGTCTGTCAGGTTTTCCACGCCCCGCTGCGGCAGCGAGATATCCAGCCAAGCCAGACGGCCGCGCGCCTGCCGGCCTGCGGCATCCTCTTTGCCGCAGCGCTCCACAAACCGCTTCAGACATTCGTACCAGTGCTCCGAGCCCGCATAGTCCGCACCCAGGGCACAGAGCATACTCATGCCCTGCATCAGCGAGGGGGAGGCGAGTATTTCCGCCTCCGGCAGCGCGCGGTAGTATTGCTCCATCTCCGCGTAATGCCCCATGCCGGGATGCAGCTCCGCATTGCGGATCAGAAGCTCGGAGACCTTGGCGTGGTCGCCGCCCTTGGTATAGCAGTCCAGCGCGCTGGAGAAGTCTTCCTTCAGCTCGTAGTAAAGCCCGCCGCGGATAAACAGGGCGCGCTGCTTCTCCGTTGTATACTCCCGATCCAGCTCCCAGAGCAGGAATTGACGGAACTGCGGCCAGAAGTGGTAGCTTCGCATATCGCTGCTCCGCAGCATGGTCGTATTCCGCCACAGCGTATCCAGCAGCGCGGCGGCGTTGTTGTCACCGCTGACCATGCGCGCCAGCTCCAGATCAAAGTGCTCAAAGGGCGATAGCTCCAGCAGGAAGCGGCGGATGGGCAGATCGAAGCGCCGGTAGACCGCCGTTTCAAAATAGAGAAACACCTCGCTGTATACCTGCGCGGTCAGCGCGGCGCCATAGGGCTGTCCCGCCGCCATGTGCCGTGCGATGATCGCCACGCCCAGCGGATAGCCGGACGTCTCCTTCAAAATCGCGCCGAGCTCGGAGTCCGTCGCCGCTGCACCGCAGGCTTGCAGCAGCCGGCGGATGTCCTCGCGGTCAAACAGCAGGTCCTCCGCGCTTAGAACGGTCATCATGCCTGCGTACTGAAACGCCATCAGGCAGGCGGGCGGTATGCCGCGCGAGAGCAGCACGAAGCGCCGGTCGGTGCTTTCACGAATCAGTGTGCACAGCGCCTGCCAGTCCCGTTCCTCCTGCATATCCTGAATGTTGTCGATCAGCAGGACGTCCCACGCATTTTCCGGAGAGGGCAGCGCAAAGCCGGCGTCTGCCGCGTTCAGCCGCAGAACGAAACGCCCATCCAACAGCGTATCGGCCAGCACCGTCTTTCCAAAGCCGCAGGGCGCGCTGAAAAAGAGCACCCGGCCGCGTTCCCAAAGGGCTGCAAACGCCTGCGCGGCAGACGGCTTGACGATAATGGTGTTTTGATCGGACATGGCGCTCCTCCCCTTAGCAAGGGCAAATTGTCCCACGGGACGTCCCGTGGGACAGCGAGGGTACCCTCGCTGTCATAAGCCTTTGCTCTATAGATCGATCCTTACTTTATGTACTGCCATATAATACCAAAGCCCGGGGGAAATGTAAATCAGTCCAAAGTAGGAGGCTGCCTGCCTTTTCCTTGAGATAAGCATTCCGTCAGGCGCTACAGTCGGTAAATAAAGCTGCGCGTCCCCAAAAAGCAAAAAACCACCCAAATGGGTGGTTTTCGTTTTGGAGCTGCTGGGCGGATTCGAACCGCCGACCTCATCCTTACCAAGGATGCGCTCTACCTACTGAGCTACAGCAGCATATATGGCGACCAAGAAGGGGCTCGAACCCTCGACCTCCAGCGTGACAGGCTGGCGTTCTAACCAACTGAACTACTTGGCCATGTGCGCTTTCGTCTTGGAACTCAAGCTTGCTTATTATAGCAAGTACCCTGCAAAATGTCAACACCCATTTCTCGTTTTTCCTGCAATTTTTTCAGAGGGCGGCGGATCATCGCCGCCCTCAGCCCATCTTACAGTTCCCGCACCTCAAACCACCTCACGGACAGCGCCCAGCTGCCGACGAACACCGCCAGCGCAATGACGATGACCGGCAAGATCGGAAGTGCGATCAGCGCCCCGCTTACTGATTCGGATGCCATCAGCCCCGCGCAGGTCGCCGCCGCGATCATCACCACAGCGATATACACCGCGCGCCCCTTTGTGGCACCGAATTTGAACATGACCGGAAACATCAGCGCCGGAACGCCCAGCCCCACTGCCAGCAGCAGCGGGATCAGTATCGACAGCGGTGCGGCTGCGCCGCCGGCCACAGCGGACTGTCCGGTAAGCGCGCTGATAAGCAGCGCCAATACGACGATGAACATCGTCAGCACAGCGCTGGTGACATACTTCGCCGCTACAAGCTGCCGCCGCCCTATCGGCAGCGTATCACAGTAAGCCAGCCAGCCGTCCTTCTCGTCGGCACTCAGCAGTGATGCCGGCAAAGATCCTACAAAGAACACCGGATACAGCAGCCATAGCGGGTTCGCACCTTCACCGCCTTTGTTCAGAAAGGCGAGCCCAAAAAATATAACCACCAGCAGAATATACGACTTGCCGTACTGCCACAGGCAGCGCGCCTCCTTATAAAGCAATCCCTTCATCTCACGCCTCCTTCGCCATGAACACGAACAGGTCCTCAAGGTTCACCTGTCCCAGCGCCATGCCGACGGGTACTGCGTCCCGCCGCACCAGATACTCCGTGCCGTAGGGCGTGGTGTGCCGCCCGCACACCGCCGCCGGGTCAATACCCTCCGCACTGCCCCGCAGGATGCCGTATTCCTCCGTCAGCCGATCCTTTTCCTCGCATAGCAGCAGCCGCCCCCTGTGCAGGAACGCGATGTAGTCGCAGATCTTCTCCAGATCGCTGACGATGTGGCTGGAGAGCAGCACGGCGTGTTCCTCATCCCGGGTAAAGTCCGCAAAGATGGTCAGTATCTCGTCCCGCACCACCGGGTCAAGGCCGCTGGTGGCCTCGTCCAGCAGCAGAAGCTTCGGCTGATGGCTCAGCGCCACAGCCAGCCCCTGCTTCATCTTCATACCGCGGGAGAAATCCCTGAAGGGCTTATTCTCCGGCAGCGCCAGCTGCCGCAGATAGCCGGCGTACACCTCCGGCTGCCAACGTGTAAAAATGCCCGCCATCATGCGGCCGATCTGCTGCGCGTTCATGTACTCCGGCAGCCCCACCTCGTCCAGTACCACACCCAGGTCCTCCCTGTCCAGGGCCGACATGGCGCGGTTGTCTCGGCCGTAGATGCTGATGACACCGCTATTCCGGCTGAGACTATTCAAAATCAGCCGTATGGTGGTGGACTTGCCTGCGCCGTTCTCGCCGATCAGCCCCATAATACAGCCTGCAGGCAGCGTCAAGTCCAATCCCCGCAGGAGAAAGTCGCCTCTCCGCTTCGTCAGTCCGTGTATTTCCAATGCGTTCATTCTGTTTCCTCCCTCTGGAGACGCCACATCTCGTCCAGCTCGTCCTCTGTCAGCCGGCAGGCAGACGCCAAGCGGCGGACCTCCTGCATATGGCCCTCTATCTTCTTCAAATTTTCCTCCCGCAGCAGCTCCGTGCTGCGCTCCGCCACGAAGCATCCCTTGCCGGGCAGTGTGTAAATGAACCCCTCGCCCTCCAGCTCGTCGTAGGCCCGCTTGGTGGTGATGACGCTGATGCGCAGATCCTTGGCCAGCGCCCGTATGCTGGGCAGTGCCTCGCCCTCGCCCACTTGTCCGGACAATATGGCGTCCTTGATCTGGCTGTATATCTGGTCGTAGATGGGCGCGCCGCTGCGGTTATCGATGTATAGCTGCATAAGAGGCCTCCTTGTGCAAACCGTATATGAACAGTATATACAGTTGATGCGGATTGTCAAGAGGAATTTTTTGTGATAGAATAGCCCGCAGGAACGCAGTACGCACAAAGGAGCATTTCATGCACATCGGAAACGTAGAGATCAACTCCCAACTGTATCTGGCGCCCATGGCCGGCGTCACCGACATGGCCTTCCGACAGATATGCCGGGAGCTGGGCGCAGGCATGAGCTGCACGGAGCTGGTCAGCGCCAAGGCACTGTGCTATCAGGACAAAAAAAGCCGGGGCCTGCTGAAGCTGGCCCCCAATGAAAAGCCCGCCGCTGCCCAGATCTTCGGCAGCGATATCGCCTGCATGGCCGAGGCTGCCGTGATCGCCGCCGAGGTGTCCGGCGCAGACATTATCGATATCAACATGGGCTGCCCGGTGGGCAAGGTAGTGGCCAACGGCGACGGCTCCGCCCTGATGAAGGACCCGGAGAAGGCTGCCCGGCTGGCCGAGGCGGTGGTCAAGGCCAGCCCCGTACCCGTGACGGTGAAAATGCGCCGGGGCTGGGATAAAGGCAGTATCAACGCGGTGGAGCTGGCGAAAATGCTGGAGCAGGCAGGCGTCAGTGCCATTGCCGTCCATGGCCGTACCCGGGCGCAGATGTACAGCGGTCAGGCCGACTGGACCACTATCCGCCAGGTAAAGGAGGCGGTATCCGTGCCGGTCATCGCCAACGGCGACATCTTTTCGGCAGAGGACACTGTCCGCATTTTGCAGTTCACCGGCGCGGACATGGCTATGATCGGCCGGGGCTGCTTCGGCAACCCGTGGCTGTTTCAGCAGGCCCAGGCGGCGCTGGAGGGCAGACCTATTCCTCCCCTGCCGCCGCTGGCGGAGCGCTGGGACACCGCTGTGCGGCAGATCGAGCTGGCCGTGGAGGATAAGGGCGAGCACATCGCCCTGCTGGAGGCCCGCAAGCAGCTGTGCTGGTATCTTAAGGGTGTCAGCCACGCCAATTACTACAAAGAACAGATCGTCCGTCTGACCACTCTGGAGGAGCTGTACCGGGTGGCGGCGGGTGTCAGGAGGGATCTGCGATGAACAATGAACAGGACATCCTGCGCCGCGCCCAGCAGGGCGACAGCGAGGCTTTCCGCCTGCTGGTGGAGGCCTATCAGACGCAGGTATACCGTCTGGCCCTGCGGATGTGCGGCGAAGCGGCGGCTGACGACGTGACCCAGGAGGCGTTTCTCGCCGCGTGGCGGGCACTGCCGGAGTTCCGCGGTACCTGCCGCTTCTCCACATGGCTCTACCGCCTGACCACCAACGCCGCCATCGACTGGCTCCGCCGGGAGAAGCGCCATCGGGGCATGGACGACGTCACCGAGCTGGAGCTGCCGGACGACAGCCCCGGCCCACAGGACCAGGCGGAGCAGGCGGAGACGCAGCACGCCGTCCGCCGTGCGTTGGGGCATCTGTCGGAGGAACACCGGCAGGTCCTGCTGCTGCGGTATATGCAGGAGCTGGACTATGCCGAGATCGCCGCGGCGCTGGAGATCAGCGAGGGCACGGTGAAGTCCCGTATCAACCGGGCCAAGGCGCGCCTGCGCGAATTGCTGGACGGCAGCGGGAACCTTTTTGACGATGGGACCGTCTTACAGACAGAACTCAGTGAAAGGAGGGAGCAGCCGTGACACAGCCGCCCTTTGACCCGATGGATAAACTGCTTCGCGAAGCGCTGGAGAGCGATGCCCTGCCGCCCTCCGACCTGGCGGACCGCATTATGGCGCAGGTGGAGAGAACGCCCCAGGGCGGCAGCGCCGTCTCCAAGCCCAGACGCAATTATAGAAAATGGCTGGTGTCTAATTATAGAAAATGGCTGGTGTCTGCCGCCGCGTGCCTGGTCATCGTGGGCGCGGCGCTGCCCCTGGCGCTGCAAGGCCGTGCCGACCGTTCCGATCACGCCGCGGATGACACCGCCACCACCGATACGAGCACCGACAACGACATGGTCAGCAGCTACTACGCTGGTGACGGCAGCGATGTGCTGGATGGCGCCGCGCCGTCCGACGGCACCGGCAGGGACACCGAGCAGGCACAGAAGAACGACCCCACACACGACCAGCCCTTTGACCCGATGGACAGCGCTCTGGACCATGCGGCCGCGCTGCTGGAGCAGCAGGGCTGTACGCTGGAGGTCCTGGCCCGCGCGGATGATGCGGTGCAGGTGGCCATTGCCGACGCGGATACCCATCCCTCCGGCAATACGGACCTGCTGAAAAATGCCATGGTAGCCTCCGGTTTCACGCTGGAGGGCGACTGGTATGTATTGGAACAGGAGGACATGACCCCGTGAAGCTACGCACCAAGCAACTGACCCTCGCGGCGCTGACCGCCGCCGCCTACGCCGTTCTCAGCTATTTCGGCTCTATCTTCGGCATCACCTACGGTCCTATCCAGTGCCGCTTTTCCGAGGCGCTGTGCGTCTTACCCTTTTTTCTGCCGGAGACGGCATGGGGCCTGGGCGTGGGCTGTCTGATCGCCAACCTGCTCAGCCCCTACGGCGTACTGGACATCGTGGTCGGCTCCGCCGCCACCCTGCTGGCCGCCCTGCTTACCGCCCGGTGCCAAAAGAAGTGGCTGGCCCCTCTGCCGCCGGTGATCGCCAACACCGTGCTGATCGGCCTTGTCCTGGCCTATGAGCAGGCAGGTACCTCCGCCGCTTTCTGGCCCACCTACGCCTTCAATGCCCTGACCGTGGGTCTGGGCGAAGCCGTAGCCTGCTATGGTCTGGGCGGCCTGCTGCTGTGGCGGTTGGACAAGAGCAATGCTTTACAGCGCTATTTGCAGAACCGGTAAACGAAAAAGCCCTCCCTTCGGAGGGCTTTTTGCCGCAAACGCGCTTCTTCGGACCTGAAATGCGTTCCGGGCCGGTTGCAATCTGCGGCGTCTTGTGTTACCATAACACTTACCACGATGCCCCTCGGGTGCCATTAAAGGACGTATACGTTGTATGAACGAGAGAGATAGAAAAAAACATACCGCCCCCTCCCGGCTGGATACCAGTTCTCTGCCTCGGGGCCCACTGAACTGGGTGTTCTTCCCGGCGGCGCTGCTGTACCACGAGCTGCTGCTGCGGGCCTTTGACAGGCAGAGCGACTTCTTTACCGGAACACTGGTGCTGGTGGTGCTGTTTGCCCTGGGCGCAGGACTGTTCTGGAGTCTGCTCATCAATCTGTTCCGCCATCGCCGGGCAGCCACCATCACCTCTATTGCCGCCACCGCCCTGTGGACGGTGCTGGTGTGCGTGGAGTACTGCTGCCGCAGTTACTTCAAGTCCTACTTCGCCCTGGCGTTCATCGGCAACATGGCCAGCGATGTAGTGGGCGGTTTCGGCGACACGGTCCTGCCGGATGTCGTGCTGCCCCGCCTGCCCTTTATCCTGCTGGCCTTTGTTCCGCTGGCACTGTGCATCCTGCTGCGCCGACGCATCGTCACCGAGCAGCGCATGGGCCGCTGGTCCCTGCTGTTTCTGCTGGTCGTGTGCCTGCTGTTCGGCGGCATCGGCAGCGGCCTGGCCCGCTGGGGCACCTATCACGACGCCTATACCTACAACTTCACCACCGACACCGGCGTGACCCACTTCGGGCTCAACGCCAGTGTCCGTCTGGAGATCACCTACGCCATTTTTGGGCACCCCAGTCCCCGGCTGCCGGACACAGACACGAACACAGATGTGCCGGATGACACCCCTGTTGTCACAACGCCGGTTGTCTACGGCGAAAATACCATGAACATCGATTTTGCCGCCCTGGCAGAGAACGCCTCCAGCAGCGCCGTGGCCCGTATGTCCGACTACTTCGGCTCGCTGACGCCCTCCAAGCAGAACGCGTATACCGGTATGTTCCAGGGCAAGAACCTTATCCTTTTCACCGCCGAGTCCTTCTCTCCCTGGTTCATCAGCGAAGAGCTGACGCCTACCCTCTACCGTCTGACCCACGAGGGCTTCGTATTTGACAATTTCTATCAGCCCGGCTGGGGCCAGTCCACCACCGGCGGCGAGTATGCGGTAATGACCGGCCTGCTCCCCACGTGGGTCAACGGCAATGTCAGCTTCTACGCCACAGCCAACAACAGTATGCCCTTTGCCCTGGGCAATCAGTTCCGGGCTCTGGGTTACACCACCGCCGCCTACCACAACAACATCTATAACTACTACCGCCGGGACAAGACCCACCCCAACCTGGGTTACGACTACCAGGGCCAGGGCAACGGTCTGCAGCTGACCGAGGACGGCAGCTGGCCCTACTCCGATCTCGAGATGGTCCAGAACACCATCACGCAGTATATTGATGCCTACGTGCAGAACGGCACACCCTTCCATACCTACTACATGACCGTCAGCGGCCACGGCGGCTACGGATGGGGCCACGCCATGGCCGCCAAGAACCGCGCCAAGGCTCAGGCCGCCTATCCCAACGCCTCCACCCAAGTCCAGGCCTATGTGGCCGCCAACCTGGAGCTGGAGAACGCACTGACCTACCTGGTAAACGCGCTGGAGCAGGCCGGTATCGCCGACGACACCGTCATCTGCCTGGCCGCCGACCACTACCCCTACCTGCTGTCGGAGACAGACACGGACTATTATAACGAGCTGCGGGGCTTTACAGACTCGGAGCGTGACACTTCCCGCTACCGCAACGCGCTGATCCTCTGGTGCGGCGGCATGGAGGAAGCTGTTACCGTATCCGAACCGTGCAGTGCCGTGGACATCGTGCCCACGCTGAGCAATCTGTTCGGACTGGAATATGACTCCCGTCTGCTGTCTGGCCGGGACGTGCTGGATCAGGACTATGACCCCGCCGATGCCTACGGCAGCATCCCGCTGGTGATCCTGCCCACTGCCGCCGGCAACAGCTGGGCCACCGCCGCCGGCGTGTACGAGTCCTCTACCCGCACCTTCACCGCCAACCCCGGCGTCACGGTGCCGGAGGGCTATGTCAGCGCCATCAACGACCGTGTATCCCTGCAATACTACTACGCGGAGCTGCTGGTGACCTATGACTATTACGCCATTGCCTTGGGAGACCGTGCCCCCAACGCGCCGCAGCTCCCCACCCCCACCCCGGCGGAGGATATGACGCCGGAGGAAACACTGGAGCAGTCGGACTACATAGAGCCGGAGACATAAGCAGCGAGCGCCGTCCTGTCGGACGGCGCTCGTTTTCCTATGTACTCAGCGGCTGCCCGCGCCGCCCGCCGTTGTCTCCGCGCCGGATCTCGCATCTCCCCCGGATACCGGCTTCGCCGCGGCCGCCGCAGATGCGGAGCGTCCACCGTTCTCACCGCCAACGCCGAACAGCTCATACACCATGCGGCGCAGGATATAGCGCCTGTGCTCACGCTCATATAGCTTCATTTCCGTTGTTATACCCCCATTTCTCCGCCGCCCGGCTGGCGGTAGGCACTCTGCTGTCTGCCATTATAACACCGCATACGGTCGAAGCGCGGCGGAACACGTCTGCTGCCGCTATCTCCGTCACAATAGGCGAAAGCGCCCCCAACGGGAGCGCTTTCGTTTTTTCTGTACAGCAAATCTGTCAATGCCGGCCCACGCGGTCCCAGTCCGCCTCGTTTTCGTACAGCAGACGGGTCCCCTCCAGATACTGGGAATCCATCGGGTTACTGATAGATACCGCCGCCTTGTACTTCTCCAGCGCACGGCGGGACTTCTCCGGCGGCTGCACGGTACCGGCGCCGGCAATGCACCCGCCGGGGCAGGCCATGCCCTCCAGCAGGTAGCCGTCGTACTTGCCCGTCCGGGCGATACGCAGCATCTGCCGGCACTCGTTCAGCCCCTCCGCGGCGACGGTCTTGACCTCCACCTCCGGGTGCAGGCGGTGGATCACCTCCTCCACCGCCTTAGCCACGCCGCCGCCGGCAGCAAAGCCTACGCCGGGGGCACTGGCCTCGTAGTGAGAGGGCAGATCCGGGATCTGGCTGAAGTCGATGCCCTTGGCCTCGAACATCCCCCGCAGCTCCTCGAAGGTAATGACGAAATCCACATCGCTGCGGACACTGCGGCGGCTGGCCTCCAGCTTTTTGGCGGCGCAGGGCCCGATAAAGACAACGCGGCACCCAGGCCGGCGGCGCTTCTGCAGCCGCGCCGTCAGCACCATAGGCGTCATGGTCATGGAGATATACGGTGCAAATCCGGGGAACTCCTTTTTGGCCATCACAGACCAGGCAGGGCAGCAGGAGGTCGCCATAAACGGCTGCTTCTCCGGCACCATACGCAAAAATTCCTCGGCTTCCTCCACCGCGCACAGATCGGCGCCCACGGCCACCTCCTCCAGCGCTGCAAAGCCCAACTGCTGCATGGCAGCCTTGATCTGTCCCGGTGTTACATTGTCTCCGAACTGGCCCCAGAAGGCCGGCGCGATCACCGCCACCACCTCGTCTCCCCGACGGATGGCATGGATCAGCTGAAACAGCTGGCCCTTATCCACGATCGCGCCGAAGGGGCAATTCACCAGACACATACCGCAGCTGACGCACTTGTCGTGGTCGATCTTGGCGTGGCCGTACTCGTCCTGGCCAATGGCATTCATGCCGCAGGCCTCCTGACAGGGCCGGGTAAACTTGATGATGGCGTGGTAGGAGCAGGCATCCCGGCATTTGCCGCACTTGATGCACTTATCCTGGTCGATATGCGCCTGTCCGCGTTCGATAGCAATGGCCCCCTTAGGGCAGGCATTCTGGCAATGGCGGGCCAGACAGCCCTGGCAGGCATTCGTGACCTCATAGTGAGTAGGCGTACAGCCGTTACAGGCGTACTTTATGATGTTCACCAGCGGAGGATCGTAGTACTTCTCCGCGATGGCACTCTCCTCCACCCCGTCGCTGAGCAGGCTGTGCTCCGCCACCGGCCGCAGAGGCAGGCCCATAGCCAGCCGTATGCGCTCGCCTACGATAGCCCGTTCCAGAAAGATGGACTCCCGTTGGTTGCCCACCTCACCGGGGACGATCTTATAGGGCAGCTTTTCCATGCGGCGGTAGTCTCCGCCCTCATAGGCCAGCCGCGCCACTTCGGCAAACACCTGCTTACGCATATCCGCAATGGAGCATTTAAAGTTTCTCATGGGTACACTTTTCCTCCGAAACGCCCAGTCTTTTGTTACCATTATAACAAATTCATTGTGGAAAACAATATGCAGTTGCGAGAATTTCTATCGCCGTGCGAATGTTTCCTCATGCAACCTGCACAGCCTTCCGCCGCAGTCGTTAAGGCGTTGTTAAGATGCCTTTTATCTCCGGTCCCGCAGGGCCTCCTCCAGCTTGTGCAGCGCCTTTTTTTCAATGCGGGACACATAGCTGCGGCTGATACCGTAATGGGCCGCCACCTGCCGCTGTGTCTGGGGCAAATGGCCGTCCAGGCCATAGCGCCGCCGCAGGACATCTGCCTCCCGAGGTGTCAGCTCACGGGCCAGCAGCTGATGCAGCAGGCGGCGGTCCTCCTTGCTTTGCAGCTCCTCCAGCATGGTGTCCTCTTCCCCTACCACATCGCCCAGATACAACGCATCGCCCTCCGGCCCCGTGTCCAGCGCCTCGTTCAGCGACACCTCGCCCTGCAATTTTTTCTGACCCCGGAAGTACATGAGTATTTCATTCTCAATACATCTTGCGGCATAGGTGGCCAGCTTGATCCCTTTGTCGGGGCGGAAGGTATTGACCGCCTTGATGAGCCCGATAGTCCCGATGGAGATCAGATCCTCCTGGTCGGCGGACTGCGTGTAATACTTCTTGATGATGCAGTCTTTAAGGCTAATTTGCCCCGTTCATAATAGGCTGAAGCCGTTTGCCCCAGCCGCAAATAGAGTTCCAAATGGATATGTTTGTCGTCACTGTCCTCGCATACCACAGCGTGATCGAGGATCGTGGCAACCACTTCTGATTGGATCGGCTCCTTGCAGTTCAGATCTGCCCATAATGCCTTTTCCAGCGCAGCCGTGTCGGTAACTGCGGCCCGCGTTTGCTGTTCCTGCTGTTGCAAAGAGATCGTCTGAGTTTGAAGCGCAGTGATTTGTTCGTTGAAACGGTTGTTCCTCTTTTTGAACTCCTGCATGGTAATGGCATCGGCCACACTGAGTTCCAGTAACTTTTCCTTCTTGTCCTCCAGCTGCTGTATCTGCGCTTGCAGTCGGGCGATCTCCTTGGAGTGGTCTTCCTTCTTCTGTGTATTTGTAACGGAATCCAACACCAAGCGGATGATCTGCCTTTGATGCTTTACCAACTTCTGAAACTGCTCTGCCAAAATAGTATCCAGTTCTGTGGTGCGAATGGTAGGCAGGTCGCAGCCCGCTTTCCCGTGTTCGCGGTACATTTTGCATTTCCAGAACTCCGTTTCTCCCTCCTGCGTCTTGAAGGATTGCCGGTGAAAGGATGTTCCATGCTTTCCGCAGATGATCTTGCCGCTATACGGATACCGGCTCTGATACCCCACACCATAGGCTTTCGTGCGGGCGCTCCTCTGCTTAAAAAGGGCGTTGGCCTTATCCCATACATCTTCTGACACGATGGCCGGAATATTCGGATCGGGATAGGATACCCACTCGCTTTCATCAAGGAACAGCGTTTTCTTCTTGCGGTAGTCTAACGATTGGGTCTTGTTGCCACAGTACCAGCCCTTATATTTGGGGTTTTGCAGGATATGGCCGATGGTGCCTGTGTTGAAGGCGTTGCCCTGCAAGCTGGTGTAGCCGCGGCGGGTAAGCTCCTGTGACAAACTACGCAAGCCATATCGGCCAGTGGCATAGAGTTCAAATATCTGCTTTACGACTTCTGCCTGCTCCGGAACGATGGTCAGCTTGCAGTCCTTTTTATCATAGCCCCACAGGCGATTGTTGCCCAGCACATGACCGTTCTTAATAGACTGGCGAAAGCCGAATTTCAACCGTTCAGAAAGCTTGCGTACCTCGTCCTGCGCCACACCTGCCATGACTACCAGCCGGAACTCGCTGTCGCTGTCCAGTGTGTTGATGTTGTCATTCTGGAACAAGACGCCCACATTGTTCTCCAACAACTCCTGCGTATACTGGATGCTGTCCAGCGTATTACGGGAGAAGCGAGAAATCTCCTTTGTGATGATAAAGTCAAACATTCCCCGCTGGGCGTCTGCAATCATCCGCAGGAAACTGTCCCGTTTGTAGGTGCTGGTGCCGGAGATGCCCTCGTCTATGTATCCGGGGATATACGTCCAGTTGGGATTCTTCTGGATGAACTCTGTGTAGTATTGAATCTGGTTTTCCAAACTGCCCTGCTGCTCTACCTTCTCCGTAGAGACACGGGCATAAAATGTGACGCGCAGCGGCAAGTCAAAGATCGACTTTCCTTGCCTCATCTGCTCTCTCAGCCATCGGATCGTCATCACGGGTATCGTCCTCCTCAACGCTTATTTCTTCCATAGCTCCAGTATCGGAGGTAAAACGTCTTTTGTCAAAAAAATGGGAGTTGCAGGCAGAAACATACGTTTCTTCCGAAATCAACCCCCGCTCCCATAGGTGCTTCAGCAAAACCAATGCAATATCACGATCAACTTCTGTCATAAGCAACTCCTCCTTTTTGTAGGGTATGCAGGGATCAGGGTGATATGCGTAAGGATGAGTGAGCAACAATGTGCTTTCAAAAGCACGCTCTTGCTCACTCACACTCTTTTGACTGTAAAAACGCAAGCAAAACAGGCGGCTGGTGGCTGCCAGCCTCACGGGAATCTCACCCCGGCCCATGCTGATGGGTACGCCGCACGATGCTTTGAGGGCGTCCAATGCGGGAGTATCTTTAAGGGTGCCGGTGGTCATGGCCAACAGAGTGCCGCCCTGTTTCTGAACAACGCCTGTTTCGCTCCCTCCCCATGGGAAGATCATGGCGGGCGCTGTCCTATGGCTCACACCGGCACGAACGTACCTGTCTGCTTTATGACACGCGAAGTGCGTTTTTCAAAGAGCATGGGCATATAGGCCCGCAGCCGAAGTCAATACTCTTGACAGCAGCTGCCAGTCTATATAAAACCCACAGCGGCAGCGCAAGGGGGGGTACGCCGCCGCTGTGGGCGGAGGGGGCTAAACCGTGTAGGACTTACTTGCGGAGGAAAGCGGCTACCATATCAATGAACTGCGCGTTCGTTGGTGGCTGCGACAACGGGTGGCCTGCAATACGCTCAAGTAAGCTGTGGTCAGGTTGTCTCCAACAGGCCTGCACAAGGGTTCGGAGATTCCTTTCCACGCAGTTGGTGGTAGTATGAAAATGCTGTGCCGTTTGGTTGTAGAGTCTTTTTGTAATCAGCAGGACATACTCCGGCTTCTCCTGCACCTGTTCCAACATATACACGGCAAAGTGAAACCCAGACAGCTTTCCGGATACACCCAGAAGACGCAGCAAACGTTCAGCGTCCAAAGAAACGTTCTTTTCCAGTTCCGAAACGTAGCAAACTAAAGGCACTGATGTTCCCTCCTGTCTTGTGTATTTTGAAAGCCAACACGCGGTGATTCGTGGCGGGCCTCTTGCCGGTGGACATACACCGTTTTGTTCTTGATATGCTAATTTTACACGATTTTCGGGCGTTTGTGTCATATAATCGTTCTACAATGGTCTACACGAGTACGATGATTTTTGTATGGAATTGTCGATTTCTTGAACTCCTATGATAAAAAGCACCGCCAGCAAAGCAGCGTGATTGCCGCTTTGCTGGCGGTGCTTCTATACAGTTTTTGCTTAAGTCTTACTTCCCTCTGTTACACTGTGCAGCATCAGCTTCCCGTGGCGTAGCCGCCACCTACATCCTTGCCCAGGTCGCAGGTATAGACCCAGTTCACCACATCGCCGTTTTGCAGGGCATAGCGGGAGCAGCCGTAGTTGGGAAACCAGCCGTTCACGTTGTACATCCATCCAGAAAGGCGTCCCACGTCAAACTCATAGAGGTTGTTGATGCCCTCCACATAGGCGCTGTTGTAGATAGGCGTCCAGCTGGACTCCATGTGGATTCCGTTCTCCCTGCAGACGCGCTGGAGTACATCGTAAACGCTCTCGCCATCGCTGAAGCTGACAGTCGTACTGGATAAAATTACACCGTCAGCGGGAACAAGCGGTTTTTTGCTCTCATCGCACATATCCCAGTTATTTAGGATAGTATCACAAGAGATAGAGATGGTGCAGGTGTAGGTGGTAGTCTGATCCACCGTGGTATCTTCAGGCTCTACCGGCGCGGGCTTGCCCTCCGGAACGGGATCTGTCTGGTACTTGTCCTTGCCGGTATCCGGGTCGACCTCCTGCTTGGGTTCATCCTGCTTCTTTGCTTCTTCCTGCTTTTTGGTGTCCTCCTCTGCCTTTTTGGCCTCGTCAGCCGCCTTTTTCTCATCCCCAGACTTCTTGCCATCTGCGGTCTTATCCCCGGTCTTTGCCGCGTCCTGCTTGCTGTCGGCCTTGGCGGTGTCCGTTTTGGCTGTATCGTCCTTTCTGGTGTCCGTGGTCTGCTCCTGCTTTGTGTCAGAGGTCGTGCCGGCGACGAGGGCTTTCTGCTTACCGCAGGCGGTGCAGGACAGTGCCAGCACCAGTGCCAACAGCAGCGCCGCCAGCCGTGTCGTTCGTCTCATAGTATATCCTCGTCTGAAAGTGCCATACGCAGAGGCGCTCTCGCGCCCCTGCGTCGGCTGTTCTGTTGTTACTTGGAAACGCGCTTCCGCTTATGGGTCAGCGCCACAACGGCTGCCGCCGCCAGGACCGCGCTGCCCAGCCACAGCACCATCTGACTGTCGTCCGCCGTGTTGGCAGAGTCGGTCTTGTCCGGCGTCGTTGCGGGGTTGTAGTAATAGTGGTTGCCGGACTCCGTCCAGCTGATGGCCACAGGAGACAGGCCGGTCAGCGTCACCAGCAGACCGCTGGGGGTTTTGGTGACAGCGGGGAACTCCACGGTACCCACATCCAGGCCGCAGCCCTCCATGGCGACCATGTGCGCCACGGTGAAGTTATACTGGCCGTACTTGGCGGCCACGGCCTCCGGGTAGGGCAGCAGCACGGTGATCTTGCCGTTTACCAAGTCCGCCTTGGTAGCGGGAGTCTTCACTTGCTCACCGCCCACGGTGGTGATGATCATCAGCCGCACATCAAACACCGCGGTGTTCTCCGCTGTGTTCTTGCTGTCCTTCCTGGAGATCTGCAGCTGCAGCTCGGCTTTGATCCTTCCCTCGCTGTTCAGCTTCTCGTTATTCTGCAGGGTATCGGGCACTGTAATAGTGTCAGATACCTCGATGCGCTTCAGTGTACCATCCTCGGACTTCACCGCACCGCAGACACACTGCACGCCGCCCACATAGGTATGCGCGGTCTTGTTGACCTCCGCTTTGCACACGGTGCATATCTGCCAGTGGTAGTCCTTGTCCATTCGGAACGTGTTGCCGGTCTTATGCCCCAGTGCCGCGATGGTGCGGGTCTCGGTGGTCTGGCAGACAGAGCAGGTGCGAGTCTCCACGCCAGCTTTCGTGCAGGTCGCAGAAGTAGTTACTGTCCACTCACCAAACTTGTGGCCCAGCGCCGCAACAGACCTGGTTTCCTCGGCACTACAAATAGAGCAAACACGCTTCTCGCTGCCAGCCTCGGTGCAGGTAGCCTCCTTGACGGTAATCCACTCGCCAAAAGTATGGGTGATGCAGACATCCGTCATGTCGTACAGTCTGTTCTGCTTGTTGACGAAGCGGTAATACGCAGCCAGAGCGTAGTAGCCCTGCTCGGTGGCCATGCCGTCCCGGCCTTCGCCGGAGGTATGGGAGAAGCCGCCGCCGGTGACATAGTAGCTGCACAGAGCATCCAGCACACTTATGCCGTTCTTAATAAACCGGCTGTCAACAGTAGGATCAATACCCAAAGCGGTCAGCGCCACAATGACCTGAGCGCAGGACTCACTGTTGACGGTGCCCCAGCTGGCGTAGCCGCCGTCAGGCTGCTGCTTGGTGGACAGCAGACCCAGCGCCTTATCCACGGCGGACTTGACATTGGCGTTGGTCTTATAGTAAGGGGCCAGTGCCTGAATCGCCATGGCAGTCATATCCACATCAGATGCCGTAGCCGTTGCACCCTCCAGCGCCCAGCCTCCATCCTTCACCTGATCGCTGAGGATCAGCTCAACGATGCTCTCGCGGGTCACATCGTCATGGGTGGGGGTGTAGTTATGACTGTCCAGTGCCAGCAGCGCAAAGATAGGTGCGTTGACGCCCTGTCCCAGCAGGCATCCCTTCATGTTGTAGAAACCATCCAGCAGGTTATAGCCACCCACATTGGTGGGATCCTTACCGATGGCGGTCAATGCAAGGATCACACGGGCATTATCGGTAATATTTCTGCCCAGGCGACCGTTGCTGTCAATATTCTCCTTGACATACTTGACCACATTGTCGTAGTACCCGGCGGGTACGGTGCGGCCACTGCGGGCCAGACCCAGTGCCATCCACTCGCCGCCGATGCTGCCCACAGTGGGAGTGCCCAGAGAGGCAATATAATCACCGGTGGTGGTGTAGATGTCGCTGTAGTCCGCGGCAGGCAGCACCGTCAGTTCCACATCCTGGATCTGACGCTCATACAGGTTTTCTGTAGCGATGGACCAGCTGGGATCGCCGCGGCGAAGCTTGACATAGCCGCCGTAGATCTTATACGTACCCGCAGGCGTGTCCTTCGGAATGGTGACGGTGATGGAGGTGATGGGATCAAGGCTTACCTCGCGCCCGGACAGGGGATTCTTGACCAATTCGGACTCCACGGTCGCCAAACCGGGGATATTCGTGCCGAAAATGGTCTGGATGGACTGCAGCTTCATCGTAGTGCTGGTAGTCACGCAGGGATACTTCGCCGCGAGCTCATCCGTAGGCAGATTCAGCAGATTGATGGTGATCTTCTGTCCGGCACGAACTGTATTGCCGGTCTCCACTTCGGTGTTGACCTGCACCTGTCCGGTATAGCCGTCATAATCGGCAACCTCAAAGCTCAGGTCGGGCAGGACGGAGAACACATTTTCCGACTGAGGTGCGATCTCACCAGTATTTCCCTGACTCAATTCGGAGCCCAGTGCACTGCCCAGCCATGTCTCGAAGATATGTCCATCAGTCAGGTGAATGGTGCCGGAACCGGTAAGTACGATACGCATGGTACCGATGTGATACTGATCGTTGTTGCCGTTGAGCTGATACTGCTGAGGCAGATCCTCCGTCAGATAGACAAAGCGGGGGCCAGCAGGGTTATAGATACGCAGGATCTTGTACACAGGCACACTAAGACCAGTGATCTTCAGGTCAATGGTATCGCCAAGGCGAGGAGCCTGACCGGGTCGCGTCACGTTGGTAATGGTGTAGTCAATGACCTTGCCCTTCAGGCCGTAGGTCTGGGTGACCCGCTGTCCCTGATAGTCTGCGGTGACCTCAATGGGGTTATAGCCATCCTTCAGAATGACCGTCACCGTGCCATCGGAGCCAACGGCATACTCGGTCTTTCTGCCGCCGCCCAGATACTCCCATACATAGACCTTGGCGTTGTCGCCGTTGACCTTGAAGGTAAAGGGCGCACCCTCCTGGCCCTGCCAGAAGTAGTGGATGTCGTACTTCGTTGTACGGGGCAGACTGTTGATGTTGGTCAGCTTGTCCGCCAGCTTCTCGATGGAGGCCTCGGCCTCGCTGTTCACGTGAACGATCATCTCCGGAGTCTGGCCGTAGAACGTGCCGGTTTCATCCGTCAATGTCACACGGAAGGTGGTGGTGCCCTCTTTCAGCGGGATCAGGTAATAGAGCATATTGTCATAGCTTCCGCCACCACCCAGGCCTCTATCACCGTAGACGCCAAGAACCTCTTTGATCTTAAAGATCGTGGGATCGTCGATCTCAAAGCGCAGACGACCGGGAGTATTCCAGGGCAAGCACGCCTCACCGCCAGCTTCAGCCCTGGTTTTGGAGTAGATAACATCCCGGAATACAACAGGATAAGCGTTCTCTGCGGCGCCCAATGTCAGGTTGAACGCAGAGTTCGTCAGCATGAAATCATCCAGATAATCTGTAGCCTTGCCGATGGTCTTGCGGTTACTGGTCTCATACAGGTTCAGCAGCTTCAGCGCATTGGTCAGCACAGCTTTTTCAGCATAGCCACCATTGTTCCACTGCGTCAGCACCCAACCCTGCAGCTTGTCATACAGCTTGCCGGAGGTGCGGATGGCCTCGCCATACTGCTGGTACAGCTCGTTAGTCAGTTCTGTGGTACCCGCAGGGATGGCGTTCTTATACTTGCTCACCTCTGCCTGCACAGCTTTGATCAACGCTATGCCCTCGTCATACTGCCGTTCCTTCTCTACCCACAGAGCGTTCAGCTTCTCCGCCAACTCCGCGGATACCTCGGCTTGTACCTCAGCATTAGCCTCATCGAATATCTTCTTGGCCTGCTGCAGCGTTGCCAAATGCTCCGAATAGACAAACCCGTCCACCTCGGGCAATGCCCGGATCAACGCCTCCAGCTCTGTCACCTCAATAGAATGGCGGATCACATGGATGGTGTAGGTCACGACTTCATCAGCGTTTTTGACATTTTCGATGCGGAAAACGATATCTGTTTTCTCACCAGACAGGGGGATACTATTATTCCTGAAAAAATAAACTCCCAGTGTGCTAGTAGCATTGTTCTTCTTGTTGTACAGCTCCTTATTATCCGCCGTGATTTTTACATTGGATATAGAATACAGCGTGATACCCGTGGCGCTCGCGGATCTCAGTGCGGTGATTTTCTCCGTCAGGTGTATGTTGTACTGGTGCCAATTGACATTATAACCCACTTCACCAGTCTCCTGCCCCAGTTCATCCACTCGGAAAAGAGTACCCTCCGGCTGGCCGTTGTAAATGTTCTCCGGGTCGAAGTCTTGGTTTTTACCGGCCAACTTAAAGTTCTTAAAGCCTATAGAGGCTGCATTCTTCAAGATGTTAAGTGTATAGATACCCTGACTGTCGCCGCTGGTCAGACGTACCGTGAAAACGAACGTACCGTATTGAGCGATCTCGTTCTGCACTGTGACTGCGCCGTCCGTGATCGGGTAGCTGGCGCCGCTGGGGGTAATAACCTCACCGGTAGTGCCCTCCGGGATGTTGGGCAGACGCAGGACGAAACCAGTGACATTTTTGCTCTCGTCCGCTGTATAGGCTGGCACAGTGGCACTGAACACCCAGCCCGCTGCCGAATATTTGGGGGCAAGCACTTCATCTGCTGCCGCACTGCCATCCTTGTGGAGCAGCTCCAGCGTCATATCGCCTTCTTTATTCAGCAGCTTCTGGTCGCGTATCAGGGTAACGGTGTAGGTCTTGCCCTCCGTTGCCGCCGTGGTGCCGGAGGCAGGCTTCACTGTCTTCACCGTCAAGGTCAGTGTATCTCCTGTGAAGGGGATCACTTCGCTGTTCAGCCGGTACTCCGTATCCCCTACGAATACGCGTGCCACAAACTGCTTTTCTACCAGACTGGCCTTCACTTTAAATCCAGTCACGCCAGCGTCCAGCACCTTTTCATAGTTGTATTTGCTGCCGCTGAAATTCTCCGGTGCTGCCTCATTGGCATAGCTGTCCGGATTAAGCCGACTATTCGTGAGCAGGCTCAGGGATTTCAGTGACATGTCTGTAGCATTGAAGTCACAGCCAATGTCCTTGCCCAGATTGGTGGTATACATGACGTCGATGGTGTCCCCATCCTGAATGTCACCCTTGGCCACGGTGTAGTTGGCAAAGCCTGTGTTAGTGCACCAGCCGTTCAATGTGCCCATCCAGCCGCTGCCCTTGCCGCGGCGGAACTCAGACAGTTCAACGCTGTCATCAGTGCCGTAGTTGGCAATGATGGTCTTGATGTAGCCATTTTCGCCGCCCACCTGCCGGTGTCCATCCTCGATCAGAGCGCGGGCGATAATGGTCATCATGGTGTCGGAGGGGTAGATAAATGCCGTACCGTAGCTGTTCGCGCTGCCCACCAGATCGCCGTGGGGGCCGGGATCCTCCATGTGCTCACCCATACCGTTGATCAGATCGTACCGCTTCTCAACATTGTCGTTCACCTTGATCTTGATCTTGCCTACAGGCTCCTCGCCGGTGACAATGCCGAATTCCATCTTCTCAGGGGCCTTGATGGTCAGGCTGCCGATAGCGCTGCGGGTGCTTCTGGTGGTGCCGTCCTCCAGCGTATTGGTGACCTCGCAGAAGTAGTAGCTGGTTCCCAGCACCGTGGTGCCACGGATGGCATAGCTATGTTTGGTTGCACCGGGGATCGGCTCCGCCCCTTCATAGCTCCTCTCCGTGTTCTTGTACCACTGGTAGGACAGGCTGGTCATACCCAACTGCTTCACGCTGATGTCAAAGTCCCGGTTGCTCAGAGAGTTCCAGGGCAGCACTACATCCTCTTTGTCCTTCACGTCGCTGGTGATCACAGGGGTGTCGCTGAATTCACCGCTGCCGTCATCGCTTACGACGACCTTGGCAATGGCAGAGTAGACGGTGGCGGGCGTCTTGCCCTCCTCCGTGTTGGTGACCGCCACATAGTAGTAGGTGATCTGCTCCTCGCTCGTAGCCACGTTATAGGATGTCTCGGTGGCCCCACTGATTCTCCGGCCATTGTATGTGCTGCCGACATACCACTGATAGCTCAGGGTACCCGTGCCCTCTGCCGCGATGGTGAGGGTAAGGGCGTCGCCGGTCTTGACCGCGATACTCTCCGCCAGGTCGGTGGTGATCGTCGGCCCTGCCGAAGTCTCGCTGTCCCCAACAGCCGCGCCGCCTTCTGTGGTCAGCACCGCCGCTTGCTCGTCCTGCATTTCCTGGACAGTTGCGTCAGGCGTGACGGAGTATGTATCATCCACCGCCAACGCGCTCATCGGCAGCAGAGAGACTGCCATCACAAACGCCAACAGCAGCGAAATGATCCGTTTCTTCATCATTTGTTCCTCCTTGTGATTTTCTCTGTATATGAAAAGGCTATACGCCCTGGATTTTTGAGGAAGAGGGGACGGGGCGGCTTAGACCCCGTCCCCCTTATGGAAAGCTGACAGTCTCCGTTCAGACCGTCATGGCTTGACAAGGGTAATTCAGCAGGACACCTCCTGCTCCGCGGCCTTTGCCGCTTCTTTCTCGGCGCGGCGTTTCACAGCCTTTTCGCGCATCCGCTGGCCGCGTCGGAGGTTCTTGGCCTCCTGCTTCTGCCGCTTCTTCTTGGCGCGCTCGGCCAGGAACAGCGGTTTCTGCGCCGCCTTTTCCTGTTTGTAGCGCAGGGTGTTGTTCAGCTTGGGCATTGTCCTGGGCACAGGCAAGCCCGCCGCCGTCATGGCGGCCTCCCAACTACCGAAGCGCTGTTCAATGAACGCCCCACCGTCTATCTCTGTGGGACTGGGACTGTGCCCCAGTGCAGAAGCACAGACGCTCAAGTATTGTGCCAGCGCCGCACGAGTCGTCCCGGCATTCTTTTCGGCAAAGGCCGCATCCCGCGCCTCCAGCGCGGCTTTGGTCCGCTGGGCGATCTGTTGGGCGCACCAGCTCTCGTAGTCGAATTTTCTGTTTGGATTCCAATGGCTCATAGGCATATTCCTCCCCCGTATGACGAAAAATACCGGCTGCCTAAAGGCAACCGGCGCGTTCCTTGGCAAGAAAAAAGCACCGACGTACAACGTCAGCGCGCACTCTTACCCTCGTCACAACGAAGAAGCGCCGCTGCAAACAAGTCCTCTGCCGTGCAATTCTACTGCCCTCGCGCCGCGGGATCTCTCCCTCGTACATGACCTACCTTCTCAGAGCATTCGCCCCAATGGCGGGTATTCCCCAACGGCTTTCGCCGTTTTGGTCACTTCCTTGCGCTCACAGTGCCGTCCGCGGTGGGTTTCGCACCCATGTTCCTTTTAGGCTGCGCCCTGACGAAAAATCGCCTTTACAACACGCAGCCACACGGCGTCACAGAACTCAAAAAGCTATGGAATTTTCCAGTTTGTGGATATTTTTCTTTCGCAAAGTAACATACTTTGCGAAAAACGCCGCCAGCGCTTGTGACACAAGGATTTTAAAATGCGCCGACAAAATATGTTGTATTTCGCAAGTCCATATTGACAGTGCAAAAAAGCTGGTATATACTGCTATTTGGTCAGTTTGAGGGCCTTTTCGCAAAGTATGTTACTTTGCGAAAATTTTTTAACATTTTGGGAATAGCAAAAAGGACGCCGAAAGGCGTCCTTTTCACATTATCCCCTTCAAAAATCCGATCCCCTCCACGGCCCGGCGTTTGTAGTCCATGGACGAGTGGACGTACAGCTTCAGCGTGGTACGGACATCGGCATGGCCCAGCAGCTCACTGACGCTTTTCACGTCCACCCCGCGCTCCACGCAGCGCGTGGCGTAGCTGTGCCGGAGACAGTGGAAATTCCGATACCGCACGCCGCAGCGCTCCAGCAGCGCCTTGTAGCGGTACTGACAGGTGCGCGGGTCAGGGACGAGTTCCCCGCCGGTCAGCAGGTAGCTGTCCGGCTGCTTCTGTGCTGTTTGCAGCATCCGCAGCATTTCTTTCGGGATGGGTACCCAGCGTTCGGAGTTCTCCGTTTTCGGCGGCTGTACCGTCAGACACGTTCCGCCGTCCGCCTGCGCGATGCGCTCCACCGTCCGCTGGATGTGCAGCAGTCCCGCCCCGGCATCCACGTCCTGCCACCGGAGGCCGCACAGCTCACCCAGCCGCAGGCCGGTATAGGCCGTCAGCAGCACGCCCAGCCCTGTCCTGTCCGGGCGGCGCAGGATGACCTGTCCCATTTGCTTCAGCTCCGGCTCTGTGAACACCTCCACGGCTTTCTGCTTCGTCTTAGGCAGCTCCACATCATCGCCGTAGCCCACGCCCGCGATGGCCACGATCCGCAGCAGCAGACTGCCCACCTCCTGCACCAATTTGGGCGAATAGTCCTCCTGTAACCGTTCAATGAAGTCATTGACCTCCTCTGCCGTCAATTCCGCTGCCACGCGCTCTCCCAAACGCGGCAGGATATGACATCGGATATTGCGGCGGTAGCACGCCAGCGTGGAGGGCTTCACGCTCCCCGCCATGTCCTCCAAAAAGATGGCGGACAGCCGCCCCACCGTGGCGTCCCTGCGGACATATTTCTTTCTCTCCAACAAAATCGTTTCCCACTCTTTCCTTCATTTATGATGAAGTCCCCGCCCTGCGGGCGGGAACAACAAAGTACACAAAAAGCGCCGGCAAATGCCGACGCTTTCGTAAACAGGCGCAGAGCCCCCGTTCATGCCACTCGGTGTCAGGCGTGTGCATTTTGTGACGCTTACCGGCGCGACCTGACTTATCTTCCGACCAAGGGAAGCCTCACAGTGACCTGTTCGCGGGGACTTTGACCCACATTCCGACTTTCATCGCTGCGCCGCAGCGCAGCGAACCGATAAGCCTATTCACTTTTCGGGGACTACGGGTGCTATTATGATGAACACTCCGTCGTTTTGCAAGAGGGGATTTGTTTCGTAGGATGACACATTTCTGAGAGGCATTTTGTGTGTTCCCTCGAAGCCTTATGAAAACTGCGTTCTTGTCCGTATTGCATGACGTATCCTCATGCTTTTGCCGTGAAAGTTGAGCATTTATGTCTCCCCATTCTCCGCCACCCACGTCCGCACATAGTCCACGAACAGGCGGGTGGAGTTGGACAGCGCCTTTTCATCCTTCACGCCGATGCCGATGGTGCGATAAAAGTGCAGGGGTGCATGGCAGACCTTGATGGGCGTGGGGCTGTGGCGCACCATCAGCTCCGGCAGGAGGCTGATGCCCAGTCCCTCCGACACCATGGCGAGGATGGTCCTGTCCTCCCGGGCGATGTATTTCACGTTGGGGCGGATGCCCATCTCGTCAAAGGCCGCCATGATCTCGTAATCGTCGCCCTCCTCCAGCTGGATGAACGGCTCCTCTGCCAAGGCCGACACAGGGAACGGGTCGCGGTCGGCGTAGGGGTGGTCGCAGGGGACGATGACCTGCAATTCGTCCCGATGCAGGGCGTAGGTCTGCAACCGCTTCACCGATGGCAGGCGCAGGAAACCGCAGTCCACCGTGCCGCTGACGATCCAGCCCTCGATCTGGTCGTAGAAGTCGCCGGTGACGACTTCAAACTCGATGTTGGGGTACACCTTCCCGAAGCTCTTGAGGATGCGGGGCAGCCACTGGGCGGACACGCTGGAGAACGTGGCGATTTTTACCAGGCCGCTGTCCATGTCCTTCAGCCCCTCCACAGTCTGCATGAGGGAATGGTGGGCGGCGCACAGCTTTTCGATCTTGGGCAGTACCGCCCGGCCATCCGCCGTCAGCACCACGCCGCCGCGGTTGCGGCTCAACAGCTTCACGCCCAGCTCGTTTTCCAGCGAGTTGATGGCGTGGCTGATGCCGGACTGGGTGAAGTTCATGGCCTCCGCCGCCTTGGAGAAGCTGCCGCAGGAGACCGTTTTCAGAAAGACCTGATATTTAGAAATACTCATAGCGCACCTCGTTTCTGCGGCCTGCTACTCGCCAAATGTTGACTGCCCGCCGCAGGCGGGCAGTCAATACCTGTCGGATAACAGTGCAGCCGCCACGTGGTCATTGTACTATACAAGTCCTCATGTTTTCAAGAACAAATATGCGCTTCACAAATCTTTTCCTCTGTGCTACCATAAGGCCATGGTTCAGCCAGACCATATAACTTTTCTTTTCCATGAGGATTTACCACCTCAAAAGCAGCACCGGCAGCGTGTGGGTAACGCCGCCGGTGTTGTTTTATTCATTTGACCACCGGCGCATCCGGCCAGTAGATGACGTAGCACTCCACAAAATATGTTTTCGACACGATTTGCAAGCGTCAGAGTAAATAGTGCGACGACAAATGACGCAAATTGGGATACGCAAAATAGAGGGCAGAGGAGTTTCCCCTGCCCTCTATTCATCTGTGTACCACACCGGTCTTGCGGCTGTCTCGAAGCCGGTTCGGTGCGAGATCGCCACACCATCCGTACCTGCGGCGCAATGCACCACCAGCAGACGGCCAAGCCAGTCGCGGCCTGCGGCGATGCCGACGTGTTCATCTTTCGGATAGAACAGCAGATCCCCGGGCTGCACCTCGTCCCACTCAATGTCCACGCAGTTGGCGTGCTGCTCCATGGCTCCGCCGCCCTGCCCGATCACATACTCGCCGCCGCTGGCGTTATAGAACGCCCAATCCACGAAGCCGGAACAATCAAGACCGTAGGGCTGCTCCGTGCCGGTGCTGTCGCTGCCCTCGGCTGTAACCTCCGTCAGCTCGCCCCAGCGGTCGTCCCAGCCCAGCACCAGCGACTTACCGCCCCAGAAGTAGTCCACCTTGTCCACCAGCGCCAGCGCGTAAGTCACCACCATGCGCCGTTCCATGGAGAGATCGTCCGGCAATCGTTCCCACACCTCCATGGCCTCTCCGGTGGGTTCTGTGGTGTGGCTGTCCGCAAGGACGCCAGCCGGTGACAGCGCTGCCGCCACTGCGATCACCGGCAAGGCCAGCAGCAGGAACAGCACCACACCACCGCCCGCTGCCGCTATGGCCTTGACCCCTGCGCGGACGGTCTTGCCCACCGCCTGCGCCATCTGCTCCAGCCGCTGTCCGGCCTTGCGGGCAGCGGCTTTCGCCTGCTGGAACATCTGCCGCTGGGCGGCGCGTTGGGTGTGCTGCTTGGCCCGCTGCTGGGCGGCGGTCATGGTGGATGCGGGTGTTTTCTGTACTGCCGTAGGTTGAGCTGTTCCCCGCCACATATCCCGCTGGCGCACCTGCGCCGCCGTTGTCTCCTGCCGCTGCCGCACCTTTTGGGCACGGTATTTGTGCAGAACGTACTTCCGCTGCAACTGCCGCGTGGCGCGGAGAGTCAGACGGGCGGCATCCGCCGCACTCTGCTGTACTTGCTCCGTGGCGTACTCCACTGGCTGACGCTGGTGCTGGGTCTGCCGTTCCTGCTTCTGCTGGGCATAGTGCCGCTGTAAGATACGCACCGCCGTGCGGGGTATGTCGTTTTTCTGCCGCGTTTTCGGCTGCTCCATGGCGGCGCGGGTCTTTACGTCACGCATTTTGCTCCCCCGGCTTGGTGGTCATCAGGCGGTACAGCTCCGTGTCACGGGGCAGCTCATTGATGAAAGGCACGAGACAGGAGCCCACCTTGATAAGCCCATGTCCTGCCGGGGCGTCGCTGACGTAATCCATCTGCGTATCGCTGGCCCCCAGCAGCTTGGCCAACTCCGCACGGTCGGTGGGCGCTTGGTTCAGCAGCACCAAAAACTCGCTGTTGGCGAACATCAGCCGCGCCGTGTCAGACAGCAGGCACTCCTCCACGTTCTGCGTAATGCCTGTGAGGGTGGCGTAATACTTGCGGAAGCGCTTCCAGCATTTATACAGGAACTCGCTGGAATAGTTATTGATGGCGCTCTTGCCGCCCACGCCGGGACTGGCGAAGAACAGATAGATCTCGTCGATGTAGACGTGGGTGTACCGTCCCTGCTGCCGGTTGCGAATGACGCGGTTGAGAATGCTGTCCAGCATTACCAGCAGGCCAATGGGTTTCAGGTTCTCGCCTAAGTCCTGAATATCATAGCAGGTAATACGGTTGCGTGTGTCGATGTTGGTCTGGTGAGCAAATACGTTCAAGCTGCCGGTGGTGAACAGCTCCAGCGCCAGCGCAATTTCATGGGCAACAGGCTCCTTCTGCCGCATAAGGTCGTCGTAGAGGTCTTTCAGCGTGGGCGGGTCGCCCTCGTACTTCCGGATGTACTTGCGGTAAATGTTAGCGGTACAGCGGTCGATGATGGATTTCTCCTTTGCGCCGATCTCGCCCGCACCCATGAGCTGTTCACACAGGCTCATGATGAACTCGCTCTTGAGGACAAGGGGATTGCGCCCATCGCCGTACTCCTTGGAGATGTCCAGCGCGTTGACATAGCTGCCGTTGGAAGCGGAGATGGTGATGACTTCACCGCCCAGCGCACGGATCAGCGAGCCATACTCGCGCTCAGGGTCTACTACGATAATGTCGTGGTCGGTGTTCAGGCCCACGAAGCCGATCTCCTGCTTGGCCATCATGGACTTGCCGCTGCCGGACACGCCCAAATACAGGCCGTGGCCGTTCAGCAAGGCGTCGCGGTTGCAGATGATGAGGTTGCGGGACACAGCGTTGACGCCGTAGTACAGGCCGCCGGTATCCATGATCTCCTGCGTCTTGAAGGGCAGCAGCACAGCGGTACTCTCTGTGGTCAGTGTCCGCATGGCGTCGATGCGCCGCAAGCCGTAGGGCAGCACCGTGTTCAGCGCGTCCTCCTGCTGACACTTCATAGTGGCAAACTGGCAGCCATGGGAACGGCCAATGGCGGACAGTGCTTCCGTGTCCTGCTCCAACTGTTCCTCATTGTCAGCAAGGTGTGTCAGCGTCACCAGTGCGTACATCATCCGCTGGTCGCGGGCGGTGAGGTCGTCCAGAAACTCCCGTGTTTCCTTTCGCATTTGTTCTAGATCGTAGGGGATGTTGGCGGAGAAATTGTTGTGGTGGTTCTGCCGCTGCTGCCAGCGGGTGATGTCGCTCTCCACCGCCATGATGCGCCGGTGCATCTCCGATACAGCCTCATCGGTGGCCACCGGCACAATGTCGATGGACAGCATCATGTTCCGGGGATAGTCCATCAGCTCGGTGATCATGGTGTCCTTGATAAAGCTGGCGTACTCCCGCAGGAACAGGGTGCGGCCCACGCGCTCGTCCACGGCGTAGTGATTGGGGAAGAATTGCAGCGTTTCCGGCGCGATGGCATCGCGGAAGTCGTGGCCGCGCCGCTGGGCGGTTTGCAGGTCGAAGGCGAAGGCGGATTCCTGCCCCACGCGGAAGAAGTCATGGAACAGGCGCAGGCGCTCGTTGAGGGTGATTTCCCGTATGCCGGAATCCATACGACCGAGGCCAGCGGTCAGGTCAGTTCCCACGCGGGCGAAGAAGGTGCGGGCCTCCTCGATGCTGCGCTTGGCCACGGACACGGTGATGTACTTCTCCTGCACCAGATTGTTGCTGCCGCTGGCCTTGTCCAGCAGAATGCCGTTATATTCGCGGCGCATATAGTCGCGGCCATCCTGCCGATAGGCCATCAGGAGATTCCGGCTGAACTCCTGCCGGTTGAGCTGGCGGTTCACCAGCGTCAGCTTAATACCCGCGTCGATGGGTAGGCTGTTGAGAACGCCGCAGTAGCCCAGAAACAGTTCCATTTGCTTTTCCGGCGAGGCCACGGCGTAATTGACATCAAAAAAGCGCCAGGTCTTGGAAAACCTGCCGCTTACCTGAAAGATACCGTCTTTATAGATGCGCTTGATGGGGATGGACTGCTGCACACTGCGTGGGATGTGAAAGGCGTCCCGTTCCGTGCTGCGGCCCTTGAATAGTTTTCTCACTTCTTGTCCTCCTTCTCCCAAAGATTGTATAGGTAATTCTCGCTGTGCCACAGCCGCCGACCGGCCAGCAGAAAATTGGTCTTGCACCACGCCCACAGGAATTGCTCCAGCGTCAGGCCATTGTATTGGAAGAAGCCTGCCGCCGCCATAGGCGCAGCACCCACGATGCACAGCCAGCCCAGCGTCTCGCGGTCTAACACGCCCCGCAGGGCGAAGTACAGCCCCACCGCCGTACCCACCGCCAGCAGCGAACAAATAAGCTGCCGCGCTGTCAGGCCGAAGTAGACAGTCTCCTTGTAGCTGCGTATTTCTTTGTTGATTTTGATCTCCATGTGTTATCTCCTTTTAGGCAAAAGAAAAGCATCGGAAACCGGTGCTTTTCGGGTGATTGTTCAAATACCTTCAGCTATTTCTGCAAAAGCCTCCTCCACCGAAACGGTCTGCCCACTTTGGGCCTGCTGATAGCCAGTTTCCATCATAGTGTGAAACTGCTTTTTTGTCAAACGGTCATATGTTGGAATCTTCTCCCGCAACTTCTTCAGGCCATCAGTAGCGTCCGTTGTCTTTCCGGCCTTGACCTGTTCTTCAGCTGCGGCCAGCTTTTCGTATACATCCATCAGAGTTGTATCCATGTCCTCACGTCCTTGTAGCCGTATTGTCTCACAGATTTCCGATGCAGTCAATAAATATGCGAGTTCACATCCCAAACATCTCCCGTACCACGCGATCAGCACCCTTCACCAGCCCTACCAGCACCAGCATATTGAAGATGACTTCGCCCAAGTAGCCCCACACCTGCGTGACCACTGAGCCGCCGCCCAGCACCACCGTGTCGCTGGCGGCGAAGGCCGAGAACACGATGCAGGCCAGCACGATCACCGCGCCCTCCAGACACACGCCCATATAGCTTTTCAGAAAGGCACGTCCCATTTGGGACGTGCCTTCTCCCGCAAAGGACGCCAGCGCCACCGGCGACAGCGCGGCATATAGGTACAGCTTGAAAAACCGGCCATATACGGTGAGGATCATCAAAAATGCAAGTACCGTGATAAGCAGACAACCCAGCAGTGTCACCAGCCACAGCGGGATACTGGCGAGGAAGCCTACGTCCTCGATGGCTGACGCCATCTCCGCAGGCAGCGAGACAGCTGCTCCGTCGATACCTCCCACGCTGCCGGCAGCGGCAGAGATGATACCGGCACAGACCGTGAAAATGTCCACCATCAGGTCGATGCCGTAGGTAACGGCCAGCTTCGCCATGACGAAGTAGATAAAATGCCGCAGGACGTGTTCAGGCCGCTGAAAGTCCCGAAAACTGGCGCTGCTGCGGAAGATGCCGATGGCCAAAAACAGCACCAGCAGGCCGTACCCGATACCTTGCATAGCCCCATTGATAGTCTGAATGGTCTGCCAGATGGTGCCGCCCTTAAACGCCTGGGGCGATTGGGACAGCAGCGACCACATCTCCGTCAGCTTGTCGTTCCACACGCCAAAGGCATAGTTGAGATTGTCAATGATCCAGTTGTTGTCCATACCTTACACCGCGCCGATCAGCGTCAGGATCTCCTTGGCAAAGGCGATAAGTAGCCCGCCGAACAGACACAGCAGGCCCTGCGTCCGCTGGCTGGCGTCGTGGCTCTGGATGCTCATGCCTACCTGCACGATGCCCCAGCCGAGAATGATGATGCCGATGGCCTTGATGACCGAAAAGATGAAATCGGACAGGTTATTGACGATGGTCAGCGGATCACCGCCGGTGGCGTAGGCGGTGGTAACAGCGCACAAGGCGGTCAATGCACCCGCGCACACGTTCTTTATAATGGTTTTTGCTTTCTTCATGTTCGTCCTCCAAAAATGTATAGTCTTCCAATGTGCGGAACGCATAGGGCAGATCGGGCAGCGAGTAGTCCGGCACAGGCGGCGGGTTATGGATATAAGGCTTTGCCTCTCCGTCTGCTGTGCGGCGCACATTGGGATGTTTTTTTATGTCGTACTTCTTGTCCCGCACCGGCTTTTCGCCGCGAATGAACAGCAGCGCGTCATCGGTGGGCAGCATCCGTATCTCGTCCGGTGTCATCAGGTCACGTCCTGTCTGCTGATAGTTGACGGAGCTGGAGCCGCTGCGTCCCTTTGTCTGTCCACGGGTGCGGGTATGCACTGTCTCTTTCCCCAGCAGCTTCGATACAAATTCCAGCGATGTGGGTTCGTTGCCGCCGCCGAGGAACAGGAGGGTATCACAGTTGCCGATGATACCCTCCCATTCGTCCTTATAGAGCGCCTTGATACTCTGAATATTCTGCACGATGATGTTGATACCGATGTTGTAGCTGCGGCAGGTGGCCAGTACCTTGGGATAACTGTCCGGCTGGGCAACGTTGGCCCACTCGTCCTGTATCACGCGGACAGGAATGGGAAGCCGCCCATTGTACCGTTCATCTGCCCGCAGATAAAGCTGCTGAAAGCACTGCGTGAACAGCATACTGACGAGATAATTCATACTGCCGTCGTTGACAGGGATAACGCAAAAGATGGCGCGCTTGCGCTCACCCAGCGAAGCAAAGTCCATCTCATCGGTCTGCATCATGGCCGCATACTGGGGAAAGATAAAAGCCGCCAGCCGCACAGAAGCGGTCACGAGGATGCTCTTGGCGGTCTTGCC
>ERZ808246.403-NODE-403-length-37156-cov-6.191073_pt1 | contig 37156 bp, 38 predicted proteins | sample MGYA00521083_ERZ808246 | MGnify/ENA primary metagenome ERZ808246 (study PRJEB31516, sample SAMN03275577) | gut metagenome | biome: mammalia-associated habitat; material: feces | host: Papio cynocephalus | place: Kenya | collected 2012-07-07 ...
GGAGACCGGCGCCGAGGTGAAGGTGCCCCTGTTCATCAACATCGGCGACAAGATCACCATCGACACCCGTACCGGCGAGTATCTGAGCCGCTGCAAGTAAGCTGACAACCAACCGACCGTACAGAAAGGAGCCGAACATGGAGATTTCTGAAAAGGTAGCGTATCTGAAGGGTCTGGCCGAGGGCCTGAACCTGGACACCGACAGCAAGGAAGGCAAGCTGATCGCCGCCATCATCGATGTGCTGGACGACATGGCCGAGAAGTTCGCGGAAGTGGACGACGAGCTGTGCGATGTGGAGGACGGCCTGGATGCCGTCAGCGACGACCTGAGCGATGTGGAGGAGACGCTGTACTTTGCTCTGGACGACGATGAGGAAGACGACGAAGACGACGAGGAAGAGGAGTGCTTCGTGACCACCTGCCCCGAGTGCGAGGAGGAGGTCTACTTCGACGAGTCCGTCCTGGAGGACGGCGAGGTCGTCTGCCCCAACTGCGGCGCCAAGCTGGAGTTTGATCTGAGCGACTTGGCGGCCGCCGCTGAGGATGGCGAGGATGAGGAGTAATTCCCGCGTATAGGTATATCCCCCGGCTATGCCGGGGGATATTTCTTTATGTTTACGCATTTGCTCAAAAATGCCGGGAAATGGCGGGCTATTCCAACTTTTGTGTGGGTTGGCGGTGAAAAAATAAAAAGCTGAGAACTGAGTAGTTTTGTGTGGGAACGGCTCAAAAAAGTTGTGCTGAGTTTCTTTTCTCATGTGCTACCATTTTAGAATCTCCTGTTATAGAATTTTCTGTAACAGGAGGTGATTTTTATGAGTAGAAAAGACCCGTATTTCTCTTACAAGAACAAGGACAGTCCAGAGTACAAACCGCAGTACGGAACGAAGTACACACCGCGTCAGGAGAAAATCCTGTCGGGCGAATTGCTCTTGGAGGACATCCATCCAAGCGAACTGAGTCTTCTGGTTCGGGAAGCAAAGTCCCTCAATGACGAGGAGGGCTTCGAGATAGCCTCTCTGCGTTACGAGGAAATGCTGCATCCGATGGAGGCTTGCTACGAGCATTATACCGCCGAGGAAGCTGCAGAAATCCTGCGGAAGCTAACGCCGCCGGGATTTGACTCGTAGGGGGTGATTGAATGTCTGACAAGGCCAACGACACTACACCGAAAAACCTGAATCGGTGTCAGGAAATGCTGGAACAAGAAAAGCAGAATGCATTCGCACACGGTGCTGCATGGGTGACATACGACAGAGAGCGTAAAGCGGTCCAGTTGCTCTATGCTGATGGACATTGCGAGTACGTTCCGAGGTCTGGAGAGTGGAAGGGTACTTCTCATGGACACGAGCCACAGGAATAGCGTTCCTCTGTACGAGGACGATGATGACGTTTGGTACTGGTGGGGTTACTCCGTATTTGTGCCGCATATCCCCAACACGCGAGCATATCCCTATGTGTCCCGCATTACAGGGCCAGACCCGAAGTACCGCTTTGCTCGGAAGTTCCTGCAATACCAATGGCCGCCAAAGACGCCGAAAGGCCGGCGGTTCGACGTGGAATTGCCGGGAGATGGCGTCTATGAGGTTGGCATCAAGCGGTGGAACGCGGACAAGACCCTGCTCTTGGAACGGCAGGTATACTGGCTCCTGATGCTGGACGGCAACGAGTACACCATCCCCAAGTGGCAGGTACTGCCGCTGGTAGAGGCGCTACGCAACGGCACTCTCAGCGCCTGAATAACAACGCCCCCTCGTGAGGATTGACCTCATGAGGGGGCATCTTTAATGGTTTATTGCTGGCTGAGGGATACCGGAGATTCAAACACATTTCCATCCGCATCATAATATTTAATGTCTAATGAATAGTGGTTTGAAGGTGCTTTTGAACAAATAACGCCTCCATCAGATGTATCAAAAGTAACAGGGGCGTTGGGAATTCCGTCAATCGTATAAATGACTTCTGCATACTCGGTAGCGCATCCATCAAACCAAATAAGATTATACCACTGGTCTTGAATCCTGCACGTCGTGGTTACAATTTCGTTTGCGCCTAAGCAATATGCGGACACGAACTTATAATTTTCACCACTCTTTTGCTGGAATACGGCGATTCCTGTTTGGGTTTCGCTATGGATGCCGCATATCAAATAGTCTTCCACCTTTTTCTCAGTAGCGATGCTTAGATACGCACTATTGGGCAGGGCTTCTCGTAAGATTTCTACACGGCTTTCAATCGTATTCCCGCGAGGTGTTTGACTATGGCGGAATAATGCAGCTCCGAGCACACACAGAGCAACTGCCACGGTTGCTATAATGATAACTTTTTTGCGGTTCATAAATACACCCGTTCTTTCTGCCTCATTAAACTCGACCCTAACTCTCATTTGATATGCTGTATTCATTATAAGGGAAGTCAATTCACAGCACAAGCATTTTCCATAAAAAACCATGTTAAAAGCCTCGTGAGAATTACTCTCACGAGGCTTTCACGTCATTTGGAATTGTATTCCCTCAGAATGTTTTGAGCAATGAAGTTGATTTTGTCCTCCACGCTCATAGCAGCGTAGGACTCAGGCACGGGAGGGGCTTCCATCCGCACAAACTCCTCGCAGAACCGTACCGCCATCGCCTCAACGGTGGTGCCGAGGTTGGCGCATAGCGCGGCCATCTGCTCGTACAGGGCGGTCTCCATGTCAATCTGCACATCTGCCATTGCCATGTTACTCCACCTCCTGCTCTTCTGCCGCATAGGACTCATCCTGCAACTGGCATTCATCGTCGTCATTGCCATCGCGGACATAGTTGCTGAAAGCAAACAGCGGGTCTTCCTGTGGCGCGAATTCCGGCTTCATAGAGTAGACCGTTTCCCAGTGTACCTTCGGCTCCGAGAACGAAAGGAGCGACATATACCCCATCGTGTGAGGCGGCTTGCTATAGGAGGGCTCCTCGGTAACAGGAACGCGCTCCGCCTGCATCGTGTAGATGACCGGCGCTGCGACCTTGTCGCTGTAAAGAGCCCGCGCACGCAGCCGTTCAAAGCTGTACCCGTTCCCCATACGGCTCATGTCCTCGACCATCCGGTTCAGGCCTTCCGTTACAGCGTTGGCAAAGCGGCTGTTGGGTTCAAAGTAATTGAAAATCTCGTCGTGCCACTTCTTCGTAAGGGTGTTCTTGGCCGAACGAAGGTCATCAAACAGCTCTGGTTCCACCTTGAACCGCTTCTTCCATGCCTCGATTTGACGAGAACCGGAGGGCGGGATAAGCTCTGCCCATTCCTTGCAGTACGCCTCCGCCGTCTGGCGGTCGGGGGCAGTGTAGATGCGGTCAAAGTATTCCTTGATAAGCCGCAGATGGTTGAACTCAGGGAACGTCGCGCAGATATTTGCCATCGCGTTGATGCGCTTGTCGCTCTTGGCAAGGTTCTTTGCGTTGAACTTGAACAGATAGGTGTTCGTCTGGGCAAGGTTCCGCACCGCAACCATGCGCTTCTTTACGCCGTCCTCCTGCTCTGCGTGGATGAGGGCGCCGATATAGGCCATGATTTTGCTGCGGGCCTTGGCGATTTTCTCGTAGACAGACTGACAGACATGAAACCGGTCTATCACGATGATGGCATTGGGCAGGCACTCCTGCACATAAGTACGGTAGCCACAGGACATATCCATCGTTACGACCTCGATATTGGTGTCGTAATCGACCATATGTTCAATGGCCGCAATGACGGTATCTTTTTTGTTGTCGGGACACATTTCCAGTAGGACACGGTTTTCAATGTCCGTAAAGATTGCCCGCATATTATGGACGATGTGCTTTTCATCAATGCCCAATACGCGGGGAGCGATAACAGGGCCATGGGCTGTTTCCAGTTCTTTGGAATACTCATCAAAAATCTTGCCGATGATGGTGTCGGAATAGCCGTATTTCATGGCGACTGTACTCAGCGGCTTGGTAAACGCTTCATGTCTGATTTCATCATAAAGCCGCCTCGTTAAATGCCGGCCCTCCATGATGTCCGACGGTAGGTTGGAAAATGACTTTCCGCATTCACTGCATATGTACCGTTGCACCTGCAGGTCTATATCGACCTTCGTGCGTCCGCTGTTGACATCGTGAATACGGCGCGGAGCCCCTGTTTGGCCGTGTGCGTGAACGGCGGTACTGTCGCAGAAAGGACATTTTCGGTTTCGGTAGTTCTCCACATGGCAGGAGAACAGTAAGTAAGGATGCCCGGCCTTGGGTCTATAACAGGCATCTTCAATTATGCCGCCCAGATTCAGGTGCGGAGTGGGGATGACTTTCTCCATATCATCCGGAGTCAGTCGAACGTGATTGACAGTCTTCACCGTGGTATACCTCTCAAATTCATCAAAAATAAAAATATGCTGGGGCAATGTATTCAAATAATTGATGAAGACTGCGCTATTTAGTTTTGGCGTTGGCTTTGGTATACCGTGATTTTAGAATAGCACATATGTTTGATTTATGCAATAGGGTATTTTGCGTTTTTCGAACAAATTTTCCGAAATGTAGATTGAAACTGCAATATAATTATTGCTTTTTGCAATCAAAGAGTGTATACTGAGAACAGCAATTTGAATGGGCAAAATGGTTGCCAAAAGCGTGAGTTTTGTTATAATTGAGTATAGAGAGTACGGCAGAAAAGGAGAACGACCATGGCCGATATAAAGAGAAAACAGGAACGTGATGAACTGCATCGTGCGATTTGGAGCATCGCGGATGGGCTGCGTGGCAGCGTAGATGGCTGGGACTTTAAGAGTTATGTCCTTGGCACCATGTTCTATCGCTACATCTCCGAAAACCTGACTTCCTACATAAATGCCGGCGAGATTGATGCAGGAGATAAGGATTTTGATTATGCGAAGCTCCCTGACAGTGTTGCGGAGGAGATTCGGGATGAAATGATAAACTCGAAGGGATTTTTTATGCTGCCCTCCGAGCTGTTCTGCAATGTTCGGCAGCGAGCCGCACAGGATGAAAACCTAAACGAAACGCTGGAAAAGGTCTTTAACCACATCGAGGAGTCCGCAAAAGGAACTATTTCCGAAGCCAGCTTCGCCGGCCTGTTCGATGACTTTGATGTGAACAGCAATAAGCTGGGGGCTACTGTTGCCAAGCGCAACGAGAAGCTCTGTAAGCTGCTCAACGGCATTGGCGACATGAAGCTGGGCGAGTTCAAGGAAAACCAGATAGACGCCTTTGGCGATGCGTATGAGTTCCTGATGACCATGTACGCATCCAACGCAGGCAAAAGCGGCGGCGAGTTCTACACGCCCAGCGAGGTGTCTGAGCTGCTGGTGCGGCTCGGCACAGTGGGCAAGAAACAGGTAAACAAGGTCTATGACCCCGCCTGTGGTTCTGGCTCTCTGCTGCTGAAGGCCACCAAGATTCTGGGGCCGGAGGGTGTCCGTATCGGCTACTATGGGCAGGAAATCAACATTACCACCTACAACCTGTGCCGCATCAATATGTTCCTGCATGATGTGGGCTACGATAAGTTTGACATCGCCTGCGATGACACGCTGACCAATCCGCTGCACTGGGACGACGAACCTTTTGAGCTCATTGTTTCAAATCCGCCCTACTCTATCAAGTGGGCCGGCGATGAAAATGCCCTGCTTATTGATGACCCGCGCTTCTCGCCTGCGGGTGTGCTGGCTCCCAAGAGCAAAGCAGACCTTGCCTTTGTGATGCACTCTCTGTCGTGGCTTGCCAACAACGGAACGGCCTCCATCGTTTGCTTCCCCGGCATTATGTACCGTGGCGGCGCGGAACAGAAAATCCGCAAGTATCTTATCGACAACAACTTTGTTGATTGCATTATCCAGCTCCCCGGCAACCTGTTTTTCGGAACCTCCATCGCCACTTGCATTATGGTGCTGAAAAAGAGCAAACCGGACAACTCGACACTGTTTATTGATGCATCCAAGGAGTGCATCAAAGTTACAAACAACAATAAGCTGACAACGGAGAATATCGAGCATATCGTAGATTATTTCATGGCCCGCGAGGATATTCCCCATGTCTGCCACCGCGCTACCTATGAGGAAATCAGAGAACAGGAATATAACCTTTCCGTTAGTACCTATGTGGAGGCGGAGGATACCCGTGAAGTCATCGATATTGCCAAGCTGAACGCTGAAATCGAGGAAATCGTAGCACGGGAAAACGTTCTGCGGTGCGAAATTCAGAAAATCATCGCGGAGATTGAGGGGTAACGTATGGGTGAGCTATATCCGAATCAGTATTTCGGCATTGATATTTGGAAACATAAAGACTTGCCACTTATAGAGTCTCATGATTTTAACTTCTTCAGGTGTATAGCGTTTAGAGACAGCTACTACGGGAAAACGATAAGTGAATTGCACACTGGAAATCTGAGAGTAAGCAGAAAAGATAACAGATACTCCCAACTCTTTCCGGGGCAGCGACTGTCTTATTGGGCTGATAGTTCTCAAACCGCAAGAGCAGAAGCGAAAAAGTGGGGTGCGAAAAACAACCTGCTGACCTTCTGGGCTTACGACGATGGTAGCAGCTTTATTCCTACAGTCTATCCTGCAGAGTATTTGCGGATAGTTGATGGCATTCATTTTGGCTTTGACAAGATACTTAAAAAAGTCAATGATGGACTGCCACTATCACACGAAGAGCAGTCTTTTATTGACAGGATTGCATACGAAGAACCTGATTGTTTAGCTTATGAGTCCGAAGCTCGAAAAGGCGGAGTATGTTATTTGTTTTTTGAACATGGATTCAAAAAACTTTCTCTAAGAGAAGTCTCATTGAGGTTGGGTGATGCCAAGGGTAAAAACCATGCAACCGTACCCTGCGCTATTACCAGCGACTTTACTCCCATTCTTGAGAATTATGGTTGTACTTTTGAGCCTATCGCAAAAGTACAACTTAATAAAGGCTATATTGATTCTGAGGAATATTATCTTAGAAGGCAGGTGGAGAAACGCTCGTGGAGAAAGGTATATGAGGGATTGAAATGACAAGGCTTGACAAATTGATGTGTGAACTTTGTCCTGACGGGGTAGAGTATTGCAATTTAATAGATTTCCTCGCAATCAAAAATGGAGGGGACTATAAACACTTTGGAGTAGGTAGTTATCCCGTCTATGGTTCTGGTGGCATAATGGCCTATATAGACCATTATGCGTATAAAAAGCCATCTGTTTTAATTCCAAGGAAAGGTTCAATAGACAAGTTATACTACGTCGAGGAGCCTTTTTGGAACGTGGACACTATCTTTTATACTGATATTAACACAGAAAAAGCTGTTCCGAAATATGTGTACTATTGTCTGCAATCAGAACATTTAGAACAATACAATACAGCCGGTGGGGTTCCAAGTCTTACCCAAAAGGTTCTCAATAAAATCAGAATTCCTCTACCGCCCATTGAAGTCCAGCGTGAAATCGTCCGCATATTAGATGATTTTGCTGAGCAGACAGAGCGCCTTAAAGCTGAACTAACTGCCGAGCTTACCGCCCGTAAGAAGCAGTATGAGTATTATCGGGATAAACTGCTGACGTTCGGGGCTGATGTGCCTTATCGTCAAATAAAAGATATTTGCGATATTGTTGACTACCGTGGAAAAACTCCTACAAAAACAAATACCGGCGTATTTTTGGTTACAGCAAAGAATATTCGAAAAGGATATATTGATTATGAAAAGTCGCAAGAATACATTTCTGCCAGCGACTATGACGATGTGATGCGGAGGGGAATTCCCAAAATCGGTGATGTGCTTATTACGACAGAAGCACCTTGTGGTAACGTAGCTCAGGTTGATAGAGAAGATATTGCATTAGCACAACGAGTGATAAAGTATCGGCCTAAGAGCGAGATTATCAATAGTGCATATTTGAAGTATGCTCTTTTGGGAAAAGAGTTCCAAAGCAAACTCGATGCGGCGGCAACAGGTGGGACAGTAAAAGGGATAAAAGGAAGTAAGCTGCATAAGCTGACCATTCCCGTCCCGCCAATAGAGGTTCAGGAAAAAGTGGTTTCGCTTCTTAAACGGTTCGATGCGCTATGCAACGACTTGACCACTGGATTACCTTCCGAAATCGCTGCACGTCAAAAGCAGTACGAATACTATCGGGACAAGCTGTTGACATTCAAAGAGCTAAGAAAGTAAATGAGGTAACTATATGGAGAGCGAACTTAAAATGGTCTACGACCCATCCTTTCCAGCATACATAAAAGGCACATTTAACTCGTTTTTGCTTCTAAAGTTCTTCTCGGCAGAAATCTATCGGGATTACTTTCTTTCGGGAAAACTATATATGAGGCAACATTCAGCTTTTGTCAATGAGGAATTAGGCAAAGGCCGAAGCGATTGCACCGAGGGTGCTGATTTCGCGGTAACTCCCTTTTATGCAAATACCTTCCCCGATGTTAAACTTTGTGTTGCTGATGACGATGAAGTTTATGTTGAAGCAACGGAGTATACCGAGAAACCGGCCAATTACAGAGACAAGCAGCTATTTATAAGCCGTCCTATGCAAAGCCAGCGTCGTAATATTTTCTCTATGTATACTTTATGGTGCAACAAAGAAAAAGAGTTGACTGCGAAGATAGATGTGGAGAATATGAAGAATTTTGGTGAGTTTGGGGTATTAGTTCTTGATACAAATACTTTTTTCAACCGAATTGCAATGGCGGCAAATGCTGATATGTCCATTAGCCGGATGAATTGCGGATTTGTGCATTATATTGAAGGCAGAAATGTGATGCGTTTAACCCCATTTACCAAACCGGCAAGCGGGTTTTCATATCAGAAAGAGTTTAGATTCTGTGCTGAAACAGATAATGAAGATTTGCTTGAATTAGATACACATATATCTTTTCGAGATATTGCAATACCCATCCAGCTTCAAGAGTTCGCGGATACGGTTATTTTCAAGAACGGAAATTTGTATTTCAAAGCAGATACATCAGCGGGGAGGTAGTTATGCCAGCCTATAATATCATTGCTCAAAACACGGAAAACACCGTTGTATCTGAATACACGCCCCTCCCTAAGCGGGCTGAGGCGTATCAGAGCGAGGCGCAACTGGAAAAAGAGTTTATACGCCTGCTGTGTGAGGTGGGCTATACCTACCTGCCCATCCACACTGAGGCAGACCTCATTGCCAATCTTCGCAAACAGTTGGAGAAGCTGAATAACTACCAGTTTACCGATGGTGAGTGGGAGCGTTTCTTCCAGCAGAATATCGCCAATGCCAATGAAGGTATCAAAGAGAAGACCCGCCGGATACAGGATGGTGATACAGCGCAGGCATTTAAGCGTGATACAGGCGAGTCGAAGAATATTCGCCTACTTGATAAAAAGTGCATTCACAACAATACGCTGCAGGTCATCAACCAATATACCATTTCTCAGGCAGAGGGGGCGGCTCACGATAACCGTTACGATGTGACCATCCTCGTCAACGGGCTGCCTCTGGTTCATGTGGAGTTGAAGCGTCGCGGGGTAGCTATCCGCGAGGCATTCAATCAAATCAACCGTTACAAGCGAGATAGCTTTTGGGCGGGCAGCGGCCTGTTCGACTATGTGCAGATATTTGTTATCTCCAACGGCACAAATACGAAGTATTACTCCAATACGACACGCTTGGGGCATATCAAGGATTTCAATTCCTCTGCGGCGCGAAAACGCGGAAAGACCAGCAACAGCTTTGAGTTCACGTCATTCTGGGCGGACGCCAAGAATCGCATTATCCCCGACCTGATGGACTTCACCAAGACGTTTTTTGCCAAGGCCACGATACTGAATATCCTGACCAAGTATTGCGTTTTTACGTCTGAAGACCTCCTTCTGGTGATGCGCCCCTATCAAATCGTTGCCACGGAGCGCATCCTTAACCGCATTGAAATTGCAACCAACTACAAGTGGTACGGCACAGTGCGGGGTGGCGGGTATATCTTCCATACCACCGGTTCCGGCAAGACCTTGACCAGTTTTAAGACAGCCCAACTCGTTGCAGACTTGCCGTACATCAGCAAGGTGCTGTTCGTGGTGGACCGCAAGGACTTGGACTATCAGACCATGAAGGAGTACGACCGCTTTGAAAAGGGTGCGGCCAACGGTAATACCTCCACGGCCATTCTGACGCGGCAGCTTAGTGACCCCAATGCCAAAATCATCATTACGACCATTCAGAAGTTGGCGATATTCATTAAGAAAAATGCAAATCATCCGCTGGCTGATAAGCAGGTAGTCATTATCTTCGATGAGTGCCACCGCAGCCAGTTCGGTGAAATGCACCTTGCCATCACTAACTACTTCAAGAAATACCATCTGTTCGGCTTTACGGGTACGCCCATCTTTACGGATAATGCGGGCAACGGAAAAATCCCGACCTTACGGACAACTGAGCAGGCCTTTGGCGAGCAGCTCCACGCATATACCATCGTAGATGCCATCAATGATAAAAACGTGCTACCGTTCCGCGTGGACTATGTTCAGACGATGAAAGAGGAATCGGATATTGATGACAAGCAGGTGTGGGACATCAAGCGCGAGGAAACGTTCCTTACGCCTGAGCGCATTACGCTGGTCACGGAATACATACTGGAAAGATTTAATCAGAAAACCTACCGCAACGAGAAAAGCTACACCTTCAATGTGCTGCAGAACATCGGTGAAGTTGCTTCTGCCAAGCGTCAGGACGATGTAGAGGAAGTCAAACGTCAGCAGCGTGTGAGTGGTTTCAACTCCATTTTTGCCGTTTCCTCTATCACGGCAGCCAAACTCTATTATGAAGAGTTTAAGCGTCAGATGACCGCCGACCCCAGCAAGAAACTGCGTATCGCTCTGATTTACAGCTATGGAGCAAACGAGGAAGAAGCGGACGGCATCTTGGATGAGGAGAACTCGGAAGACACCTCCGCGCTGGACCAGAGTTCCCGCGACTTCCTTGACATGGCTATCTGTGACTACAATTTGATGTTCCATACAAATTACAGTACGGATAGTGATAGGTTCCAGAGTTACTACAAGGATATTTCCCTGCGGATGAAGAACAAGGAACTTGACCTGCTCATTGTGGTAAATATGTTCCTGACGGGTTTTGATGCCACCACACTGAATACACTGTGGGTCGATAAGAACCTGAAGATGCACGGACTTTTGCAGGCGTATTCCCGCACAAACCGTATTCTGAACTCCATAAAGACCTTTGGCAATATCGTATGCTTCCGCAATCTGCAAAAGCGTACAGACGCTGCCATAGCGCGTTTCAGCGATGCTACGACCAACGGCGTCGTAACGTTGCGGCCTTTTGACGACTATTACAACGGCTATACAGACGAAAAGGGTAAATACAACGAAGGCTATGTGGATATGATTGCGGCCTTGCAGCAGAACTTCCCGCTTAGTGATGTTCGTATCGTTGGTGAAAACCGGCAAAAGACGTTTATCCGGCTGTTTGGCGCTATCCTGCGTATGCGAAATCTGTTGGTGGCATTTGATGATTTTAACGGCAAGGAGATACTCTCAGAGCGCGATATGCAGGACTACATGGGCCGCTATCAAGACCTGTATGATGAGTGGCGTGGTCGTTCTGGACATGAAAAAGAGGACATCACGGATGATGTTGTGTTTGAAATCGAACTTATCAAGCAAATCGAAATCAATATCGACTACATCCTTATCCTCATGCAGAAATACCATGACAGCCATGGCAAGGATAAGGAAATCGCCATCGCTATTCAGAAAGCCGTGGAGTCCAGTTCTGAACTCCGCAGCAAGAAAGCGCTTATCCAAGGGTTCCTTGCCGGTATTAACGAGGTGGATGATGTAATCAATGAGTGGCACGACTATGTAGCTACCCAAAAGGAAACCCAACTCGCCGCATTGATTGCTGAGGAACGTTTGAAGGATGCTGAAACGAGACAGTTTATGGCAAACGCTTTCCGCGATGGTGCTGTCAAAACGACCGGTATGGATATCGACAACCTCTTGCCTCCCATGTCACGCTTTGGCGGTGGCAACCGCGCAGAGAAGAAACGGATTGTAACGGAGAAGCTGGTTGCATTCTTCAACAGATTTTTCGGAATAGGGTAAGGGGTGAGCCAGAGTGCCAAGACAGAAAAAGGATAGTGTCCCTATCTGCTATCGTATCGAAAAAAGCGTTTACGAGCGCCTTCAAGCATACGCAGAAGATAAGGGACAAACAATGACTATGGCTGTTGAGAGACTTCTGACAAAAGCTCTCGATGCCGAAAAAAAGAAAGAAGAAAACTGAAAAAGAAGCTGGTGTCCGCACTGGATGCCAGTTTCTTTTTTATGCATTTCGTTTACTCTGAAGAAATCCCACACAAAAGTTGGAAGGAATCGCTCGGTCGAAATGGGCCTCTAAAATAAAAATCCCACACAAAAGTTGGAATAGCCAAATGGCGGCGGGGCTTGCCTTAGCAGGGAAAAAGCGGTATAATACCATGTACTACACTTTGCGCGCCGCGCAAAGACCGATTTGAGGTATATGAATGAAAACTCAGGAAAAGCTGAACATGACCATGCTCTGTGACTTCTATGAGCTGACCATGGGCAACGGCTACTTTGAGGCCGGCTGCAAGGACCGCATCACCTATTTCGACGTGTTCTTCCGCAAGGTGCCCGACGGCGGCGGCTTCGCCATTGCAGCGGGACTGGAGCAGCTGATCGACTACATCGAGAACCTGCACTTTACCGAGGAGGATATCGCCTATCTCCGCGGGCGAAACCTGTTCTGCGAGGAGTTTCTGGACTATCTGCGGAACTTCCGCTTCACCGGCGATATCTACGCCATCCCGGAGGGTACGCCTGTGTTTCCCAAGGAGCCGCTGGTGGTGGTCCGCGCACCGGCCATCGAGGCGCAGCTGATCGAGACGTTCACCCTGCTGACCATCAACCACCAAAGTCTGATCGCCACCAAGGCCAACCGTATCGTCCGGGCCGCCAAGGGCCGCACGGTGCTGGAGTTCGGCTCCCGCCGTGCCCAGGGCGCCGACGCGGCCATTGTCGGTGCGCGGGCGGCCTATATCGGCGGCTGTGCCGGTACGGCCTGCACCATCTCTGACGAGGTGTACGGCGTTCCCGCCGGCGGCACCATGGCCCACGCCTGGGTGCAGATGTTCGACAGCGAGTACGAGGCATTCAAGACCTACTGCCAGACCTATCCCACCAACGCCACGCTGTTGGTGGACACCTATAATACGTTGAAGTCCGGTATCCCCAACGCCATCAAGGCGTTCAATGAGGTGCTCAAGCCCTTGGGTATCACCAAATGCGGCATCCGCCTGGACTCCGGCGACCTGGCGTACCTGACCCGCAAGGCCCGGGAGATGTTGGATGAGGCCGGCTGGACCGAGTGCAAGATCTCCGTGTCCAACTCTCTGGACGAGTACCTTATTCAGGATATGCTGCTGCAGGGCGCGCAGATCGATCTGTTCGGTGTGGGCGAGCGCATGATCACGGCCAAGTCCGAGCCGGTGTTCGGCGGCGTGTACAAGCTGGTGGCCATCGAGGAGCCGGACGGCACCGTGATCCCCAAGATCAAGGTCAGCGAGAATGTGGAGAAGATCACCATCCCCCACTTCAAGAAGGTGTACCGCTTGTACGGTCGTGACACCGGCAAGGCCATCGCCGACTATATCACGGTCTATGATGAGACGGTGGACGACACGAAGGGCCTGACCATCTTTGACCCCATGGCCACCTGGAAGCGCAAGGGCGTGTATAACTTCGAGGCCCGGGAGCTGTTGGTGCCCATCTTCAAGAACGGCAAGCGGGTGTACGACTGCCCGCCGCTGGACGAGATCAAGGCCTACTGCACCCAGCAGGTGGATACCCTGTGGGACGAGGTCAAGCGCTTTGACTATCCCCACCGCTACTATGTGGACCTGTCGGACAAGCTGTGGGACATCCAGCAGTGCCTGCTGCGGACCTCGCAGCTGTAATGACCGCCTGAGATGAGAGAGAAGGGAGGAGGATCACCGGTGAAAAAGCCGAGAGTACAGCAGCGGACAGAGCGACGGATATCCGCTGCGCTGCGATTGGTGATGGTGGCGGTGCTGCTGCTGGCACAGATCGCGCTGGTGGTCGTCCTCAGCGACCTGCTCAAGCAGCGCATGGCGCTGGCTTATACGGTGCTGCAGCTGCTGGCCGGTGTGGTGGCCATGCGGATATGGGCGCGCCCCGGCGCCACCAGCTACAAGATAGGCTGGATCATTCTGGTGCTGTTCGTGCCGGTGGTGGGGCTGATACTCTACCTGCTGTGGAACGGCGACCGCCAGTCCAAGCGTCTGGACCTGAAAAAGCCGGTGCCTATACAGGAGCCGCTGACGAAGCAGGAGATCGCCCGCACCAATCTGGAGAAGCTGCGTCAGACCGCGCCCCAGTGGCATCCGGTGGCAGCGTATCTCAGCGGGAAAGGTTTTGATCTGTACCGCAATACGGCGCTGCGTTATCTGCCCACCGGCGAGGCGTATCTGGAGGATATGCTCACCGCGCTGGATACGGCCCAGCGGTTCATCTTCCTGGAGTATTTCATCATGGCCGAAGGCGAGATATGGGATCGTCTGTCCGATATCCTCTGCCGCAAGAGCCGTCAGGGCGTAGAGGTCAAGCTGATCTTCGACGATTTCGGCAGCATGATGCGAATGCCCAATGAAAAAATAGACGCACTGCAGGACGCCGGGGTAGAGGTCAGGATATTCAACCCCGTGCACCACTACGTCAACCGGCTGTATTTCAACTACCGCGACCACCGGAAGATCACCTGCGTGGACGGAGATATTGCCTATACCGGCGGCGCCAACATCGCCGACGAATATGCCAATATCATCGAACGCTTCGGTTATTGGAAGGACTGCGGTCTCCGGCTGGAGGGCGAGGGCGCCTGGGGACTGACCCGGGAGTTCCTACAGATGTGGCAGCGGATGGACGGTCAGCTGTACCATGAGTACGACTACTATCGGCCCCTGCACCACCCGCTGGAGCAGGGCTTCTGCCAGACGGTGGTGGACGGCCCGGATGACAATCCCAACAACGCTGCCGAGGACCTGTTCCTCCAGATGATCGGCCGTGCCCGGCGGGAGGTGTATATCACCACGCCCTATCTGGCCATTGACGAGCCTATGCTCAAGGCGCTGTGTCTGGCCGCGGAAAGCGGCGTGGACGTCCGCCTCATTATGCCCGGTATCCCGGACCATAAGTTTGCTTATCTGGTGGCGGAGAGCTACTTCGCCGAGCTCATGGCACATGGTGTAAAGATATATACCTTCATACCTGGCCTGGTCCATGGGAAAACCGTCATGGCTGACCGCGAGGCGGCCTTTGTGGGCTCCGTCAACATGGACTACCGCAGCTTCCAGCTGCACTTCGAGTGCGGCGAGGTGTTCTACGGCGCACCGGCCATCGAGACGCTGCTGGAGGATATGGACGCCACCATGGACCGCTGTGCGCCCATGACCGCGGAGCGTCTGGCAAAGCGTCCCCTATGGCGCAGAGCCGTGGGAACATTATTACGCCTGTTCGCCATGTGGATGTAACCCCCGTCGGGTATATTTCCGCCCCGGCTGCGTCAAATCCGCTTGCCATACACAAAGTATGGCTGCACGGCTTTGCCATCGCCGGGACGAAAATCTCCACCGACGGACACGGGTACATTTCCGCCCCGGCTGCGTCAAATCCGCTTGCCATACACAAAGTATGGCTGCACGGCTTTGCCATCGCCGGGACGAAAATCTCCACCGACGGGCATGGGTATATTTCCGATCCGACCGCGCCGGACCCACCGAGCCGTATCTGAAAACAGAAAGGACCCCTTTTATGGCCTGCTTTATTATCGGCGCGGGCAGCTTCTACGGCCTGCCTGTGCCTGTTCAAGAGAGCGATACCGTTATCGCTGCCGACGGCGGCTGGCATATCTGCCGGGAAAACGGCATAACGCCCACGCTGCTGGTGGCGGACTTCGACTCGCTGGATGCCGTGCCGGCATTTGACCGCATCCTCCGCCTGCCGGTGGAGAAGGACGACACCGACATGATCCGGGCTGTCAAGGAGGGCTTCGATCGGGGTGAGAGGGAGTTCCATCTCCTGGGTGGTATGGGCGGCCACCGGACAGACCACACGGTGGCCAATATGCAGACGCTGGCCTATATTGCCCGCCACGGCGGGCGCGGCTGGCTGTACGGCAGCGGTGAGAGGTTCACTGCCATCTGCGACGGGGGGGAGATCGTGCTTGCCGCGGGGCGGAACAGCGTTTTCTCCGTGTTCTGTATGGGTGCGGACGCGGAGGGCGTTACCATCGAGAACGCCAAGTACCCGCTGACAGACGCCGTGCTGACGGCGGATTTCCCTCTGGGGGTCAGCAATCATTTTATAGGACAGGCGGTGCGCGTCGCGGTGCGGCGGGGCTGCCTGCTTATAGGGATAACAGATAAGGAGTAACGAAACATGAAAAACACCATGAAAAAGCTGTTGGCGCTGTTTTTGGCGCTGGTGCTGACCCTGGCCCTGGCGGCCTGCGGCCAAAAGGAGGAAACCAAGACTGATGACCAGACCAACGATCCCGAGGTCACCGATCAGGACAACGCCGCTGATGAAAAGGTGACGCTGCCGGTGGCGGACGGCGCGGTCATCGGTCAGGGCGCCGTGGCCTTCACCGTGGAGGTGCAGGGCGCGGACGGCAAGACCGTCACCTTCACCGTTAACACCGATGAGGAGACGGTGGGCGCGGCGCTGCTGAAGCTGGGCGTTATCGCCGGCGACGACTCCGAGTACGGCCTGTACGTCAAGACCGTCAACGGTGAGACTGCCGACTACGATGCTGACGGCACCTACTGGGGCTTCTACATCAACGGCGAGTACGCCATGACCGGTGTGGACGCCACGACCCTGGAGGCCGGCGCGACCTACGCCTTCCGCGTGGAGAAGGTCGAGGGCTGACAAGCATAAAAAAGAGACGGCGCAGCCGTCTCTTTTTTTATACCGTTTCCAGCGCCCGTGCCACATCGCCCAGAAGATACAGCGAGCCGCAGCAGACGGCTGCGCCGTCTGCCGCTGTTTCCGTCAGCATCCGGGCCACACCCTCCCGGATGGTGCCGCAGGCCGTCACCGGCTTGCCATATCGCCGCAGGAAGGCCGCCAGCTCTCCGGCATCCAGCGCACGTGGATTGTGGGGCGTTACGGTGATGAACCGCGCGGCCAGAGGAGCCAACTGGTCGTACATTTTCCCGTAGTCCTTGTCCGCCAGTACCCCGGTCAGCACTGTGACAGGTTTTCCCGGCAGGTATTCTCGTATGGCTTCTGCCAGAGAGGTCATGCACTGGGGGTTGTGCCCTCCGTCCAGAATGACCGTGGGCTGCCGCCGTACCACCTGGAACCGTCCCGGCCACGCGGTCTGGGCCAAGCCCTGACGGACGGCATTCTCGTGAATGTGCCGGCCCCGCTGCCGCAGAACGTCGATGGTCGTCAGCGCCACGGCGGCGTTTCGCAGCTGGTGGCCGCCCAGCAGGGGCAGCCGCAGGTCCTTATATGGGCCGTAGTCGAATACCTGCCCCGCCAGCGTGTCGCTGACAGAGGAGAGGGCCTCGAAGTCCGCCATGGTCAGCGATGCGCCCATCGTGCGGCAGCGCGCGGCCACCACCTCCTGCACAGAGGGGGCGCAGGGGTACAGGACAGCGTGACAGCCGGGCTTGATGATGCCTGATTTTGTGGCGGCGATGGCCTCCACCGTATTCCCCAGTACGCTGGTGTGGTCCAGACCGATATTGGTGAGCACGGCCACCTCCGGCGCGGGGATCACATTGGTGGCGTCGAATTCGCCGCCCATGCCCACCTCGCATACCACAATATCGCACGCCTCCCGGGCAAACCAGGTCAGACCGATGGCTGTCACCAGCTCGAACTCCGTGGGGGGATCCGCCATGCTGTCCGCCAGCGGCTGCAGCTCCTCCACCAAGGCGCACAGGGTCTCGTCCGGGATAGGTGCGCCGTTGATCTGCATACGCTCATTGAATCGGAAGATATACGGCGAAGTGTACAGCCCCGTTTTATACCCGGTGGTGCGCAGCACGGAGGCCAGCATGGCACAGGTGCTGCCCTTGCCGTTTGTGCCTGTAACGTGTATATACTTTACAGAGCGTTCGGGATGACCAAGCATACCCAGCAGCGTATCGATGCGGCTGAGCCCGGGCACGCTGCCGCGCCAGTCCACATGGTGAATGTATGCCAGTGCCTTATCCAGCGTCATGGCCGTCACCGCCCTTCGTTTTCATTCGCCGCAGCACCGGTGAGAGCGCATTCCGCCGTACCAGCAGCCACACCAGCAGCGTGTCGATGCACCCGGTGACGGCAAACTGTACGCTGCGGGCCGCCAGCCGTGTGAGGAAATAGGGCCATTTGGCCGCGCCGCCGTACACCAGTGCCAGGGCCATGCTCTGCCAGAGCACGGAGCCGCATACCGCCGCAGGAAACACCGCCAGCGCCGTTCGCCAGAGGGTAGGTCTGCGCCAGACATACCGGCGCACAAGCCCTGCCCACAGGCCGTACAGAATGGGCGGCAGGCAGAAGATGGGGTTATAGCCGTAGGGGGAGAACAGGCAGCCGATGAAGTCGGCGGCGAAGCCCACCGCGGCCCCTGGCACCGGACCGAACAGCAGGCCGGCCAGCAGGATAGGTATTGCCTCCAGAGAGAATCGGCTCACTTCGCTGGGAATGATGGTCAGCAGTCGGGCCAGCACCACGCTCAGCGCGGTCAGCAGAGCGCAGACCGTCAGGGCGTAGGTATCAAAGACCGGAACACGGACGGCGCACAGCTCTTTTTTCTGCATAAAAAATACCTCCTTATCCTGGGGATGGGAGGTATCACCATATAGATACATACACAAACTGCCCCGTGGAAGCTGAAATGGTATCGCGGCGCAGATGCACCTTCGTCCGGCGGCAGCCTCCCATCCGTCCGGCACTTAACGCACCATCCCTACACGGAACTGCTCACAGTATATACGCATTCCCACGGAAATGCAAGAAAAATAATCCCACAAGATATAGGCCCGGCGGTTGACTACATTCCACAGGATGATGTATAATGGTCGGGAATACAGACCGAAATGCGGTAAGGAGGGCACAGTATGGCTTTTGACTTTGAAAACGGTTCCTATACCGACGCCGTCGGGCGCACGGTCCTTGACCCTGCCGTTTACAAGGACTGGCAGATCGGCGCGGCGGCGGAGCAGGCCCTGCCTCCGGTGGATTGGTTCCGTCAGCGGCTGGGGCTGCTGCCCGAAGAACTCCTGCCGTATGGGAAGACCCCCAAGCTGGACTTTCTGCGGATCATGGAGCGCCTGAAGGACCGGCCGGACGGCAAGTATATCGAGGTCACGGCCATCACGCCCACGCCCCTGGGCGAGGGGAAGTCCACCACGTCCCTGGGACTGATCGAGGGCCTTGGCCGTCTGGGTGCGAACGTGGGCGGCTGCCTGCGTCAGCCCTCCGGCGGCCCCACTATGAACGTCAAGGGCACCGCCGCTGGCGGCGGAAACGCCCTGCTCATTCCCATGACGGAGTTCTCTCTGGGCCTGACCGGCGATATCAACGACATCATGAACGCCCACAATCTGGCTATGACCGCCCTGAACGCCCGTATGCAGCATGAGCGCAATTATGATGACGAGACGCTGGCCAAGCGCGGCCTGCGGCGGCTGGACATCGACCCGGAGCGCGTGCAGTGGAGCTTTGTGCTGGATTTTTGCTGTCAGGCCCTGCGGAAAATGCGTATCGGCCTTGGCGAGGGGAAGATGGACGGCTATCCCATGGACACCTGCGCCAATATCGCCGTCAGCTCTGAGCTGATGGCTATCCTCTCCGTGGCCCGGGACCTGGAGGACCTGCGTCGGCGTATCGGCAGCATCGTGCTGGCCTATGACAGGCAGGGAAGGCCCGTCACCACCGAGGACCTGGAGGTGGCCGGGGCCATGACTGCCTGGATGCGGAACACCATCAACCCCACGCTGTGCTACACGGTGGAGCATCAGCCGGTGCTGGTCCACGCGGGACCCTTTGCCAACATCGCCATCGGCCAGTCCTCGGTCATCGGCGATCGTCTGGGGCTGAAGCTGTTTGATTACCATGTCACCGAGTCCGGCTTCGCCGCCGACATCGGCTTCGAAAAGTTCTGGAACGTCAAGTGCCGCCTGTCCGGGCTGAAGCCGGACGTGTCGGTGCTGGTGGCCACCGTCCGCGCCCTGAAGATGCACGGCGGCGGCCCGGAGGTCGTCCCCGGACGTCCTCTGCCGGAGGCGTATACCCGGGAGGATCTCGCCCTGCTGGAGGCGGGCTGCGCCAATCTGCTGCATCACGCGGCCACCATCCGCAAGTCCGGCGTCACCCCGGTGGTGTGCATCAACAAGTTCTATACCGATACAGACGCGGAGCTGGCACTGGTGCGCCGTGTCTGCGCGGAGAACGGCCTGCGCTGCGCCGTGTCTGACCATTGGCGCTATGGCGGCGCAGGCGCCGAGGAGCTGGCCCGCGAGGTCATGGCTGCCTGTAACGAGCCTTCCACACTGAAATTCCTCTACCCGGACGATTTGCCTCTGCGTGAGAGGGTGGAGCGCATCGCCCGGGAGGTCTACGGCGCGGAGGGTGTGGACTGGTCGCCGCTGGCGCTGGAGAAGGCGCAGCGGTTCGAGTCCGACCCGAAATATGCGGACTACTGCACCATGATGGTGAAAACGCACCTGTCCCTGTCCCACGACCCGACCCGGAAGGGCGTGCCTACCGGCTGGCGTCTGCCGGTGCGGGATGTGCTGGAGTACAGCGGCGCCCGGTTCCTGTGCCCTGTGGCCGGCAGCATCTCCATGATGCCCGGCACCGGCTCCGACCCGGCCTACCGCCGCATCGACGTGGACACCGCCACCGGCGCGGTCCGCGGCCTGTTTTAAGGAGGGCGCTATGGACGATACCAACAGGAGCTGCCGCGAATTTGTGTCGGTACTGGCCTCATCAGCACCGACGCCCGGCGGCGGCGGTGCCGCCGCCCTGTGCGGCGCGATCGGAACGGCGCTGTGCGGCATGGTGGCCGGCCTGACCACCGGGAAAAAGAAGTACACCGCCGTGGAAGGCGAGATACAGCAGCTTCTGGAAAGCACAAACGCTTTACAGAATAAGCTGCTGGACCAGGTCCGCGCGGACGCGGAGGGCTTTCTGCCCCTCAGCCGTGCCTATGCTATTCCCAGGGAGGACCCCACCCGCGCGGCGGCGCTGCAAAGCGCTGCTGAGACGGCCTGTGCCGCGCCGCTGGAGATCATGGCCCTGTGTGCCGCCGCCCTGTCCGCTGCCGGACGGCTGGCGGAGATCGGGTCCCGGCTGGCGGTGTCCGATGCTGGCTGTGCCGCCGCCATACTGCGCGGTGCGCTGGAGGCCGCGGCCCTGAATGTGCTGGTCAATACAAAGACAATGACCGATCGATCGGCGGCCGACCGCCTGAACGCCCGGTGCTTCGCCCTGCTGGATCAGGGCAGAGCCGATGGCGAACGTATTTTCTGCGCGGTGCGCGATCAACTTATCTGATAAGGAGGGACGTGCATGGCCGTTCTGCTGACCGGAAAGCCTGTGGCGGACGCGATTTCCGCTGATACCCGCGCCCGTGCCGAGGCGCTGCTGTCAAGGGGCGTGCAGCCCCGTCTGGTCCTCCTGCGCTGCGGCGATACCGAGGCTGATGGCGCGTACATACGCGGCGCGATGAAGCGTGCCGCCCTCTGCGGTGTGGCCGCGGAGCTACGCACCCTGCCCGCGGATGCCTCCGCCGATGTGGTGGCGGCAGCTATCGACGCCGTTGACCGTGACCCTGCCGTTCACGGCTGTCTGCTGCTGCGGCCTCTGCCGTCCCATCTGCGGTCGGAGGAGCGCGCCCTCTGTGCCCGCCTGACACCGGACAAGGACGTGGACGGCATGACACCCGAGAGCGCCGCCGCCGTGTTTACCGGGCAGGGGAGGGGCTTCGCCCCCTGCACCGCCCAGGCCTGTATGGCGCTGCTGCGCCACTACGGCATTGATCCCTGCGGCAGGTATGCCGTGGTCATCGGACGTTCTCCGGTGGTGGGCCGCCCGGTGTCCATGCTGCTCCTGCGTGAAAACGCCACCGTCACCGTCTGCCACACAAGGACGCCGGATACGGCGGCGCTGACCCGCCAGGCGGATATCATCATCACCGCCGCCGGCGCGGTCAACAGCCTGACCGCTGCCCATGTCCGACCGGGCCAGATCGTGCTGGATGTGTCCATGAACTGGAACGGAACCGCCCTCTGCGGCGATGCGGACTTTCCGGCGGTGTCGTCCGTTGTGGAGGCCATTACCCCTGTGCCCGGCGGCGTGGGGGCTGTTACCTCCGCGGTGCTGATGGCCCATACCGTCCGCGCGGCGGAATGCCTGACGGGGGAGGGCGGCACATGAACGTCTTTACCCCCGCCGAGACGGCGGCCAACTATGCTGCCGCCGGTGTCCTCAAGACCCGGCAGCCTTTTTTGAAGCTGCTGCTTCTGGGCATCGCCGCCGGTGCGCTGATCGGTTTTCCGGTCTGCGTCACCAACATGGCCACCTATGCCATCACCAACGCAAGCGCGGTCCGTATCATCGCCGGCATCCTGTTTGCCTTCGGCCTGGGCATCGTGGTGCTCACCGGCGCCGAGCTGTTTACCGGCAACACGCTTCTGGTCATCAGCCTGCTGGACAGGCGCGTGACCTGGTGCGCCATGCTCCGCAGCTGGGGCGTTGTGTATCTGGGCAACTTTTTGGGTGCGCTGGCCCTGAGCTGGGTCTGCGCCCGCTTTGGCTGGCTGGACGCGGGAGACGGTGCGCTGGGTATCTATACCATACAGCTGGCGGTGGGGAAGATGACCATGCCCTTCGGCAAGGCCTTTTTCATGGGCGTGCTGTGCAACATTCTCGTCACGGTCGCCGTGCTGGCGAGCCTGTCCGCCAAGGATGTCGCCGGTCGTATCCTGGGTGCGTGGGTGCCGGTGATGTTCTTTGTGGTGGCCGGCTTCAGCCACTCCATCGCCGATATGACCTACTGCGCGCTGGCCCTGTTCGGCAAGTCCGCCCCCGCCTGCGCCGCTGCGGCACAGGCTGCCGGCGCGGACCTGTCCGCCCTGACCTGGGGCCGCTATTTCCTGGGGAATATGCTCCCCGTCACGCTGGGGAACACGGCGGGCGGCGTGCTGGTGGGCCTTACGGCCTGGTACTGCTATCTCCACAAGAAAGGATAACATTCCATGAATATGTTTTTGACCCTGGCTTATTTGTTCTTCATCGGCTCCACCCTGGGCTGGGTCGCTGAGCTGCTGTACCGCCGGTTTCTCTCCGGCGCCAACCCGGAGCGCAAGTGGATCAATCCCGGCTTCTGCGTGGGTCCCTATGTGCCCCTGTACGGCTCGGGCCTCTGTATCCTTTATCTGCTGGCCTCTATCGGTGAGAAAAACGGTGTGGACACGGCGGGGGAGAAGCTGCTGCTGTTCGCGGGCATGGCGCTGAGTATGACGGCTATCGAATATATCGCCGGTATCGTCAGCCTGAAGTTTATGCACATCCGCCTGTGGGATTACAGCAAGCAGTGGGGCAATATCCAGGGCCTGATCTGCCCGGCCTTCTCCGCCCTGTGGGCGGCGGTCAGCGCCGTGTACTACTTCTGCGTCCATCCCTATATCCTGAATGCGCTGGATTGGCTGTCCCGCAACCTGGCTTTCTCGTTCGTGATCGGCTTTTTCTTCGGCGTGTTTACCATCGACCTGGTCTATTCCGCCAAGCTGGTGTCCCGTATCCGTAAGTTCGCCGACGAGCACGACGTAGTCATCAAGGTGGAGAACCTGAAGGCCCACATCCGCCAGCGGCAGGAGGAGCGCCGCGAGAAGTACAGCTTCCTCTTTGCCTACCGTTCCCGCAGCGAGCTGCTGGAGCACCTGCGCGAGGCACAGGAGGCGTGGGAAGAAAGACATCGTAAGTGATATTGCTTTACAGGAGATTTCCCGATGCATATGACCGTTTTGTTCGCAAGCCCCCGTGGGGCGGACAGTAACACCCGCGCCCTGCTGGTGCCTTTTCTGGAGACGTGGCGTGCCGCCGGCCACACGGCGGAGGTGTTTTCGCTCTTTGATCTGCACATTGAGCCCTGCCGCGCCTGCCGCGGCTGTCAGATGGACTGGGAGCATCCCGCCTGCGTTCTGGCGGATGATATGCCTGCCATATTTGACGCCGTCCTCCGCAGCGATATCCTGCTGCTGGCCGCGCCCATCCACTCCTGGTTCTGTCCCGCGCCCATGAAGGCCGCGCTGGACCGCTTTGTCTATGCGCTGGACAAGTACTACGGTCCCCGCGGCCGCGGTCCGTCTCTGCTCTCCGGCAAGTCTCTGGCCATTCTGACCACCTGCGGCTACCGGCCGGAGAAGGGCGCAGACCTGTTTATCGAGGGGATGCGCCGCTGGTGCAGGCACACCGATATGCGCTATGTGGACGCTTTGACTGAGCGCCACCTGGGCTACGATCACACGTTCATGGACGCGGAAAAGGAAGCCCGTGCCCGCGCCTTTGCCCGGTCGCTCATGCAGGCATAAAAAAACGGCCTTCGGCTCTATGCCGAAGGCCGTTTTTCACGTCAATGCAGGTCCTGCTGCTTCATCCAAACATCCATGACCACGCTGTGGGGCAGCAGCTTCGTCAGTCCCGCCTGTACCCGGGCCACAAAGCCGTATTTGCACACGTCCCTGCCCCGCTTGGCGTCCCGCCAAGTGCGTGTTACGATGTCGTCCGGATCGTACATGGCCGCGTACTTTTTCACAACGGGCGCCTCGTCCGACTTGATGGCCCGGTCAAAGAACGCCGTCTTTGTCCAGAAGGGGCACACCGCCATAACGCCGATACCGCGGCTTTTCAGCTCCCGGTTCAGCGCCCGGCTGAAGCTCAGCACAAAGGCCTTTGTGGCGCCGTAGATGTCGATATAGGGGATGGGCTGAAAGGCCGCCACGGACGCGATGTTGATGATCTGGCTGCCCCGGGGCATACAGGGCGCGGTGATCTGGCACATGGCCACCACCGCCTGGCAGTTCAGGTCCGTCATGTTCAGATTCACCGCCAGCGGCGTATCCAGCACGGCGCTGAATTTCCCGTAGCCGCTGCAATTCATCAGCAGGCCCACCTCCACCGGTGTCTCCGCCAGCGCCGCTGCATACACATCGAAGCTGCTGCGGTCCGTCAGGTCCAGCGCCAGCACGCGGACAGGGAAGGGGACCGTGGCGCGCAGGGCCTCCAGCTGTGCCTCATGCCGCGCGATGACCCACACCTCGTCAAAAGCGCCGTACCGGTCCACCGTCTCGGCGAACCGCTTGCCCATGCCGCTGGACGCGCCTGTGATCACTGCGATCTTCTTCATACGATAGCCCTCCCGGTCTTGTTATATCCCTACTGTATCCCATTTTTGGGCGGCCGTCAACCGGCTTTCCCCGTCCGCGGCGCAAAAAAAGAACACGCCTTACGGCGTGTTCTCTCTGCGTTTCCGGTCAGGCAGCGGCGTGTGCGGGCTTGTTCTCGTGCTTCTCCTCGCGGCTGCGCTCCAGCAGCAGCGCGCGGGTGGCAGAAGCGGTGAACACCACAGCCCAGAACAGGGTGACATACTCGCCGATCAGGCGCATACCCGCCTCGGGAGCCGTCATCAAAAAGGCGGACGCGATGACCAGCACCAGGGAAACAACGGCGATAGCGACGTGCGTAGAAATGTTTTTCATGGTAACATCCTCCTTGAAAAATTTTATGTAAGCTTTGTTGGATTTTCGGTTTCAGGCTCTTGCCTTCCTGTTGATGTTATAGTAGAATATTTCACAGGAAAAGTAAAGCTGTACTTTATTATATTGCTTATTAGAAATACTAACAGCCGAGAAGGAGGAAAAACCATGGAGACCGCCCGCTGCCGCGCCTTTCTGGCCGCTGCCGAGACCGGCAGCTTTTCCCGCGCCGCCGAGATGCTGCGCTACACGCCCTCCGGCGTCAACCAACTGGTCACCGCACTGGAGAAGGAGATCGGCTTCTCCCTGTTCAGCCGCAGCACCAAGGGCGTGGCGCTCACGGCCAACGGTCAGCTGCTGCTGCCTGTCATCCGCGAGATACTCCATCAGGAGGACAAGCTTTTCGAGCTGTCCGCCCAGATGAACGGTCTGCTGATCGGCACCGTTACCATCGCCGCCTATTCCAGCATCGCTACCCACTGGCTGCCCGCGGTCATCCGGGATTTTCAGGAGAACTACCCCCACGTGGAGATCAAGCTGATGGAGGGCATCTGGCAGGAGGTGTCCCAGTGGCTGGAGGAGCGCACCGCAGACATCGGCTTCCTTAGCTATCAGGAGAATATGCCCTTTGAGTGGATCCCACTGGCCGAGGACCCCATGCTGGCGCTGCTGCCCCGGGATCACCCGCTGGCCGGTGCCGCCAGCTATCCGCTGAAGCGGTGCGAGCAGGACAGCTTCATCATGCCCGCCCTGGGCTGTGACGATGACGTGGAGACGCTGTTCGCCCGTAATCACGTTGATCCCAACATCCGCTATACCACCATCGAGAGCTTTTCCGCCATGTCCATGGTGGAGCAGGGCCTGGGTGTCAGCGTGATGAACAAGCTCATCACCGAAAAGCGTATCTGTGACGTCGCCATGATCCCCATCGACCCGCCGGCCAGCATCACCCTGGGCGCGGCGCTCCACTCCCGGGCGGATGCCTCGCCGGCCGTAAAGATGTTCCTGAAATATGCCGTCCGTATGCTGACCAAGAGCGCCGTCTGAGCCTATCGGAAAATCTTATATCCATTCAGTGTTCCCCGCTTGCGGATACCCTGTGGAATAGGGTATACTTACTTTAAATAACAAAAGGGAAGGAGTGCCCCTATGGATAAGCGCATTCTCGTCATCAACCCCGGCTCCACCTCTACCAAGCTGGCCCTCTTTCAGGGTGAGCAAAAGCTGTTTGACGCCACCGTGCGCCACAGCAAAGAGGACCTGAGCCCCTTCTCCTGGGTCATGGAGCAGGTGGACTTCCGCCAGGCCGCCATTGAAAAGGAGCTGTCCGCCCACAGCGTGGACCTGACCACACTGGACGCCGTCTGCGCCCGGGGCGGTCAGCTGCCCTACTGTGCCGCCGGGACCTACCTGGTGGAGCAGGACATGGTGGACTTCATGTACACGGTCCGCGACGCGGCCCACGCCTCCAACCTGGGCTGCGTGCTGGCCCTGCGTATCGCCCGGCCGCTGGGTATCCCCGCCTTCATCTGTGACCCAGTCACCGTGGACGAGATGACCGATGAGGCCCGGATATCCGGACACCCGGCGCTGCCCCGTATGATGACCGGCCACGCACTCAACTGCCGCGCCATGGCCCTGCGCTGTGCCGAGACCGTCCTCCACAAGCCCCTGGCCGATTGCCGCCTGATCGTTCTGCACCTGGGCGGCGGCGGGTCCGCCCGCCTGTTTATCGGCGGCAAGATGGTGGACGGCGTCCGCGACGACGAGTGGATGTTCGCCCCGGAGCGCATGGGCGGCGTCAGCCTTCAGCCCCTGGTGGCCATGTGCTATTCCGGCGCGTACACCAAGCAGAACATCATGGACCTTATCCGCGGCAAGGGCGGTCTGATGGCCCACCTGGGCACCGCCAATGCCCAGGAGGTGGAGCAGCGCATCGCCGACGGCGACGCGCACGCCAAGCTGGTCTATGACGGTATGCTGTACAGCTGCGCCCGGGCCATCGGCGGTCTGGCCGCCGCGGCGGATGGCCGCGTGGACCGCATCATCCTCACCGGCGGGCTGGCCCACTCCCACTATGTGACCGGCTACCTGACGCAGAAGCTCTCCTTCATCGCCCCGGTGGAGGTCATGGCGGGCGAGTTTGAACTGGAGGCTCTGGCCGCCGGCGCAAGCCGTGTCCTCAACGGGCAGGAGCAGCCCCGCCGCTTTGCCGACATCCCGCAGGCATAAAAAACAGCCCCGGCCGCAGCCGGGGCTGTTTTTTTATGCTTGTTTTCTTCCGCAGACCTGGTACATCTCCCCGTCGGAGATCACCACGTCCACGTCCAGATACGGCGCCATCAGCGCCCGGACCTCGTCCTCATGCAGCAGACCCAGGGACACCGGCTTCGCGCTGCCGCTGTGGTGGGCGTCCAGCGCCGCCCGGCTCATGCCGTGGGCGATGGACAGCCGCCCGCCGGGCCGGACCAGCTCTGCCAGCGTCCGGATCAGCCCCGCCGGATCAGGAAAGTGCGGGAAGGCGTTATAGACCATCACCACGTCGTAGGGCCCGCCATCCCGCACGGCGGCGCTGTCCTCCACATCGCCGCATACCACCGTGATCTGCGTCCCTGCGGCCTTTTCCGCCGCCCGCGCCGCCATCTCCGGCGACAGGTCGACGGCCGTCACCCGCGCCGCGCCGCGCTTTACATAGTCGCCGAACAGTACGCCGGTGCCGCAGGCCACGTCCAGCACCGTGCAGCCCTCGCATACCCCGGCGTTGTCCAGTATCCGTGCGATGATCGCCTCATTCCGCACCATGCCCGCGTCCCAGTCCGGTGCCAGCCGGTCAAAGAACGCCTGTACATCCCGCTTATCGATCATGCCGCCGCCCTCAGCTGAAGAACGTGGCCGTGTCGATCTGCTGATAGCCGCCGAAGCTGTTGGGCATCCGATAGATCTCCTCCGCAATGCCCTTGCCCAGGAACGCGCCGGTGATCTCGTTGAGCTTCTCAGTCATGTCGATATCCGTGAACTGCTCCGGATAGGCGCACTTGGCGGCGAACCAGGCGTTGGCCAGCGCGATCTCATAGTTGGTGTAGTAGGCATTGTACGCCATCTCCAGATACACCTTGCCCTCCTGCCACGCCTTGCAGCTGTCAAACAGACCGCTGTCCTCCGCGTACAGGGGCTTGATGTTCTTCACCGCCGCCGCGTCGATGAGCATGATATCCATGTCCGGCCCCAGGGCGGTGAACTTCTCGGCCTCGATGGGCTGTACGCCCTTGGCGCCCAGCCCGCTGACGGCGTTCTTGATGTTCGCCACGGCGAAGGTGCTGTAGTTCTCTATGGTCATCAGGTGGTTGGTGGTGCCCCAGTTGCCCAGCCCGCAGATGTACACCGCCGGCTTGCTGTCCTCGGCGATACCCGCTGTCCGGGCCTGGATGTCCGCCGTCTCCGCGCTGACAAAGGCCAGCAGCTCCGAAGCGCGTGTCTCCTTGCCGAACACCTGACCCAGCAGGGTGATGGAGCCGCTGAAATCCTCGCTGAACACGCCGTCCACACCGGTCCGCATGGTGATGACCGGAACGCCCACCTGCTGCTGCAGGGCATCGGCCTTGTCCGTGTCCTCATACTCGGAGATGATGATATCCGGCGTACAGGACAGGATCTTCTCCGCCTCCGCCGCCTGGGCGTTGGGCCCGCCCACGCCGCAGGAGGGCAGGGCGGCGAAGGTGTCGCCGTACACCATCACATAGGGCCGCGCCACACCGTCGAACATCTTGGGACGCTCCTCCAGCGTGGTGTTGTCGATGTCCTCCACGCCGCACAGCAGGCCCACGTCGCCCACATAGCTGTACAGCCGCAGCGCGCCCGCGCCGATGCACACCACCCGCTGATAGCTGCCCGGTACGATCTCTACCTGGCGGCCGATCATGTCCGTTACCGTCACGGCTTCCGGTGCGTCGTCTGTGCCATCCTCTGCGGGCTTCTCGCCGCAGCCGAACAGCGTCAGGGTCATCATCAGTGCCAGCACCAGTGCCAAAACTCTCTTAGCCTTCATCTTCGTTTACTCCTATCAGTATTTTCTGTCCGTCTATCTCTGCCGCGCGTACCCGCGCGCCGAATATATCCCACACCGTCTCCGGAGTCAGTATGTCTCCGTTTCCGGCGTACCGCACCTGCCCGTCCCGCATGAGGAACAGTCTGTCGCCGTAGGCCATCGCCTGGTTCAGGTCGTGCAGGGTGCACAGCACCGTCATGCCTCGTGTCCGGGCCAGCCGCCGTGCCTGCCGCAGGATCCGCTGTTCGTTGGCCACGTCCAGGTTGCCCGTGGGCTCGTCGAACACCAGCAGCTTCGGCTCCTGGGCCAGCGCCCGGGCGATGGCCACCTTCTGCCTCTCGCCGCCGGACAGCGTCTGTACGCTCCGTTCCGCCAGCGCCGTCAGGTCCATGTCCGCCAGCGCGGTCTCCGCTGCCGCGCGGTCCGCCGCACCGGGCTGTATGCCGAAGCGGCTCACCCGTCCGGCCAGCACCGCGTCGTATACCCGCAGCGCGCCGAAGTGCAGCTCCTGGGGCACATAGGCCGCCATCTGGGAGCGCTGCCGCCGCTTCATGGTGTCCAGCGCCTGTCCGTCAAAGCGGACCTGCCCCTGCTCCGGTGTACACAGCCCGAGCGTCGTTTTCAGCAGTGTGGTCTTGCCGCAGCCGTTGCGGCCCAGCAGCACGCCCACCTGTCCCGCCTCCAGTGACAGACTGGCGTCCCGCAGCACCGGCGCGCCCCGCCGTTCATAGCGGAAGGTCACGTGTTCCACCTTCAGCATACGCCGCCCTCCTTTTTCCCAAAGATCAGCGCCAGGAAAAACGGCGCACCCAGCAGGGAGGTGATGGCCCCCACCGGAAGGGCGGAGCCGCTGCCGATGCTGCGGCTCGCCGCGTCCGCCGCCAGCAGCAGCGCGCCGCCGCACAGGGCCGCCGCCGGAAGTGCCCACCGGTGGTCGTGGCCCACCAGCCGCTTGACCGCATGGGGACAGATAATGCCCACAAAGCCGATCATGCCCAGGAAGGATACGCACACCGCCGTGATGAGCGATGCCAGCAGCAGGGAGACCCACCGCAGCAGCGCTACGTTCACGCCCATGCTGCCCGCGGCGTCCCCGCCGCTGAGCAGCGCGTTGTACCGCCAGGCCAGCGCCGCAAAGACCGCGATCCCCGCCGCCGTCACCGCCAGCATGATCCAGTCGGCCCTATACGTGGCGCGGCCCAGATCGCCGAAGCTCCAGATCACCGCGGCGGACAGTCCCACATCCGTAGCGTAGAACTGCAAGATCGTGGTGGCCGCCGTCCACACGGAGCCCAGCGCGATACCCGCCAGCACCACCACGTTGGGGGAGAAGTCCCGCAGCCGGCACAGCGCCAGCACCACCAGCACGGAGCCCGCCGCAAACACGAACGCCAGCGCCGACGTGGCAAAGGGGTCAGCTCCCGCCGTATAGCTGGTCAGGTTGTTGCCGGTGGACAGAAACCCGCCCGACAGTGCGATGATGGACAGGTTCGCGCCGAACACCGCCGCGTTGGACACGCCCAGCGTGGCGGGGGAGGCCATGGGATTGCCCAGCACCGTCTGCATGATAAGCCCGGATACGGATAATCCCGCCCCGGCGATGACGGCGGCCAGCAGCCGCGGCAGACGGATGTGCCGCATGATCCGCACCGCCGCGCTGTCCCCGCTGCCGAACAGCGCCGAAACGCACTGCCGCACCGACATCCCGGAGGACCCCACCAGCAGCTCCAGCAGGGCCAGCAGCACCACTGCCGCAGCCAGCGCCGCGATCACCGCTATTTTCGTTTTCCGTGTCCCGTCAGCGCCCATATCCTGCCTCCCGCGATCATATATGGTGTATCATACCTCAATTTTCCCCACGGCGCAACCCGGGTAGGGGGTTCCGACTATGCCGCTGTTTCATATTTCTTTCCGAATTTGTCCGGCAAAAACGGCACGGCCGCCCTTGACAAACCGCCGCGCCTGCGCCATAGTATACCTATCATATTTCTTTATAGGTGGTGCCGCGATGGATATCCAAAAATTACAGGCCCTGGCCGTCATTCAGGAGGCCGGCAGCTTCTCCCGCGCCGCGGAGACGCTGGGCTATTCCCAGGCGGGATTGACCTACATGATGAACAGCCTGGAAAACGAGATCGGCCTGCGCCTGCTGGACCGCAGCTACAGCGGTGTCCGCCTCAGCGAGACGGGTAAGACCCTCATGCCGAAGATCCACCGGCTGCTGCAGGTCTACGACGCCCTGAACGGCGAGATCAACGCCTGCAAGCGTGCCCAGCAGGCCACCCTGCGCCTGGCGGCTCTGGATACCGTCTCCACCCGCTGGGTGCCCCGGGCTGTGGCGTCGCTGAAGGCCGAGTATCCCCAGATCACCGTCAGCGTCATCTCCGGCAGCCCCATGCAGGTGGACAACTGGCTCCGCGACGGCAGTGTGGAGCTGGGCGTCACCGACAAGCGCTTCACCGGCACGGATATGGACTGGATCAAGCTCTGTGACGATCCCTTCCTGGCCGTCCTGCCGCCGGACAGCGATGTACCGGACCCCGTGCCCGTGACCTGGTTTTCCGGCCGTGCCGTTATCATCCCCGACTACGGCACCAACACCGACACCACCCGCGTGTTCACCCGTGCCGGCGTGGAGCCCGTCTATACCGATGACCGTATGAACAACCGTTCTGTCCTGGCCGCCGTGGCCGCCGGATTGGGCAGCACCGTCTTTTCCCGGCTGGAACTGGACTATTACGCCCGCCAGGACCTGACCGTCCGCACCATGGATCCGCCCTGCTGCCGCGAGCTGGGCGTGGCCCTGCGTCCCGGCATCAAGGGCGATGCGGTGGCCCGTTCTTTCCTCCGCGCTCTCCGCGCCGCCGCCGACGCGGACCAATAAGCAAAAAAAGAAACGCCCGTAGGCGTTTCTTTTTTGCCTATTTGAAAAATTCGAACCGCGGCTGCTCCTTCGTCACGGTACCGGTCTCGATCTCCAGTCCCTCGCCGAAGTACTTTTTCAGCAGCGCCACCAGCTCGTCCGCCGCCGCCTGTACCTCCGCCGCGTTCACGTCGGAGAAGCCATCGATGGGGAACAGGATGGCCTTGGTGTCCTCGGTGATCTTGCCGCGCTCGGACTGCCGCCAGGTCCACCGCCGGGTCCGTATCTCGTGGCCGCAGGCGTATACCGCCTCGCCCACGTCCGGCGTCTCCTCCTCGGTGGAGCCGAAGGGGATGAACGTGTCGCCCTCCTCCGCCAGCCGGACGTCCAGTCCGTCCGCAATGGTGTCCAGGTCGTGAGCGCCCATGGGCAGCCGGTGCTTGATGGACACGGCGTTGCCCAGATCTACGGCGGCGTTGATGTGGGGGAAGCCCTTGCCCTTGGCGATACGGGTCAGCAGCGCCTCAATGGAGCACATAAACTTGTTGGGGTTGATGCCCAGGGCGGTGAACGCCGCCCGGTAGGGCAGGATATCCTCCGTCTCCTTGGGCTTTTTGCCCGTGAAATAGGCCTCACACTCCGCCACATTCCCGGCCAGCATTTCCTCCAGCTCCGGAATGTCGTGGGTGTTGTTTAGTCCGCGTACCGCCACCGCGCCGAAGCAGGCGTTGGGCAGCTTATCGAAAAATTCCTTTGATACCTGGTAGTACACAGCGTTTCCTCCTTGTCTGAAGTATGTGTCCGCGGCCCCCGCCGGAGAGGCCGCCAATTTTTGCCGATGGCATATTCTAACGCTTTAAAGGGTAAAAATCAAGTCCTTTTTATCGCTGCTCCCGGCCCAGTCTCAGCCCCAGCTCGAAGGCCTGCTGGTTCAGCGGCAGCAGCGCCGGCTTTTTGCCCAGCTTGTGCTCTATGGTGCGCCACACCACGTCCTCCGGCACCACCTGGGTATAGCCCACGTACACGCCCAGCATGATGATGTTCAGCACCTTGGCGCTGCCCATCTCCAGCGCCAGCTCCGTCACCGGCGCCTTTACCACCTTGATGTCCGCGCGCGTGATCTCGCTCTTGACGATGGAGCTGTTGATGTACAGCGTGCCGCCCGGCACCAGCTTATAGAGAAACTTGTTCAGGCTGGGGTCGTTCATCACGATCAGATCGTCCATCTGGTCGCCCAGCGGCGCGCCGATATCGTCATCGGAGATGACCACATAGCAGTTGGCGGTGCCGCCCCGCTGCTCCGCGCCGTAGGAGGGGAAGAACGTCACGTTTTTGTCGGTGCTCTCACAGGTGGCCTCCGCCAGGAATTTGCCCAGCGTCATCACGCCCTGTCCGCCGAACCCGGCGACCATCAGATTTCGTTCCATCACGCGCCCTCCTTATCCTTGTCCCGGATGACTCCCAGGGGGAACTCCCTGAACATCTTTTCCTCCAGGAAGTCCAGTGCCTCCAGCGGCTCCATGCTCCAGTTGGTGGGACAGCTGGTGACGATCTCCACCAGCGAGAAGCCCTTGCCGTCCAGCTGGTTCTGGAAGGCCTTTCGGATGGCCGCCTTTGTCTTGTTCACGTTCGCGGGGTTGTTGCAGCTGGTGCGCTCCAGATAGTAGGGCGCTGTCAGCTGGTTCAGTATCTCGCACACGTGCATGGGATAGCCGTGCTCCTTGGGATCGCGGCCCTTGGGGGCGGTGGTGGCCTTCATGCCCACCAGCGTGGTGGGGGCCAGCTGTCCGCCGGTCATGCCGTAAATGCCGTTATTCACGAAGATGACGGAGATGTTCTCGCCCCGGTTGGCGGCGCTCATGGTCTCCGCCAGGCCGATGGAGGCCAGATCGCCGTCGCCCTGGTAGGTGAACACCAGTGTCTCCGGGTTGCTGCGCTTGGCGCCGGTGGCCACGGCGCAGGCCCGCCCGTGGGCGGCCAGCAGATAATCGTAGGTAAAGTATCCCATGCCCAGACCGCAGCAGCCTACGCCGATGGCACAGGTGCACTTGTCCAGCATATCCATCTCCTCCAGCACCTCGCCGATGAGCTTGAAGAGGGTGCTGTGCATACAGCCGGGGCAGAAGCCGTCCACCATGTCGGGCTGAATGCCCTTTGTTCTCGCATATACCTTTTCCATGTCCGACGCCTCCTTATCGTTCCAGCAGTTTTCTGACCGCGTCCATGACCTCGCCGCGTCCCATGATCTCGCCGCCCGCGTGCAGGCACGTCTCGATGGGGCACCGGTCGTTGATGGCCAGCCGGATGTCGTCCACCACCTGGGCGGGGATGCACATTTCCACATCCAGAATGGCCTTGACCCTGTCAAAGTCCAGCCCCGCGTACACGTCGGCAGGGAAGGGGTACAGTGTTTTCGGGCGGATGAAGCCCACCTTGTACCCCTCGGCCCGCAACAGCTTTACGGCGGACCGTGCGATGCGCCCGCAGATGCCGTAGGCGGTGACCACCACCTCCGCGTCGTCCAGATACATGGTCTCCGCCTCACTGGGCCAGCTCCTGTACAGCGCCTCCGCCTTCATACAGTTGCGCTCCTGCTCCTTGGTGTCCCAGCGTCCCGCGTCGACAGTGGCCCGCGGCTCCTTGTAGGCGTCGTGTCCCACCGCCGCCCAGGGGCGGCACTGGTCCTTCAGTGCCTTGACCTCCTCGGCGGAGCGCTCCGGCGGCAGTTCCACCGGCTCCATGATGGTGCCCATCACGCCGTCGGTGAGGATCAGCACCGGGTTCCGGTCCTGCTGGGCCAGGTCAAAGGCGGCGTAGGTCATGTCCACGGCCTCCTGCACGGTAGAGGGAGAGAACACCCGCATTCTGAACCCGCCGTTGCCGCTGGCCTTGGTGGCCTGGGTATAGTCCTGCTGGGCGGGCTGGATGGTGCCGATGCCGGGGCCGCCCCGCTGTACATTCACATATACGATGGGCACCCGTGCGCTGGCGCAGAAGCTGATGCCCTCGCTCATCAGGCTGATGCCGCAGGAGGAGGATGAGGTCATGGCCCGGGTGCCTGTGCCGGCGGCGCCGTACACCATATTGATGGACGCCACCTCGCTCTCGCCCTGCACAAAGCTGCCGCCCACCTCCGGCAGCCGCCGGGCCAGATACTCCGGTATCTCATTCTGCGGCGTGATGGGATAGCCGGCAAAGAACCGGCAGCCTGCCCGCACCGCCGCCTCAGCGATGGCCTCGGTGCCCTTCATAAATACTCTCGCCATGTTCCCGCCTCCTTATTTATAGACCTCGATGGCCGCGTCCGGGCACATACGCCCGCAGATGGCACAGCCGATGCAGTTTTCCGGGTGTGTGGCCACCACAAAGGGATAGCCCTTGGAGTTGACCTCGTGCCCCACGGCCAACACGCCCTTGGGACAGAACTTCACGCAGTAGCCGCAGCTCTTGCAGCTCTCCGCGCGGATGGTGACTTGCGCCATTTCAATGCCTCCTTATCCTTCATCAAGTCCCGTCTCCGGGACGGTCATACGCGGTGTGAGGGGCAGCAGCGGCAGCTCCGTTCGTCCCTCGACCTCCGGCAGCAGCGTCTCCGACACTGCCGCCGCCTCCACCTTTACATAGGGCGTCAGCAGCCGGAGCCCCTGTTCCACGCCCGCCAAGAATTCCTCTGCCGTGGTGTCCGCCCCCAGCGTGGGGTTCAGCAAAAACCGCGGCAGACCCAGCCGCGCCGCCTTCAGCACGGCGCTCAGGGTCCCGTCGATGTGCTCCACCGTCCCCGACCAGGGCCGGTATGGGTTTACCACGAAGTATGCGTCCGCGCTTTTCAGCAGGTGCGCGTATCCGCCGATGAGCCGCGCCCCCGTGTCGTTGCCGCCCACGTCCAGAATGACGCTCTTGCTCTTGTCCAGCAGCAGCGGCACCAGTCCGCCCACCTGCGTGGGCGCGTCGGCGGTCTGCTGCTCAAAATGTACCGTCACCCCCGCGCCCTCCAGCAGCTCCGCCGCGTCCCTTGACCGCAGCAGCGGCTTTGTCTGGTCCAGGTCGAAGAAATGCACGTCCCGTCCGGCCTCCGCCGCCGTCAGCGCCCACTGCACCGCCAGCTCGGATTTGCCGCACCCGGCCTCGCCCAGAAACACCGTCACCCGCTGCGCCGGGTCCGGTACATAGCGTGCCATACCATCCCTCCTTTCACACTTCAAAGTGCTGTATATTTACGAATACCATTATACCCGCCCGCTTTGTCCCTGCGAAGCGCAAATGCCCGTTAGCCTATAAAGCTTTCTTATATCCGACGGTATAAAAAAGACCGGCGTCCGCCGGCCTTTTTATACGTTTATCCGCCCAGATAGGCCTTCTTGATGGCGTCGCTCTCCAGCAGCGCCGCGCCGGTGCCCTCCGTGACGATGCGTCCCGTCTCCAGCACATAGCCCCGGTCGGCCACCGCCAGCGCCG